>JGI24021J15306_10000294_pt1 | contig 34062 bp, 20 predicted proteins | sample Ectturendosymbi1_FD_15306 | JGI IMG/M metagenome (IMG submission 15306)
TGCTATGACGCTTTGAAGCTGGAGTCGGAAGACTTTTATTTTGAAAACTTTGCTGAATAAAGACATTGTGTCCTTTTACCACAAAACAGGCCAAACACAACCGCATTTGAAACAAATTTTTGAAAGAGTGCAGATTTCTTTCCGGAGGAAATCATGTGAATTTTTAACTCGTGCTATGACGCTTTGAAGCTGGAATCGGAAGACTTTTATTTTGAAAACTTCACTTAAAAAAAGCATTGTCCTTAGAACACAAAATAGGCCAAACACAACTACACTTGAAAACTTTCTGCTGGTTTGCTGCTGCGGTTAGCTTGTTTCAAACTTTTAAACTGCACAATTCGACAACAAACATACAAATTATGTTTATCGCTTTGGTGCATAGGTCCCCAACCTTTTTTGAAGCTGGTATCCCTTTCACAAAAATAAAGCGGCATTCGCACCTCCTCGTATTAAAAAAGCGTAGAAATCACAAAAACAATCCGATTTTGTAGTATCTTTATTTTTTAAATTACTACTCGTAACTAGACCCGAAACCACGGGGGTGCAGCCGGGCAATTGCTCCCACAAAAGTTTCGAAAACATGTTTAGTTGTTAGGTACAACAACAACTTACAATCATTTTGACCCTCCCCTGAAAATATCAGCTGGTTGCGGCCCTGCTCGTAACGTAGGCCTATACTGAAAACACAAGACAAAACACTCAGTCGTACTGTTTAACTTTCATGCCTTACTGCTCATCAGAAACAAACCTAGTGACTTTTTGCTGCTTCTATGAAAACATCCGCACATACCTTGGCACACAAATACTCAGAGCCACGCGCAAATTGTTCGAGGAGTGCAAACGGTTCCGATACCTGTCTTTTTAAATGAAGTAGAAAGGAAAATCCAGATTCTCACAAATAAGTTGTTGTAAAGAGCACCAGAATAGACAAGGCTTTTGTACTGAATTTCTGGTAACTTTGCATAATTAAACACCATAAACGTTTCAAGTTCTGCAGCATCAAACAGCAATCTCGCCGTAATTGTGCCATAAACATTTAAACGTCACAGTCGCATCACCGCCGGCTATCTTCAGCGTGATAGCCGCAGCGTGAAGCAGAAATAGCAAGGCACATATTTAGCAATTTAATTTGTTAAATTAGTAACGTTAGTTGGAATAATTAAGGTGAATAATATTCTTATGAGTAATAGCGCTTGCAAGCTTTCACAAATTCTGTTGTTTTGAAAAAAGTCTCACCCTCGAAACTCTCACCCTCGAAAATCGCAAGATTTTTGCGTGGTTTTCAAGCACTTTTACTGGTTAGAAATTTTGAGGTTTTTCTTTTTTGAAATATTCACCTTAACACGACATTTATACATTCTAGCTATTTTATATCGTTACTCCATCTGCATGTTAGATACCTGGCAGGTAGAGATGTCTTCATACGCATACCTACGGCTGTCGTGCTTTTGCATTCCCAACGGTCAGCTCGCGAGATGATACTTTAACTAGAGGTTTGTTTTCCATTTATGTTGTTCCCCACAAAACGCCACACTGATTATATAGTTCGTACGTACGTAGTAGCCAAGTTGTTTTTTTAGTTTTGGTTTTTCAAAGGGCCATCATCAGCGATGGCTTGACAAACGAAAATCTATATTAGAAAACGTGGTTTTCCCTGCTTTATATACGTTATTGCAAGCGCATTTGCTGAAAGACACTATTGCCGCAGGCACTGGTTTGTGCAAACTTGATAGTGTTTGCATAAATATTTATGTCAGGTGCAAGCTGAAATCGTTGCAACGCAAATAAACCGTCAATAACCTGAAGTTGAAACAAAAACTATCAAATGTGGCTACAAAATTTGCCTCATTAGCCGCTAGGTAAATTAACAGCGGGATTTGGGTTCACACTGTCTCCATGGTGGCGCTTTACTAACTCCCATTCCGCTGGAGGGCGTCTGTGGAACATTTACAGTGAAAGGATCGAGCGCAAGTTGGTGTTGCCAAAAATATGTAAAATCTAAGGCTTCAAGCCACGAAAATAGCGCTATTTACTGTTCCGTTATGTTTTAGCCGTAGACACCTTGTTGCTGTCGCCGAAAATTTTGCTGAACTCTCTACTAAAACATAAATAACAACTGTAGAAGTTCCTGCAGACTGCCACGTGGAAAGTTTCAGGTTTTTATTAAAAAATGGAGCAGGCTATTTCAATTTTCAAAACTAAAGTTTCAAGTTTTTATTAAAAAATGGAGAAGGCTATTTCAATTTTCAAAACTGAGCGAAGATAATTTTTTTAAAATATACTGATTATTCGAATCACAGTTATTTTTGCAAGTCACATCACCAGTCCATACCTCATGTGCCATGGATTTCAACTTAGCCAATCCATACTTTGCGCGCCATGACTTTGTATAACCAATTCATACTTGAGGTCTATGACCAATCCATAACCAATACAAGTAATGTGTTTACGTACATCCTGCAATGCCCTGTCCTTTCTTATCTCAGCTCCATTCCAACATCTAATAGAAGAGAACTCCATATGCTCTTGTTCTTTTGCAAAATCTAATTTGGTCTTACTTCCCCTGCCCTTTACTTGTTTATATCGCCGCATATTTAGAGAAATCTCAGCCTACTCTTGGCATTATTCCATTAACTGTCAGCTTCCCCTCTCCAAACGTTCGCTAGTGAATAATTCTCTTGCAGTGTAACTTCTCCTTGCACTACCACAACAGACTTCTTCAAACGCTAAAAATACCTTACTCAACAAAAAAATGTATAATCCAACACAATTCTCCGCTCTTACCAATAAAGTTTTAAAACTTTAATCAATATTCTTCTGTTCGGCCAACCAGAATTACCGTAAACCCACAGTATGTTTGCAGTGCTTACTCGATTTCTGAAGTATTGTGGTCGCTTTCCATTCTTTGTTTGCTAATCCCCATCTCTCCACGTTTTAGTGCATACCAGCTGTGTATCATTTCCATTGTGCTGCTTCGTGACTGGTTTGTTTTCTTTGTTCGTGTCCTGCCTTTTCGTGTCATTTTGCATTATTTTTGCGCCCAGTGATTAGACAAGAGGAATCACCCAGGCTTCGGCCTGTCACCAACTGCCATTAAATAAATTTCCGTATGCATGCGATCCAACCAAAAAATAAAAAACAGCAATACAATCCACCAATACTTGAATAAGGTGGTAGGACTGAATACGCGTATTGTTACGTGAAATCGATTTCCTATTACAAATTTGCTGATGGATTCAAACTCTCCACATGTGTGGAGACTACTTGATTAACAGACGGATTCATAAAAATCTACCGAAACAAGACTAATTTCCTGAATAACAAAAAAACAGCTCAGCCAACATTAACAATGTTGCACGGGACAGGCGCAAAATATTTTTCAGCGCTGACAAAGACGAAAAACTGTGATGGTCAACTGGGAAGCATACAACAGCACCAGGAATTGCAACAATTTGAAGCAGCACATATGGTGGCTTGCATCATTTCAGATTATTTTTTCACAAACTGAAGATTGTGAATGAATATGCTTTTACACACCACAGGCATAAAAGTATACGAAGAATTATACGGTAAACGTAAAGTACCTGGAGTCGTTGCAAAATTTTTCGTTGTAATACACCACCCTCTTTTCAAAACACATAAACTACCTGTTGAGGAATTGTTACGTGCTGATGTTTTCCCGTGGAATTGTTACGTGGTCACATTGATATCCCATGCGTTTATTGTAGCCCGCGGGCAACATCCCCACATCTCGGATCACTACCTATCTGGAAGCTTTGCTTAAACCTGTTATTGTTCAATAATGCAGCGAAGGTCCGAAAACTATTTTGCAAGGACGGTAGACATTACATTGAACATCTGATTTGCAGGCAGAAGACAAGCAAAAAATGCTTTGAAAGGGATAAAATCAAGACAAGCGTTGTATATTGTAGCAGCCGAAGTCAAGACACATTACACATGGCATGCAGAGGCATTTGATTAATGAAGCAATTTAAGTACTTTGAAAAAACATTCACGTTATAATAATTGTTCGACAGGTTATTGCTGAACTAAATCATTTATAAAATCAACACGAAGGCGCTGTTACCGTTGACAATAATTCAGTGTCATTGACTAATGTTACCATGTACTACATCTTACAACCTGCAGCCGACATTTTGGAACAGACTGAACCAGGACGGTAACCAGCTTGGGACAGTGGGGCGAAGAGTTTTCTAAGAGGGGCCCAAATTTTTCAAGCTATGTTCAATAGTTTTGAACTATGTCCAACACATTTTTCTAGGGGTGGAGGCAAAAAAATTCTAGGGGGTGTCGACCCTCTTGCGCCCCCCTTTGTTACGGGCCGGGACTGAACTTTCTCGAAATTTTGTGATGACCTTATTTTGATTGCAGGCTTAGAATACTTAAACACTGGTACTAGATCAGCTGTGTAGATACAGTCCTAAAGGTGGGTATCGTGGGTTAGACTTGGAGTTCACTTTTGGACAAATTTGCACAAAGAATGAGCGTGGTTCTCTGGAGTTTTAGGACGACAACAACTGCATTGCAGCTGACAAGTTTTTTAATTTTGTTACAAAAGATTTCGCAAAACCCACGTCTACAGCCCAAAGATTTATTCCAGTTACATCGCATCACACTCCGTCAACTTTTATATCTATTCTATTTGGAAAAGCAACAAGATTACAACGTCTAAATAAAAGAACAGAAGACTACCTCGCAAGCCGGACTCGATTACGGAATAAAGCAGGAAGATCAAAGTTTCCTTCAACATGACAAACGACATGATTGCGTTGCTTTCTCCTGGGGGAATAGACTCCATCCTCCAAATTCTCGCAATAATAAAAAAAATTAAGGTGTTTGGCCAACAAGATTTCCAAATGTTTGCTTCTCTCAGAGAAGGAAAAAGACTTGAACAACGAAGGCATGGTTGCATGCAAAAAAAACTACCACAGTAGTTCAGTTTCTTACAAACGACACAAAAGACATTGGCACACAACGAGTCTTTGAATCAGCAAGTAAGGATAGCATAGTCAGGGCCACGTCGACACGGCGTTTTGTGCAGTAATTTTGGCAAACAATCCTTCCCGAAGTGACTGCAGTCAAAGAGAAAATTGATTTCTTTACGGCAAATGCTGTCTTGCGCCAATTACGAAATTTATGTGACTGCATGCACGTTACGCGGGCATTGGGCAACTGCATATAGGATAGAGACCATTGACAAATTTTGTAATCGTTGGTCCTCGCACCGCACTTCGTGGAACACCTTTGATTTGTCAATCGTAGCCTGCTTGTGCTTGCTTTAGAACGGTATCGGTTTCATCTTTTTTCTGTTTTGCCGCATTAAGCATTTTTCGTGTTATATTTCTTATTGTTGTTATTGATTTTGTGGCTCCTGATGTTTTGGCTGCTTACAGACGCTTTACTGGTTCTAACCTTAGCTGGTTTTCGCACTGCATTTGCTTCAGATCTTATTCCATATCTTTCCACGCAAATGTCGCCTTTGTTTCGTAATAGTAGCAATTTGCTATATCTACCCGTTTTTACTTCAATTTACTAGGATTGAAGATGCCGCGATAGCGGTAAGATCGATTTTCCCTGTTAATACATCAATGCGTGCTGGTGAATCTGGTGCTACTGGCCTCATAGAGACAGTGTTTAAAGATGGGGGTAGTCAAGAATCGCTGCAGATAACAAAAAGTAACGAGCAGGAGGGTTTTGAAGCTCAAAAAATAAGTGGAGCTTTCCGGCAGAGAAATGTGCTAGTATTCACATAGTAAGACATTTAAAACTCCACAGTAGGTTTGCTGCAAGCTGTCGAGGAATCAGGTGATTGGGCTCTGATTTCATGACTTTGCGACTATTTGGAATTGCACATATCTGTTTTCAAGTAACTTGTCTCCACAAAGGCGACGAAGTCTAATCAATCAGCCAATTCGTTTTTTCAGTAGGAAATCGATTTCACGTAATTCTACGCTTCTATAGTCCTGAAATCATATTCAGATAGAATCTATTTGATTTCCTATTAGAAGAATTTGCTGGTTAATTTGACTTCCTCCCCTTTGTGTCGACTAATTACTTCAAACAAGAAGGGCATTTTTGTACCTTAATTTGAACTTATGAAATTGAAATTCTTTTATGATTGAATCGATTGTTTTCCCATATATTTAGTCACATGTAAGCAATTCATTTTTGTGCAATGTGTAGTCTTTGTTTGGGAATACTGTAATCTGGAGTAATTCATATTATGAGTGTGAATAGTTTTTTAATTTCAACTAAAACATTATCAAATGATGCTGGTAGGTTGTTGGATTTAAATTTGTGCATCAATTTTTCTACCTCTAATTTGTAAATATCATTTGGTTGACTTTTACAAATCAGAGGTGGCAAAATTGATATCGTTTTTTAAGCTTCAAGTGAATTGCTCTTCGACTCTTCGTCCTGAACTACAAAAACTTTTTTGGTACTGGACCAATTTACTTGACGTAAAAGTATAGCTAAGCTGGCTTGGCTGGACGACTCCAACGGCTTTTTGAAATTCACAGTTGGACAACTTTAAAACTTTGTTGCTTCATACTGTTTAACTCGGCCTGTTTGTCTAGCTAGGAAAAAACGCACATATGCACAGGTTTTGTGAATCGAATGGTTGGAGCATGAAAATAAACAGCAATGGCCTTCATGGTTTACAACTACTTGCCGGTCACTTCTAAGATTTTGTAGCAAAAATGAGACGGAGTTGTTGTTTCTCAGCGGGGCAGGATCGATGATTACGAGTATGGGCCACCATCGAGCGCCGGCGGTAAAATATGTTGGAATATTTCACCTTCTAGAAAAATCTTGGCGCTGACCTCTTTCGAAACGCGAAATGCAAATGTTTGTTTGATGCACCTTTGTTTCTTTCCATTCCCTTCTGCTCTTCAAGCACCTTGCGCAAATGGTTTCATAATAATACCTACTAAGTAGACTCTGATTTAGTGATAGCTAAACATCTCAATAGCCTGATGGTTTGACGCTCTGTCGGATCTTTTGTGCGAAGAATACGTCGTGAGTTCCTTGAACGTGTACAAAACGTGGCGACGTATTTGCGCATTATGTGCGTTTCTCTGCAGAGAAAGAATGTCGTCCATGAATGGCAGTGTAAAATATACCAAGTTATCAATAAGTGACAGCAGGAAATCAACTGGGAGATCCGACGTCATTAAGAATTCCTTAAGCTCGTTACATAAACTATCATCTCCCAGGAGGTATCGGTTTCCGCGTGACACAAAAGCAGTAGAAACATTTGATACCGCTGTCAAATAAACAGCTGTCTTCCTGCGGAGGCAGCACGCAGTTTCCGTAAGCTGTGTCGGTAAACAGTGAAAAATCCTTCGATAAATACTTTGTGAGTACAAGCGACAAAATCGGCAGGCAACGTTTACAGAACGCCGGGTTCCGATTTGCGACAGGGGAGATTCCACCCTGGCTTCCGCGACTGGCAACGCTTAACTTATCTTGCCGCCTTCCCGGGAGGTCGCATGTCTCCCAGTTGGGCAACAAAAAATAACGGCCTGACAAGGAGCCAGTTCATCACCAAGTATGGCTATCGATTAAATGGCTGATAAAGTGTAAGCAGAGACTTTAAACGGCGAACGGTACTTGCCAAAGCAGATACTTTAATGTAACACCGCGTCGCATTACATGGCAATGCGAAGATCAAACGATTTACCCTTCCAGGAATTCAAAAATCTGATCCTTGACAAAAACAAAGACTTTCGTGTTTACATGGTTTTCAGGGAAATGTTCAGCTATAAACAAAGGAATGATAAGAAAATCTACCAAAACTTTTAGAGGTTGGAAAATTGATAACTTTGAAAATGCTTACAACATGGACTAAAACACGGAGTGCCAAAATATTCCGAAAATAGAAGGATTGACACAAGAAGGCCATTGGCGAAAAAAAGTAGCAACCGCAGACATAGAGAATAGCTGGAACGTTATTACCACGAGCGAGTAGCATTTCATATTGTAAACAGATTTTCTGCCTTCACGTGGCTCAAAGCTCTCATTTTCTCGTACTGATACTTCCCTCGAGAAATTTCGATTTCGTGTCAGGCCGCAAATTCTACGCTTCTGCCACCGTTAACATAGCACTGACAGAAAACTCGTCTGTGTGCCAGTGTCCTTTGTTTATTTAGGTTGTGAAAGCACATTTGTGGTCGTACGTGACGTTACTTCCTTTGCATTCGCGTTCATTCACATGCGCGAAAAGTATTGCCGATACGCTTTCCCAACGCTTTGCTGAACGCGGGAGGACGGTTCGCATTGTTTCGGAAAATTTACTCCTCGGCTGTAGCATTGTGAAGCCGTGCCAAGTTGTTCGAATCGACTTCCAAAATCGCTTGCTTTGAAATCAGAAACAAGCAGCCGCCTTGAAGTGAAACCGAGATGTTTGTGGAGTGATGAAGCCGAAATCAGCGAAGTCACCTCGCCTGGCATTGTATATAGCGAGCGCCATATATGGGTAAGGTTTCTTTTGCCAACTGATAGAACTCACCGTCAAACATGCCAGTCAACCTACTCAACAAATTGCTCGCCAGAAGTGAAACGTCGCCAAACGTAAACACAGACGTCTGCGCGCTTTTTCCCACACGACTGCGAACCTGCCGCAGCGCCGCAAGCTTGCGCACCTGGCTTGTGCCTAGCAATCTGTGAGTTGCCACTCACGCGTGGCTTGTACGTAGTGGGGGCTTCTGCATGAGGGCATTTCACGCGTCTGTCGACACCGGGGAAAGATTTATTGAACCGTGCGCTGCATGTTCTTTGCACTTGCTGTTGTGGATAAGACGTCATCCACGTACTCTCTGACGATTTTTGTTTTGGCGCTTGACGATGTTTGGCAAGTGACCGCGTCACACCAAGCTCTGCACTTTCCCTTTGCAACAAAAACAGGAAGTGCATGTTTGTCAACTAGCAGATTACAAAATACTACAAAAAAACAAGCTCATTTCTGTCAAATTATTGCGTTGCTTTTGATATTCCAGTCTCAGCTCTATTTATGTCTCTCTTAAAAGGTAGTGATACCTCAACTTTCATTCCCAGCAGAACACCAGAACAATGAAACTTATTCTCCTGTACCATGAATCTATGGTCTGTTTGCGCCGGTGGAAGCGGAAACACAAAGGAACCTGTTGATTTTTCATCGGGCCAAAGATTAACATTCATCTTTACCAGGGGTTACCAACCTCTTTGAAACTGAGAGCTACGTCTTGGTCCTGGTTCATGCGAAGGGCTACCAGTTTAATACACACACTTCTGAAATAAAAATTTTGCTCAATTTGTCTTCAATTATGTTATCATTAATAAAGATTAAAGATATTCATCAATGCGAAGACACTGATCGTGTTTGTGCTATTGTCAGAACAAGCCGCGGGCGACCCACGTGGTCCGTGCGGACGACCTGGTGCTCGCGGGCACCATGTTGGTGACCCCTGATCTTTACTATCACCGGATTTTCTCTGGAAGGTCGCGGGGGCAGTGACTCTGAGCTTTGAATAACCTCGAAGCAAAACTTTCTTGGAAACGTTTGCTACCTGCGTTAAACTTGCAAAATTGTTTTTGGATTTCTGTGGTCAAGACCAGCAATGTGAAGAATATAACAAACCCTTTAAACACAAAAAAACTCACGTCACGGTTATATTAAACGTCTACTGAAAGCGAGACCAAGATTGTTAGGTCCTGGCCGGGAGAACTGTTGAGCATATCTCAAAAATGTTTAATCTTCCGCAATGTGGGAAATCACTTTTTTGAATTGCCTGATACGCATAGATAAACGTGACTTCTTTGTTTTTCCAAGGTAGACATGCGTGCTTTCTATGACATCACTCCACAATTTTGGAAAAAAGGTTGGTATTTCAGAAAGAAATCAGGGCATGCGACCGCAACGTCTGCATTCTCTTTAGACTGCTTATGCCCGTGTTAGAATCAAACAACTTTCAGATCAGTTGCTTTCTATTGATCAAATCATGCGTTTTACAGTTTTTCATGCGCAACCAGTGCATTTTTTGTTGGGATTATCTGAAACTGCCCATTCGTCAAACGAAAAAACTGGTCTTTTTCGTCCATCTAAAAAAGCAGGTACAGCTTGAGCTGAATCATGCCGGACTTCGTGGTGCTCGAAGCGTTTCCGACAGATCTAAAAGTTGCCGTGCTGCGTACAGCCCGGCACAAGGAATGTGAAAGGATTAAAAGTGTTGGTCCACGTTGCTATTTACATCATGCTGGAAAGACATGAGTTTCGGGCGTGAGAAGCCAGACCCCGCACGACTAGATCGCACACGCATCCGCTGCCACCCTGAATTGACAGCTGAAATCGGCAGTACGAGCGCTAAGCTGCGCCGTCGTGAACCTATCCGTCTTTGTACAAGACCATCGAAATTCGGGCATGTGTCAACAAGCGGTCGTGCCCTTCAGAATCAATCAAACGTTACGGGAAGCTAAGTTACCTGCGAAGTCTTTGTGTGAAACCGAAATTGCTTCTTGTCTGATCCATCAAACAAACTGCCGCCTCTGAACTTTTATAGGTGCAACGGCGTCCTAGAGCTGTGTGGAGCATAGTTCGCGGGAAATGCACCGCGTCCGTGTATTAATCACTAACTTACGCTGCTTGCTCCGTTGCTCGCAAAGGCCTTTGAAGCTGGGTGAATTGCGAGATTGTTTTCACCCGACCTTTATGGGTATATGCTACGCGCTACATCAAAAAGAACCCTGATCTGCTCGTTCACAAGCAGCTTCTAATGAGCATGCGGTTTTATGCAGCTGATCAAGAGTTTGCTCATACACCTTGTAAGATACTTTGAAGGCTTACTGAGATTTAAGCGTCGTTTGGGAGCTATCTGGTGTTTGTTCCACAGCTGAGCTCTATGGATTATTTGTGCACACTAGCCATGCTTTGGTTGTAGGCCAACACCTAAACACAAACGAATATTGCAAGTTTTCAAGATAGAAAAAGTTCAGCTTTTTTTTACAGTAATTGTTTGGAAATTTTTTTATTACAAACTATTATCTTTCTTCAAATGTCTAACTCAGCTTTTCTGCTTGAGTAGTTGGCACAATTTAAATGAGTAATATTAATTGCCATCTATAACCTTTCAGCGTTATGTTTGTGTCAAAGCTAATTTTACCGGTACAGAAAAACACAATTTGGAAAATCTTGACGGGCATCAGTTGTAGAAGTGAGTCACGTTGGCAGCGACAGAGGTGCTGTTTCTTTCTCGATCTGTCGACGTTTTGGCAGGGTCATCCACAGGACAAAGCCCACACCCGAGTCACTCGCATCACAATAAGCGCAATTTCGTCTGATCGTCTAAAATTTAGCGGTCGGCAACCTCCGGCCTAGCTTGCTTTCGAGTCCGGCCTAACGCCTTTCTTGTTGTTTGTCATTGCACCGGCCTAAATCTACTGTGGAACTTCATATGTTGTTCTGACGTTTATTTTAGTTGAAAGTCGTGCATTTCATAGATTCTCTTCCTTTTTTAAATCTGACTAAGCTTTATTTCAACACAGGTACATTACTAAACGTTTGTAGCTCGCAATTATCGACAAGCAACAAATGCGTGGTCATTTACGATCGCACAACGCTCCTCTAGATAGAAAAGCGCTTCTCAGAATTTTAGTTAAGCTTAAATCATGTTATGGCAGGAAGTTCTTGGTCAACAAGTATTTCTTAGACTCATTTCTACCGTCGTAGCGTGTCATCTTGAATATCTGAAATGGCCTAGTAGTCCAAAACGTTTGCTGACTCCTGGATGATAAACCGCTTTGTGGCTCGTTTCCGTTCTAAAAAGCTTAAACCATGGACGTTTTCCACTTATGCTCCCTAGCATTTTATTCCGCAATAGGAGAAGGTGTGCACTGTGCCCGCTGCAATGTGATCAACGGGTATTCTGGAGTTTTGAGCTGGTCTGAAAACAGGAAAGCACCATGGCTCCTGCGTTATCGGAGTTTCTTTACTTGCTTGTGCTACGTATTGCTTGTAAGTTTTATTCCAATGTTTCCATTATGCACTGTTAAAAGAGATGAAGCTTAATCCAAAGGCTCATACTGATCTACGAAACATGTTCGAAAGAAAATATATTTGATTCATTAGGCAGAGCACCAAACTACAATCCTTTCTGCAAAGAAGTTGCAAAATGGATTTCAGTTGGTTGCTGAAAATATTTTCAAATGACGAGCGTAACTGCACTTTCTTGTGTGCAAACAGCTATAGCGATTTTATTCCAAAAGCTGTAAAAGTATTTGGGTTCCCAGCTGTCAACAAAGCCATTCGCGTTTATCCTTGTTCTAGCACTTATTTGTTTAAGCATGCCTGTTTTATTGAAGAACAACTCAACGTTTTCATGTTCACCAGTACATGGATAACTGTTAGTTGTTTTCGTCAGGACACCAATAACATGAGAATCGGATCCAACCGAAAAATTCTATGCAGAAAGCGCCGTATCGCAATGCTGTGGTGAAATGAGGGCATATGCTGATAATTTCAAATCAAGAAAAACCCTTAGTTTATGCTGAAACATCTTTTTTCTGCGTAGCTTTTTTGTACGAAGAAAAACGAACTGAACAAACACTCGCACTTTTCCGAAAACAAACTTGGAAACGAAAACCGGACGGACGAAATTTTTTGCACTTTCGGCGAACAGCAAAGCATGCTTGCATATTTTCATTTAACTTCAGTGTTGTGATCAAGTCTCGTTTCATCCTTAATCTGCGAACCGCAAAACAATTCAAACCTCAGTGACGCGACACATTGTCGCATGCCGATCGAGAGCGGTTTTCATCGCATGCTCGCGCGTGTCGGTCGCTGTTTCGATGTGAATTTCGATTGCGAAGCACGGTAACGTAAACAGAAACTCTTCATCGAGGTTGCTACATTTTGCAAGTAGGCTCTGCATGCTGCTGCTGCACGACGCCCGCTTCTTCGTCAGCGTGATGGTGCACGAATCGCCAGATTGTCGCCAAATCGCCAGGTTGTTGGTTTGTTGTCAGGAAAACTCCCGCCCGACGCCTCGAGGTTTAACGAACTGTTTTGCCCACAGGCCTCCATCCGGTTATCAAGTATATTTTGCTTTGTTGCAGCCGCGAATAACGTGCCCGACTTTCCAAGTCTTGCTGGACAGCCGCCACTGACTCGCACTTACGTTTCTTCTGCACGGTATTTTTAGAACGAAAATCTTGCTTCTACAAACGGACGATATTTTTTGGTTGATCAGCCGCCAAGCATGAGCTGTTGTTGACCTGCAGCATTAGTAAATAAGCTCTATGCTTGTTCATAAGCTTTCATGTGAATTGTTGTTTTTGAAGTAAAAATGATCAACACGGCTGATCAGAGCCAAAGTTGTGGGCAGCGTAGGTTTGAAGTGCTAGAAACTTTGCCCATAATAATCAAGCATTACCAACACACGGAGCAAACATTCTGTCAGAGAGTTTAAATTTAGCATCAGATTCTTTCAATTTAAATTTTACAGAAAGCAAGAGGAATTTGCCTCTTTATTCAACAGCAAGCTTCCTGTGACTCACAGTCTTTTTGCTTTATTTACACCATCCGGTGGCAGTGTATGAAAATTTCACCAGAAAGGAGCCAATCGAAACACGAAAGCACAAAAGAGTCGTCTATTTTTGCAAAGAAAACTGCTAATTATATTGCTATGAATAGCCTGTCGTGTAAAGTATAGTCTTGTTTCCATTGCCAGTGTAATTTGTTGCCAACAAACCGCAGCTATTATCAGTCCCAGCATAAAGCAAACCAGTTGAAGAATGTTTAGGGCAAATAGTTACTTTGAATTCGAAACAAATCAAAACATGCAATTAAGCTAGATATACTTGCCCTAATTTTAATTAACGATTGTTTCTTCGCGTAAATATTTAGAATTACCAGGAAGACCTTTATCGTTCATTAAGGGTCCTGCTTGATGTAATGTGTAGCAAGCCAGAAAATTGGGTTTTGTCAAAAATTTGGCAGCAACCAGCGTGTGGAACCTCTTGGATATATTTACTGAATTTAAATAAGTTAGAAAAGATTTGAAAATGCCACATTGCAAACAAGATATTTCGTCATAAAACGGCAGTTAAAAGCTCTAGGTTTGCTGCAAGCTTTCGAGGAATCAGCCGACTGGACTCTGCTTTCCACGACTTAGCGATGATTCGGACTTGCACTTGCGCATATTTGTGTTCAAGTAACTGGTCTCCACAAACGCGACACAGTCGAATCCATAGGTGTGGGAACAGGCAAATTTTTGGGGGTGCGAAGATTTGTTTCTCCCCTAACTTGCCCGAAAAGAACTAACTTAAAACATGACCTCAAAAATAACGTCTGCACTTTCATTTTGGGTGACATTTTTTGTAAAATCAAAGCACATACAGAAATGTGTCCAAATTTCCACAGATTTTGCCCAGATTGTAATGGATTTTGTCCGGATTTTCACCAAATCAAAAGATTTGGGGGTGCAGTTGCACCCGTTGCATCCCCGCCTCCTACACCAGTGGTCCAATCTATCAGCAAAATTCTTCTAACAGGAAACCGACGAAACGCGTAACAGCCCCCGCTGTGAAGCATTGCGCGCATTAAGAAATATTTATGGAAATATTAATCCGGGAAGGCATTTCACCAGCGAAAGTCCACACGTTTGCGAGTACCACCCCAGCTTGGGTGCGTGACGTCCGTCAAATAATTAGTTTGCCTTGCCGAAATACTTCCGTAAATCCCTTCTGAAAAAAATTGTTTTTATGGTATTGGGTTTATTTGACAGGAAACTTGTGAATCAGCATCCGCATGGCTGGGAAAACGCATAAACATCATCATGGGAACTTCAAAATGCAGACGCCGGACGTTCGGTATTTCTGCGAGACACCTGAAACGATCATCCAACAAACGTTTCTCGGTGAATCACAGTCGTTGGCAATCTTCGACAGCACTGCCTGATGGCTCTAATGAGAAAAGGTCGCCCTTTGATATGCGGCTTGACGAGCCCTTCCTCGCCGACTGTGTGAGGGCGGGTGGCGAACCACCCAATCTACAGTACAAACAAGCAAGGCAGCACGGATGTGGTCTTCCCGTTGTCGCCTCTCAAGTGCTTGCCGGCAGCTTGTATTACCGGCTTCAACAGGACGGAAGGAGTTACGGTCGACAACCACCCCGTGCGGCTTTTCTTGAGCCGCTTAAAATTCAGTTTTAATATTTTTGAAGGATGGTGACAATGGCTTGATTTCACGCCTGATGAACCTCGGTTTTGTCGAGTTGCTTGACACTGACTTTAATCGTCGTTTCGCTTTTTTTATCTTTATTTTCTGCTGTTTTGCTGCAGATTTTGAGGTTATGCTATGAAGTTTTGCTAAGTCAAGTCTTTCGAAAAAGCTGTCGCCCTGTCACAAGTGACAACCACGATGCCACCTCGAGCGATTCGCCCGAACACGTTGCGCTGCTACGGTCATCTGATCTATATTTGGCCTCTTAGCGAAATGTGAACTGTTTTAAATAAAATTCCCAGCGAACCGCCCTGTTTCAACCGTATCTGTTTTTATACGTATTTTTTAGTGCAACCGATTTTCTGCAAGTTTAAACCAACAAATGTTTTTTCTCGTTAAACTTCTAAACCACTTTGATTCAGCTAAGTTTGCAAAGAAAAATATATGCGCACTAACACTGCATTCTTTTTTCTTAACCAAGTACAGTACCCACTCGAACAGGGGTGCTCACTCGGGGTGCTCACTCGAACAGCTGTGTGCTGTATTATAAAGTGTCGGAAAATTCAACCTTTTGGTGAGAATCAAAACTAATCCCAAGTGCAAGACAAGGACTTCTTGTCGCAGAATAACTTCTGACATGGTGCTTCCTAGTGAGCTAACTCCACTAACGTAAGACACGTAGCTGCCTGGGCAGCCACTTATGCCACCAAACCTTCGTCACGCAACGCAACAACTCTTGCTTGCTGCACGAGCTACGAGTATTCAGCGATGTTGCAAGGAGCAATGTTTATTTACGACACGAGGCCGCAAGCATGTGAGGCAAGTCGAGACTTGTTGCAAGAAATAAAAAAACTGGGATAAACACTGTTCGATTCGGACGATTCATTGTTTTTTGCCAATCGCACGTACTGAGGTTAAAACCATTTGTAAAAGCTTGTATGAACAGAAGTGCCCACTTCTATGTGTTTACCAAGCAAAAGCTAACCGATTGAGGAAAAGACAACCAACACAGAAGCAACGTCAACAGCAAAAAAGCCAAGTACATCACAGTGTGGACAAGGCACTTTACAGCATATTTAGAAACGTTTTATGAAAGACAATAGCAAAATATTGGAAAGCAGGAAGACACGTCAGCAAATTCGCGAAAACACTATTTACAATTAAATGCAGACAGTTAATTTTGCAAACTAAACTTGAACTAAAAAACGAAAACGTTCCGCAGTTTGTGAGTGGATGCTGTATCGTTTGTGACATCTTTTGCACGACACGCACGCAACGAGTCGATCCCAGTCAGCAACTGGGTTTCCGCAGTTCGTTGCTGCTCCATCCTGTCGAGCGTTTGCAGTTCCGAGGCAGAAACCACGAGCACTTCGGGGCTGCCGTCCAACTTTTGCCTGTTATCGCGCCTTCTTCGTCGGCGCGACGTCGCGCACCGGTGTGGTTTGACAGCAAGCGACCACCTGACGACATCTCGAAACGCGCTTCGCGAAATCTGTAGATTTAAAGAGAGAGCCGGTAAGTGTCGGATAACTCTTAAAATGAAGTTTTTAGAAATACTAAATTCAAACAAGCTTATGCACTTGCACCGACGTTACAAGTGCCTTAACTGACGCTTTCACATGCACATTTGCTAATTTTATCCATTATTGTTGCAAGTTTGGCCAAGATGAACACATTCAACAGTACAAAATTATATTTACCTCTCAGTTTGGAAACGAAACCGATCCGTTTAGTATGACGACTGCTTTGCTTCGCAGCACTCGAAAATCCCTCATCAAACATAAGAATCCCTGGGACTTTGCCTGGTGCGAATCCAGCAGTGGTATATCTTCAAAGACGAGCGTGTTGACATCGAACAGCTTGGCAAGCGCAGACAACGTAGTACTAGTAGAGCGCTCGTTCCCCGGTGAAAGCTCATGCCCGAACTGGCAATCCCTGCAGTAACCGGAAAATCAACCCAATAGTCAAAGAACAGGGCCGACCATGTTCGATGTATGTTCTTCGTTTAGAGTCAACAAATCATTGATCAGACTGTTCGTGATTCAGAATAATCCGTGTTTAGTTTTGCGAAATGGCTTCCCTCGCAGAAACACATCGCAATTCTGCTTCAAGTGCTAGACGTAAGCCTTGTCACTTCCACAACCAGTTTCACGTAGTTTGTAACAACATTGTTGCTAAGCAGTCTAGTCTCGTATCCGTGTGTCTCATCTCAGTCAGACACTTCTCAAGCATGCGCGAACACCGACTAGCACGTATCGTCGCGCGCTCATGGTTTTATCGACTGACCAGAATCGCACAGGAAGAAAAACAAAGAACTTTCTAGCACGTGGTGTCGCTACAGTGCACTTCCACGAACTATCGCGATCTTGTCCTTGTTTTGATACCAAATAAGTTGGTTGCCATGAACATGTAGCGCAGCAACATTTTATTTCTCGTGTTCGCGTATGCACTAACTAGAGTGAGGTCGCCTGTTTCTGCTGAATGCAACTGAATTAGCCACGCATTTTCGGAGCAGATGTTTATGATATGGTGCAATATGTTGTAGCATGTACTGCTTTAGGCGAAAGCGAAATGCTCCTTGTTTTTAATGTCCTTTCCTTCCACCTTGAAGTAGGCCCGTAGCCACGGAGCATTCAGGGGCAGTTCACCCCCAAATATTTTTGTGTCCCCAAATTTTGTTGTACCAAGAAAATTTTGTTTTAAACCTATAATAGAAACAAAATTATTTCCCCGCCACAAACGTATTCCTCCCAAACCTTAAAACTGGCTACGGGCCTGCCTTTAAGTACACATAACGGGAAACTTAGGTTGTTTTAACTTATTTATTTTTATTTAAGTGTATGTTTCAAACACAAGGTCCACATCACATTAGTTAAAAGAACGCAACCGTACAGAAATGCTCACAAACAACACTTCACAGAGTAGGAGGTAGTTGGTATATGTAGTCGACACTGAGGAGGAAAGAACACTGAAGCAAGGCACCAGCCAGTCCCGTAGCCACAGGGGGAATTCGGGGGCAGTGCCTTCCCAAAGTTTTTTTGTACTCCCCCAAATTTTGTTGAGCGCAGAAAAAATTATTACAAACAAACAACAAAAACAAGAATCTTGCCCTACTGAAAATGTATTTTGCCCACCAAATCTTAAAACCTGGCTACGGACCTGGTACCAGCACCAACATTTGGTCATCGTCATACAGAAGCGTTACACAATGGGAGAGAAATAAAGATTTTGTAAAACGCAACAGGCAATTGAAGCGAGCAGATAAGAGTTGGATGAAGATGTGCATCGTTTAGAAAAGGCACGCGAATTGTTTCTGATTAAGGCATCAAATGTGCCGAGAAAAGGGGTAACTTTGTGTGGGCGAACACTTACGTTGCTTGGTGATGTGATGGAACATTTGATGGACGTTGTTTTAGACCAGGCGTAGGCGTTTAATACTAGGTTGTGTGTACCTGCACCACAATTGGCTGGCAAGTATTAGTATGCAATACGCACCTGACAAAGTGCAGTGAAGCACTAAGCAATCGTGCCTCTGAGCATCTTTGGTGAACAACAAAGTAATTTCGGTTGCATCTACGTCTCATTGTCATCGTTCATCTTCATCTTTCAGTGAGGCATGAAGTAATACACCAAGATATTTAACATGGTACGAAACAAGCTTTCTATCACCGATGAGTAAGTGAACTCCATGCTTGCACACACTGATAGCGCTAGCATTTGCAAAGTGTTGCACAACTACGGTGCTTGTGCAACCTCAGGCAATTGGCGTTCCTTGCAAAAGCAGTGTTTTTGATTGCGGGCATATTTATTTTCAGCGAGAAATTTAGTCAGAAATCATTATTAGCATTACGTATAAAGAAATTCTCAACAACAATATATTTACACTTAAGTTTCTACCGTGGAAACAGTCAATTGCAAGTAAACACGTGCAAGTTTGCTCGACTCGCACTAATCTGTTTCTCATATTGTCCAAGTCGCATGGTCGCTTTGCGTAGTTGGAAGTAACGGACGCTTGTTGTAGCACGTGCAAGTGTTTTGCTTTTCGTAGCAACTGAAGGTCAACTCCAGGCACTTCGGAAGTATTGGTCAGATACATCAGCGATTAAATGAGGAAAAGGTGAGTGACAATTGTGGAAAAGGCGCTCGTTTGCATTTTTGCACGAAGCCAACTGATCTAAAGAAACGAACAGAGTTGCTTAAGTAGGTGACCGCAAGTTCGGTGTCGCGATTAGAGACGCTTGCGCAATTTAGGTATCAACAGCTCCAAACAACGGTTATGCCGATTTGAGTGCATCTCGAATCATCGAAATCGATCCGAGGTTATTACATTCGTTTGATATCCGACAAGTAGCGCGAGGTTCTTTGCTAAAAGTGATGTAAAGAGTTAAAATAAATAGGATTTTTTGCCAAAGGAAAGTGAAAATCTTTGCTGCTCGTGCACATCGCTTCCGACCCTTTTTTTCTACAGTTGCCACTAGTCCACAATACTAACTTCTACTGTTGTTTGCAGCATGGTCTGGTTTTCCAGTACAAGCAAGTAACTGACCGGGACACGACCCTAAAAGCAAAGACCACTCTGGTCGTCTAGTCGACGTGATAGTCATCCGGAACAAATTTTGTGTTTTTGAAATACTGAGCAATGCAGAACTTCATCCCAGTTTATACTCCATGCGGTAACTGCAACATAAATATAAATATCAAGCGATTGCGGTGTTTCGCCCAACCCTTCTTTTAAGTCGCCACAGCGGTTCGCATTTAAACGAAGTTTGCAACGAGCGTCTTTACGACCCGACCTTGAGTCTGTCGTACAAACAAGTCTCGAGCACGACCGTTCTTTCAGCCATATGAGGCATTGTAACTAGTACTGGTATTCGTTTTGTTTGCGCGGCTGCATTCCGACCGGCGTACACCGGTGAGCGTGCTAGCACGTGTGGAGCAATGAGACCAACAGTCATTCTGCTTCCTCGACACGTACAAGTTGTCGAGTTCATATATGGCAAGGTGCTCGAAACCGCTTTTGTCTGCATGAAGCGGTCGGGCGGAGATCCTGTAAAAACGGTTCGAGGTCGGGGATATCACGGGTTGTTCTACTTCTACAGAAGTAAGCAGACACGGCAGTCACTTATGCAGCAGAGGAAACCACTTTAGCTGGCATTTTTTTAGAAATTGTTTTTGCTGTAAAATTGCCCGTACTATCGGAGTTCGCCCAAGCGTGTTCACAAGTATGAAAATTAATTAGTTAAGAGAATCAGACCATTTCATAATTTGACTATTCAATTTTGACCCTAGGTTTAGAGTAGTTGCACGATCCGGTGAACCCGTTTCACAGCTGGACTGAAATACGAGCAAGTTCATTGACGACAATTCTTGGGGTGGCCGCAGAGTGCGGTCCTGAGGAACAACAAGGAAAAACAGTTCATAAAATGCCACTTTTGGCTAGTCAAGTTGGGTACAATGCTCCAGCAAATCCAAGGAAGACGCGATTGGGGGGACGCGAGGATCTTCTAATTTTGGCTCAAGTTTTGTCAATGGAAAATGTAAACCACAACTGTGCAGCTTATAATTTTAAGCTTGCAATTTCTATGTTTCAGGAAAAGTAAGGGAATCACTTTTTTTGCAAAGCACAAATAGGACGTTTTGTCCGCCGTTCGTTCTCCTCCATGTCTTAAAAATGAATAAGCAGGAAAATGCTCTTCAGTTAGCGAACCCCATCACTGAATTTTATTGACGAGAGAAATAGCTGTTATTGAAACGTCCAATACGACATCATTTAAATGTGTGGCTTGGCGTTGTTTCTCGTTGAATGCTATCTCTTAGTCATAGTTAACCTGTTGCGTTTTGTGCGTTTTATACATTCACTCCATTCTTTATTACCGACTGCACTAATCATTTTCACAAACTTCCAGTTACGTGCTATCTGTTTTAATTCGTTATCTGAGACTCAACGGCCACACAACATGGGTTGGTAGTGGTTGGTACATAAGAATGACAAAAGAGCAAAAAACGTTTACGCAGTAATTAAGGAGAACGTAGGTGGCCTTTGTGCATACATATAAGCAATAATGGGAGAGAAAAAATACAGAAAAAAATTAAACAAAATGTAGACGAACCGCGAGACCCTGTTGTAGTCTCTCGCCATCACATTATAAAAACGTCGTAATGTGGGTAAAAACAAATATTTTTAAAAATCATCAGACAATAAGATTACTTTTTTCTGAGAGAGTTGGTATAGGCTATAACCACACTGGAATATGACCGTAGTAAATTTAAGTGATTGTATTGCCTTGCGCTACGTAACACTGGTACACAAATTGCGTTCTCTCACGGTTTATTTCCACGTGTAACAACTCATGAAAAATCATTGTTTTCAAAAAATATTACTGATTCTGCCAAGGTTATCGGGATGGATATCCAATTCACGAAGATTATCGTGTGCGACCCATGTGAAATTTGCAAAGTTACGTTTGTTAGGCAACTGGCCAGAAGATGCAAGAGATAATTAGATTTGTTCCATTGAATTTGAGTTCTTTAGCTTCATATTTGAGGCAGGACAAAACTTCTCGCCCAAAATTGCACCCTTATCACTTGATCAAGACTTTGTTGATGTTTGTGGAAAAGAAAACAATTAATAACCTGTGCTCAGACGTTGCACCTGCAAAGTGTTCCGCGCGGCAGAAACGTCTTAAGCTCGTTTGTAAATTAGTAAGTCAATACAAGAGTAACAACTCATGCAGAATGACTGACAAAAGCCTGCGTGATTGGCAATGTTCAGACAGGAATTAAAACCTTTTAACAAGAGCCTCCTCTGCTACAAGGAGAGGACGAGGCAAATCCCACTGATTGCCGCATTTGTGCGCAAACGATCGGCAGCGTGTACCGCTATTGACGGGAAAGCCGTGATAAATGGCACTTGTCGAATACCACGCCTTATCCTGTAGGAAAACGAAGAAACTGGACGATTTCTTTAACTTTTGTGTGAAATTTGAACAACGGTATAAGAATTTGTCCTGCATATGCGCAAGCATGTTTCATTTTATTCCACTGTTTTTGCGATGTTGCTAGGGGAAATTTCTCGTTTTTTCTGTGGTGAAGTCCCTCATATCAGTGCTTTTGAAGTTGTCAAACTAAACGTATTTAAGTGACAGGCAACCGTTTGCAATGGGATCAGATAATGTTGTTCGGTTTTCTCGATGGTGAACTCGTTGTCGGGCCACAGAACTGAATGGCAAGCCTCGCAATGTATAGAACAACATACCGAACCGAGCATACCTATGTCTGGTCAAAGGCATTTACGGCGAAAGGCTAACTTGAAAATCGTATGGAATGCAATACGCCCAGGGAAGAGCAAACAGAATTAAACCGGCATGTTGAAGTTACTTCGCAAAAGTGTGTTGTACATCGAACGTACATTCTGGGAATATTTGCTTCTCGGCACCTTTTCCAGAAATGCAATCGAAGCCAAGAGGCAATTTTGGTGTAAATGAAAAAAATTACTTCAACGTATGAAGCTTATTCTTCCTGCGTAAGGGCTGGTGAAAATATATTTATGTCTCTGCAGAGGCAGATGGACTTGATTTAAATGTAATTGCTCTTAGAATGCAAACGTATACCGAAAACCTGTTTCGTCGAAGGCACCCGGATTTCTGAAAAAAATAAGAGTTATTTCCATAACGTCGGCCTCGCACAGGGACTGTGTGTTTGACCAAGGCTTTCAAAGAGAAAATCCTCCGTCTAGGAAACCTTGGTTTGACTGACATCCACGCAACTGGTCTGCGCGAGAACCCTTTTTTTGACCACAGCAGCATTCCTCTTTTCCTCAGCAGCCCACGGCCGGATTCCCTGATGTTTTGATTTCAGCGTATATCCATGTACTTGTCTTCGACAGCGCCGGTCTGACACGGATTGAAGCACCAACATCCCAAACTCTGACGCAAGTCGCTTGCAAATTGAGCTGAACTTGTATCAGACACCCTGGTGTGCCTTGTTTACGTTCACGCACAAAACCTATGTGTAAACAATCATTCCCGTTATGCTGCAGACATTTGGAAAGTTTGATTTCGATGCTTAGATACCATTTTTAGGAGTCGTGTGTGTACTTTCGCTTACTGATAATGTCTGCGAAACAATCGCTTGCGCATCGTAACCGAAGCAAGTCGAAACAATTGCGATGTTGCGATAACGGTCTGCAAGCTGTCATGCACAATGCAAAAATAATGTTTCAATTTTAATGATCGGAAGCATTATAGTATAGCGAAAACTAGCGCTGACTCCATTTGCTTGAACAGTTTTTAAGCTTTGAACCAAGCCTCTGCGAGACAGCACCGCTTTTCCCAAACTTGCAGCATCGCATCATTCTTCCAAAGTCCAAGAGCGTAATCACATTCTTACGATGTAACAAAAGGTCTGGAATGCCTGTGCTCTCGTAAAGATGCAGAACAACCTGAAGATCGGCTTCCACTAAAACTCTGTGGTAAGCGCGAAGTACAAAGACAATATGTTACAATTTCTACTTCGTGTGAGATCGTATCTCATTTTACATTTTACGAGCCGATCACTGCTTTGCGACTTGGTCAATTTATCGAAAACCACCAATTCTTGGAAATCTGGTGTTTGTTTATTAACCTAATGTTCGTAACGAAAAACCCACAAAAGGACTTCTAGGATTCCGGACGGCATTCAATGACTGGCATGGTGAGAGACACAGCCTGCGACTATTTTCTGCGTTTTGAAGAATATGCATACGCCTTGTTCAAACGCCATCGAAGCAGGTGCAACATGCTGTGTTTGACGCAACAGGATGTTCAGCTGACCTGTTGCTACACCATACATGTTGTAGAGACTGCAAGTCTTAAACATTGTCAGGTTTCTTACGAGAACGACGGGGAGTATTTGTGAGGAACTGAACGTAATAGAAGAAAAGTAACAAATGTTGAACGCCAGAGCCGTCGAAAGTCTTCAACAGGGGGGCTTTACGTTTGTGCAGGGGGACTTGACAATGAAAAATTGATAAAAACTCCACTGACTTGCAGTGTTTAAAATTTAACTTTGGGGGGCTGGGTGCTTTGTTTGGGGTGCTAAATCCAGCAAAGCCACCCCGTGGCGACGGGACTGCTGAACGCTACAATTGGTTTAAGTATCTACCAACGACAAAGTACCTGTAGGTGCTTTGCATGTATGAACCTTTTCCAGTCTTTAAAACACGTGATGTTGACCACAGACCATATCATGCCTCGTGCTCCAACTGCCATATGTTTTGACTTAAAATAGCTATTTACCAGCTGTCCCGCTTCACCAGACAGCTTCGCTAAATGGTGCATTGAAGAGCTTCCTTAGGCTAATCTGGGACGCTTTGGTGTTCGATGGACAATCTGCAAAACTGAAGGAAAGAAGAGGTAATGTAACGTTCGATGATGAAAATTAAGTAAAACGCGATTAAATTTTGGAATTGGAACAACTCTCCCCATAGCAATTGAGTGATTTCTTTGTTACCTACATCATATCATGATATTAAGATACATAGAGGACGGCATATTCAACATTATATCATTGGATAATCCCACATTTTCTACTCATTTTAACCACAATTTAGTTTTCTTTACGCCTAGCAGTTTTTTAAAATGTAGAATTTAAACCTCAGCATCCTAAACACTTCAAAATTACCTTTAAATGCCTTTCTACTTTCCTTTTTTGAATGCTATTTACCAGATTTACTAACGCAGCAACTTCGTTTACTTAACATAACTTTGATGGTGATGGGATCAATAAAAAGAAGAAATTGAGTGCGGCAACACCTGATTTTGGGCTAAAAGTGCCTTCGTAATTTCGCGTAACTTATCAGCACGCCTAATTTTCCACAATTCTTCATTCAAAATTTTTTCCGCTCGGTGGGTTTAAACGTTGCAACTTTAACCTCATGCGGATAAGACATACTTTCTTGCTTTCACAATTGCAACTTTTATCTCAAATTATTAAATCAAATATTTAAACGAGATCTTTTTGCTAAAGTGCTGTTTCATTTGTAAATATGAAGGTACTACAACAAGGTTATCCCAAATTGCAAACTAGTAAACAATTTTTGAAACTTTCACGTAAGCCAAGCAGATTAAGGCATAAAATTGTGACGCAGTAGTTGGGTAAATATTAGCTTTGCAAGCAAATTCCTTCTTTCCACTGTAAGAGTAAGATAGAGATGTTATTTGTTTTATCCTGTCTCTTGGTAGTTGGTAATATGTATTTGCTAAATTAGCACCAGAAATTTTGAAGGAAATATAATACTTTTTCTCCAACAACCATATATACTATTGTTGAAATTATGCATATAGCTAAAATTCTTGATAATTCAGTTGAGTGCCAACCCTGCTTGTAGTTACGGGTTTCACACAAAAAAGGTAGTTCAGTGTTGTGGATGCTTACGCATGCATAAAAACTGTGCTTAATTTTCCTTTTTTTTGACTTGCAAAACAGGGTTACATATAATATTTTATTCGATACTTTACAGTATGACACTATTACAGGTACTCATTAGCTATAGCACGCTCAGTGAACATAGAACATGTTGTTCAAGTCAAACGGAATATTAATGTCAACAAAGTGCAACGTAAATCCTACATAAGGTCCCAAGAAACCTTACAGAATGCAACAGTAACGAAAGCAGATGCCTCAAGAGTTGTGCAAACATGCTCCAGTTAGATTGCTCGGTCGCATCCGGAACCCACACCCATTGTTGATTTTGATTTTAGACACGATTATGCGACATTCGCGCCTGCTGAGAGCTTTTCCCTGCAACGCACAATGTCTGCAACGTCAGATGGGAATAATCAAAGGAAAAGAGTCACCCGAACGCGCGTCAGCCATTGGTTGTGATGAATATGTTCACGCTCGCAGTCGTTTGAAACAGGCTGCATCACCTTTCGTTTGGTATGAACCCGATTGTCCCACCCCAATCAGCACTCACGCCATTCACACGAGTTTCCCGATTCGACTCAATGTGTCACCATTGTGCGCGTGAAACAGGTGCATGCGGGAACATCCGCCTTTTAGAAAAAGAACTGACTGAATCAACGGCAGCTTTGCGTCTGCCAATCGAACCCCAGTGCGTGCTGAATTAAATCACGGACCAGTCTAGCTACTGCAGTGCAGCGTTACATACGTGTTATGGAGTCACTATACCAAGTTTCGTGACGTTTACTTTAGCCCATTCATAAGCGTACAGCTCGTTGCTTCTCAATTAAACATGGAAAAAGTTTTCGTTTGTAGACATCACTACATCTTGATAATGCAGTAGCAAATGCGAAAAGTGTTTGTTCACCCCAAATTTTTACAGCGCGAAGTGTTATGCCAAGTTATCAGATAAATCAAGATAACCATCAATTGGTTCTGTTTCATGACAAGATTTCATAGTTGAGCATTGCTAAGACCCTGGAACGATTAAAATCAAGCCCGATAGGCATACCCGTGTATTGCACATAAAACTTGCTACTCTACAATAAACCACCTTTAACCACCATTTTTTACGATATTGCATACAGTAAATGGTGGCAGAATGCGCAAAGATACGCATGTGGAACAAGCACACCTGTGGTCACTTTCAATTTGCTGTGGCGCGTGACGTCAGAAGGCAGCCGAGTGACGTCAATACACTCTTGACATGGCTGATAACTCTCTCGCGTCGGATCAAACGACAAAAGTGTATGTTGTCTGGTGACCTTAGCAACATTTAGCAACAGAAGTAAAGTTTACCACGTTTCTACGCTTTGCAACTACGTTTTCGGGAAATTTTGCTACTCTGGCAAATGCCGAGATATATCCTTTCCGAAAAACCGCTCGGAACGCTCATCAGCGTTAACCGTCACCAATAGCGGAATGTCATATTTTACGATCCAGATCCAGTCCTGAATTTTCAAAACTCAGTTCAAGTCCAACCATAGTCCAAAAAAATTTTAAATGCAAAGTCCAAATCCAAATAAAGCCCAAAAAATTAACAAATGCAGCTTTTCAACAAAAACTGTCGCAATTCTTTTCAATCAACTCAGTCCAAATCCGGTCATGATCTTAAATTTTGAAACGATTTATAGTCGGGATCCAATCCAAATCCAGCAAAATTCGCTATAGTCCGGATCTAGTACAATCCAAGTCCATTCCAATGCTCCACCTAAGAGCAGAGATGAACCCGATTGTCCCGATTTGTATTTTGGCTTGTCCCGATTTGTCCGATTTTGTCTTTTGTCCCGATTTGTCTTTTGGAAACCCGATTTGTCTTTTGGAAACCTGATTTGTCTTTTGGTTGGGTCACTAACACGTACTGGAACATCAGCTTAGGGGGAGGCCAGTATTTCCAGAGACAATGCATCACATGAGATTGCTTCATAAACAAACATTTATTACATCTACCGGACATATAATTTTTGAAGGTATTCATTAAAAACTCATGTAATTACCAAAAAACAGGTTTCGCTTTAAAGTTGGTCAAGATACAGAGCAGGTATTATTGCAAAACAATGAGCAGTAAGCTTCAATAAGCAAAACAGTGAAATAAATTGGGTTGTCCTTTTGTTTAAGTATCTGCTGCCAGAACAAGCTCACCACTTGGAAACACGAACGCGTCTACTCTGGTTACGTTTCATTGAATCTGTTTCATGGAGAGCAGTGATCTGAATCGGCAACTACTTGTATAGCAGAGGATGCGTCACCAAAATGTCCTTAATGTTGAGTTTTAAACAAAAGAGTCGTGTTGCTTAAGCAAAAAATGCCATTTTCATTTACGTGTGCCGGAAGACTTATTTTTATTCCAACAGAATGTCAGAGAAGCTTTATCGTTACAGTAACGGCTGATTGTATTAAAGATGAGGTTGTGACTCAGAGTGAACAAGTAACAGGGGCTACGGAGAAAGGCGGGAAAAATGGTCCGAATTTTTTCGACAAGTTTCTCGGCCCGTGGTCATGCGAGCGACAACCAATGCCAGATGGTATTGATCGATTTTTCCCGTTTCATGTTAGTAACTGCCCAAATTATACCATTGTTTATTTTTTTTAAGTATACAAACCGGTCGCACCATACGATAACAGGGGGTACCACAAAAAGACGCTGCTGCGGCACGTTTCCGCAGGAGGGGGTTTGCATTGAGTCTACTGCATGAGCAAACACGCAACAATCACTACACCTGAAATGGCAAGGCTGTTTTGCGCTATCGCTTCTCTTAACGGGACAGGGAGGACGATGGTTTGGTTCCTTTTGCCTCAAAACCCTGGAATAAAGGAGAGCTATGCAATCTGAGCATTCGCTACAACAGGCAATTGGGCTAAAAATTGATGAGGTATCGTGCCTCAAATTAACTTTTTCAAATGCCGCGTTGTAGATGTGGTTTCTGCCTTTCGACTACGGACTGTTAACGGCTTAATGGTTGGTTTATTTTGTCAGATTTTGCAGAGCGTTCTTCTCATAAAACCGTAAAGTAAAAGGGTTTGAGCGATCAAGATGGCACAAACCAGTGTTGCCACTTCTGATGTTTTGACATCATATCTGATGTTTTGAGAAAAATTTCTGATGTCTGATGTTTTGGCAACAGATCTGATGTTGTCTGAGCTGTTGTTTTTTCCCCAAATTTTCTATACTTTTTAGGATGAAAAGTAGTTACATTCATAGTTTTTAAGCGTCTTTAGTCAATTTCTCACCCCCGACATCTGTGATTGTTCCAAACTGAACAAACTCTCTTCATAGCGTTGGGAACAGGAATAACATATACATCACGCATAAATAATCGACTTCGACTTTTCCATTTAAAAATGATACTTCTCTCTGTTTCGTATTCAATGTGGGTTATCGCACTTAGGTATTATTAATAGAAGAATGTAGCCTATATTAAACTGCGATGTAAAAATCTGATGTTATCTGATGTTGAAAAAGGCAACAGTCTGATGTTAACGCGACTGACCCTAGTGGCAACACTGGCACAAACGCTCGAACATTGTTTTTACTGTAAGTACCGTATTTTGCTATATCTGCCGTAGACGTTACGTTACAGGATAACGAAAAGCACCATTTAAGTTTTAGGATGTTAGGTGATTACGAGTAAAGAACCGAACACAAATTGATTACGTATCGGATAATACACAGGGTGTAGTGATTACCTACGCTGACAAATATGCACATTGACATTGTTACAATGAAAAGAAAAGGTTTCTAAACACTTCCATTGTGTTGAAGCCGTTTAGGAGTCACGAACAATAGAAGCTCTCATCTAGTTTGTGATTGCCCGTAGATCATAGTTGTAATTACATTCATTGCTAATGTTTAGTATGCTACTCGACATCATTCCTGTCATTTCTCCTCTTTGTGGGAAACTTGTTAACAAACGCGACAGGTTTAAATTGCTTTAATTGCCATTGAACGTGTCATCTAAGGAAAAACTGACTAGCCCTATTAACCTCGAATTAGTAACAATTTACTGGAAATGTGGTTCCAAAATCCCACTTGGATCCCATCACGAAAATTTGGTGATCAAGAGGTTGCAAACATGCAATGCAAGTCAAATTGGCCAGCAAAAGATTGGTCCAAGCTGGAGAAGAGTTAGACGAAGTGTTGCGTATAAACACGCGGTACTATGGCAAATCTTCAAAGCGATTCTACATTCCAAGACAAACCTGATGCAAAAAGCTTACTAAATTTTATCATTTGGGATTTAAATAACAGTCTGTCAAATTTCTTTGTTCGAATGTGATGTAGTGTAACTCTGTTGCTACTGTGGATTGCCTAAAAATTTTGGCTATTCTATAACATTTCAGCCAAATTGCATTTTAGCAAAGCAGCTCTCACTTCATAAACAGTCAATTTAAACCGACTTGTTTTCGGATTGATAAAAACAGCCATTGATTACACGTTTCGTGATGTAGACCTTGAGGATTTTTAATCGCGAAAAAATCCCAAGCATGATTATGGTACCGAATTGGGCAGGCTAACATACCATACTTCACAAACCAACAAAATCGGCGGCCACTGAACAGCAAGAACTTTGGACTTGACTGAGGTAAACAACCAACTTTTCAGTTATTTATCATGTTTGCACGTGGAAATTTGTTGAAAACTTTTGTGCAAAGTAAGTTTCATATGCAGCACTTGGCCGTCAAATACGAAAACAAAAAAGCAAGCAAACACTTATTTTCCTATGACATTTGGCAAGCTGACCAAACCCGCAGACTTTGCCAAGCGAGTGAAGTGCCGCACTTTTGATCAGAAAATTTAGAGCTTTGAAACATGTTATGCGGCAACACGAACCCGAAAATAGCAGAACAAAGAAAGTTGATAAATCCGTCCGGCACGGTAACTTCTCGTTTGAAGTCTTGAGTCAGCAACCACCTTTTCGGAAAACTCACTCGGCTCTGTCAACACTTCAAGGACCATTTTTGATGCTAGGAAATATTGGCTTGTGCGCATTTAAAAGTTTGTTTTAGAAACGCAGCGATGCAAAGTGTACAGCTATCCACAACAAAGGTACTTCAAGATCTTTGGAAAGATCTCTGTAATGAGACGATTTGTTGCTACATGAAGCATCCAACCAGTGGCAAATCATGAGGTTAGCTACATGTTCTATCAAAACTACAAACAGCTGTTAGAATAACTAAGGCAGGGGTCTCAAACTCAAATTGCTCCGAGGGCAAAATGAGGACTTATAAAGTAATCCATCCGAGTGCCCCACTATGACTACTTGAGGGCAGCATTATGACGTTAACGTAACAATGGCGGTACCAGAACCTTAGGCTACTACTTACTAGAAACAGCTTTTACATCTTATTTCCTGCCAATGGTAGAATGAGTTATAGGCAAATCATTTCTAGCCGTCTCTACATTCGTTTGAAAGGAGCTTGTTCACTCGCTAGGCAAGCACTTTTAAACACCGGTGAATAAACTAAACGTAAATGTTAATTATTTCAAAATTCCCAAAAGGCATCGCGGGCCGCCATAGGCGTAGCCAGGGGGGACCAAAGGGTGTTTGAGACCCCTGAGCTAAGGTGTACATAATATAATCAATTAAAAAAGGTGCTCATTTCAAGTTTTACCAGTTTTGACCAACGCTGTGTGAGTCACTATATCCTTTGTATTAAAGCAGTAGGAGACTTTCTTGATTTGTCTTACTGTTGTATCTAGTTTCTGTAAAATCTCATTCTGCAATTGAGATTGTTAAAACACTGAAATAACGGTCATGGCAATTTCAGTGTATCTCGAATTAGAACAAGGTGTTTTTTTCTGATTTTCGAAATTTTTCCTTAAAACAAAGCGAAGAGCGTAAAATTGGTTCGTACCACAGCCGTAAACTACATTTTACCCTTTACGTTTTGCTGATGCCTGGAGTCAGTCTTGCGTTCTAGGACAAATAGACAACCGACTACGACATCTGGACGCGACTCATAAATGGGACTCGTGGCCCCTCTAGTCATATCATCTCTTGCAGTTGTCTTTGGAAAAACACATTTTAAACAGGCAGCTGTCAGGGTGATTTTAAAATATCCACTGATAGTAAAGGTTTGCAGGCCCAGTATTTATGTGATGTTTTCAAGTTATCAGTTGGGCTTAATTTAAAAAAAGTGAAAATTTTGCGCCATTCTTAGGGCCTTTAAACTCCGCGGACAAAGAATACTTTGAAGCAGAACTGTGTCGCGGGGGCAGGCTTGACATTCTAAAAAGTGACAAAAACTTCACTGATTTTTAGTGTTTCATGTTTCAATTTGGGGGCTAAGCCCACCGAATCCCCCCGTGCAGTGGCGTAACTGACGGGGGTCCAAGGGGGCGAGTCGCCCTCCTGACAAGCTAAATATAAAAACTGGGCCCCTTTAGTTGACATTTAGTATTCTTTAATTTGTTATTTTGTGTTTTTATCAAGTGTGGAAATCCAGACATTCACTATCATTACTTAACTTTTTTCTGAGTTTTGGCCAGTGGGCCCCTTCAGGTGAGCTTTGCCCACCTGACTCAAACCTTTAGTTACGCCACTGCCCCCGTGGCGACGGGACTGTTAACTGTATTGCGATACGCAAGTTTTGCATGCTTTGAGCTTACAACCTTTGTGATGTTGGGGAAACGTTTAATAACTTCCGGAATGCAGCATTGACCGACGACTGCCGGACACCGTTTACGCGGCTCCGGCCTTTAGCGCAGGTGTCCATAATGCCACCCTGCTGGTGGCATCTGCCACGAATGACGGGGCTTGAGCAGGTTTCCGCACAGTCATGCCACCTTGGAAACCTTCCAACAGGTAGAGACCAAGTGGTATCATAGCAGTGAAAGCGAATGTTTGCAACGTCGTATCTCAATCTGTAGGCAATACCTATTGCAACCTTTCCAACCCAGCTGCTTCCCAGCACTTTCACTTTGCCAGATCAAAACAGTTGACTTTGTTCACAAACCTGCGCAATGCAACAGATTTGAACGATTCGTTGTAGTCCCAGGAACTCATGAACATACTTATTCGAAAACGCCCCGAGCCCTTGCTTCAAGAATCGAACATAAGGGGAAAGCTGAAGAAAAGTCCCGGAATTTAACAATGCAACCAACTGAGTGGTTTCGAAAAGTGACGGTCAGTGCGGAAGGCAGTTGTTTCCACAAATCGGAACAATTGAAAGCTGCTGCAGTTTCTGAACTTTTTTCGATGGCAATTTCCACCCAGTTTTCGATGAGGTGCACCGTCATACAGGCAACAAACCTACCGTAGGTTTTTATAATCATGATGACGAAACTTGCAACACCTCACGGCTGCCGAATTGTTACCAACATTGCAAATTTGACTTTTTAAGATTAACTGAAATCAGTGTTTAACATGCGAGGATTTCCTTGCAAAAATGAAGTCTTGACGTGTTGTTTGGCAAAGTACCCAATCTTACGGCATATTGTCGGTTTCATGGTTGCAGAAACAATATATATTAAGCACTAATTTGCATGCTGTAAGGCCTCTGTTTCGTATTTATCAAATTGACTGCTGCGGTTGATTTCACTTGTCGCGCAATATGCAGTAAAATTACATCGATTTCTCAATTTATTTAACGAAACTGGTGGAATACTCAGGCTGCAGCTTCAACGATGTTGTCGATTCGTTGGTGTGGAAAACCTCACCAACATCAGCTAGCATGCACGCGTCACTACCTGGTTGAGTGCAGTGAACTGTACGCAGTAGCTTGAATTGCTTCCTAACAGCCATCACGTGCAAATTAATGTGTTGGATTGACATTTCTCATTGAAAGGGCGCGCATACGTGAGCTACGCAACTTTTGGGCGAAGGGCTGAACGTGTGCGTATCATGTGATAGCGAGAATCAAGCAAAAGTGCGTCAGTCATCCCACATGGCACCTTAGTCTTTGCAACCTTCCCACCAACCCTTGTGCTACCCAGAGAGTATTTAAAGACTTTCGCACGTTTAGCCGTGGTCGGAAATATCGCAATCATTCCCTTTTTCCAGCTGCACAACGTTCGGTTTCCAGCTTCACACATAACGCGGCGGTTGCAATTGGGCGTTCCGAAAACCAGTTCGAACTGCCTGTCCGCAAATTTTCTCCGGTCGCGACGCCCGAAGCTAGTGGCTGGTGGTCAGACATTGAATGCACAGCGCGAAGATGTTTTGACGCGAAACGTGTCATCAGCAATGACATTGCACCTACGCGCCGCGTCCAAGCAGCGGAAAGGCGTGCTTTGATCTCCGAGCACCGGACAAGAGACGCTTGTTGCTGCTTTTCCACATGCATGCGGAAGACGACCAGACAAACGACTGTTCTGGTGTCGTACGCTGCGGCGGGCGGATCTGACAGACGCTGGCGCGAGACGACGACTGACAAGCGACATCGCGTTCTATCCGTACAGAAACA
>JGI24021J15306_10000295_pt1 | contig 33951 bp, 20 predicted proteins | sample Ectturendosymbi1_FD_15306 | JGI IMG/M metagenome (IMG submission 15306)
TTTTACTTTTTTCTTTTTTATTCAAGGTTGTTTTACGTTTTATTTCGTCTTTTCTTTCTTTGTTGTGAGCGTTTCTTCTTTCTTTGTTAATCGCGTCTGCGCATCGACAACTGCTGCCTTTTGCGCATGTGCGTATCATTTGACAATAAAGTGTATTGACAGAAAGTTGTGTCGGTACTTGTCGCATTTCTCTGAACTGAAGCCGCAAAAGTGGTGCACTCGTTAAGCGATAATGAAGTAGTTGAAAAGGCCGGAAAGTGGACATTTTATGAAGTGCATGGTGAACTGCACACGCCTTCGCATAGTTATCCTCAAGCTCTGATGCAGCCGCCGGAAAACTTGAAAAACGTGTTCGTGGGTTGGTTCGTACTGTCTCAAGCATGACTGTAGAAAAAGTCATAATCAAACCAAGGGCGTACACGTCCGTACATACACAGAAGCGGTTCAATTGGATTTTTTCCAGCACGGTAGTTATCACGAAAGTAATATAACTTAAGTACACTTTTGAAAGGTAAGCATGCATATTTATTTTTTCCGTATTTCAATGCTAGTGAACTATAAAACCTTCAAAAGCAATGGTTGTTAAATGCATGTACGTTCCAGAGCAGAAGTTGAAACTGTTGACAAGCGTATGACATAAAATGATAGAAGTGAAAACACATTTTTGTGCGCTCGGTTTACACACGATTTAAGGCGTAACGGTTCCTCGTGAAAATTTGAAAAATATTTAGGCGCGCCTCACCCCCTAGCACAAGCGCCTGTGAGCCTCCACACCAGGTTCACTACATTTTCCTGTAAGGAGAAGTTGTCTGATAGTAAACATCAACAGTGCAACTCATGGCCCTGGGAAAACGCCGTTGTCTATGAGAACATCACACGTGAAAAAATCCTGCCCAGCCAAGCAGACAATTAGCAAAGCGGATCATGTGTCGCTTTCATACTCAATCAGTTTTGAGTTGTAATAAACTTGCGATTCAAACAATCAAGCTACGCGCGTATGACAGAAGCAAGCCAGCCCAACTTCGAAAGCGAATTTGCAAACACACGCGGCGTGTAAAAATGCTGCTTGTTTGAAGTCAGCAAGGCTTATTTAACAGCTGGGACATGTTTAAACAAACAACTGTTTATGTCTGAACGAGCTTACCAAAAGTTTGAACAAGCTCGAAAGTTTTGTACTGGCACACCGAGAGACCTTACCTCGTTTATGCAAGAAGACTACAAGCTGGGTATTGTTTGAGTGCGACGCTATACGCATGGTTGCACTTATCCTGAGAGGATTCGCTGCCCGGAGCAAGTCTCCGATCGAAGTTACGTTAAGTCACGCGGTAGCAACTGTGAGCGAATGATGCAATTTGCACGAACGCCTTGCGTCGTACGCGCAAAGCAAATTTTAGTAGAGCATACGAACTGCTGATCAGCAGAAATTTCGCAATAATCACTGTTCCGCTAAGTAGCCCACACGTCCAACGAATACTTTGCAGTTGGCCGTGGTATGCTACTGACTTTTCAGAAAAGTGCCTTGCTCTTTTGACTGCACGACAAACCTAGCAATCCTTTGGCACATGTGTGCCACAAGCATCTTGTTGTTAACGCCTAATTCGGTAGTTAAGCATAAGTAGGGTATAATGGCACCGCGTGTCCAAAAGGTTCTATTTGTGCTATTTTTGGTTGACAACAGAGGCTATAAGAAACAGTAGTTAACACAAAAATCAACGATTCAAGTGAAACTGTTGGCTCATTGCGCTGCTGTTTTTAAGGACTTAGCAAGGCTTCCAATTTTCAACTAATAACAATAATAAAGGTTGTCCCAAAAAGTCAACAAACTTAGTAGTACATCACATCTTTATAAAAATCAATACGAACAGTAGAAGACTGACGTTGCATGCTGTTCCCACAGCTGCGAATGACATGGCCAGAACACAACTAACCTTCTGGCAGAACTATTCACCTTCAGCTAAATATCAAAGGCATGGCCGAGGCCATGCGGCTCCAATTTATAGATGAAGTCTCTAAGCTGAGACCACAACGCCCCGAGACGTCGACAGCGAGGTCGTCGCCTGTTCTACGGAAACGCTGACGACAGTCATGCGAGTTACGAAGTTGTGCGACATACGTCGAAAGACAGGTGACTTTCAATAAAGCGAATTATCACTGATCGAACGAAGGATTTATAAGCCCTTTTGATCAGTTCGAACGGCTTCCTGGCAGAACCCAACCGTCAACTCGTGTCTTGGACGCAAGTGCATCGAAGCACGACGGAAAACCCGACGAAGTCGGTTAGGTGTCACCTTGTAGCCCTGAGGTGAAGAAGACCTGCAATGGTGGTGAACTGAGACGGGGCTGCGCTTGTCAGCTTGCACGCAAAGCAATTGCGAGGGTTTCTCGCGCGGATTGATGAGAAGACACTTTTGGCTCAGGGCTTCTGCGCAGGCGCAAAGGACGGGTTCACGGGGTTTCCTTTCTACTTTCTTTGAAAAAAGGGATGTCACTAATCAGTTTCAAACTAAAATCAAAATAAATTTTTGGGTTATAACGCTTTCAGCATCGTGTTTAGAAACATCTTGCTCATAGTTGTGTTATCTGTGTGTAAAGTTGCAAAAGAAATCCCGGTGCAAAGCGTTGAAACAAGGTAAATTCAGACATGGGAATTCGTAACTATCAAAGCGATTGTATCAGTGCAAAGCACTCAAACCGTTATATCGAAAACTCGAATTTTGCTCTACTTCATTTCGTTCAACAGTAACGTGGTTTACTTTTGAAAAGCTGGTTGATCGCTATTGTCTAGCCACAAGTCTATACACAGTTAGACATACCGCATATCTTGTTTTGAAAACCGTCTTGGTGATGACCGCTTCACCAAGCAGAAACTGAAAACAGTGTGATTCAGATTTACAATCGTCATCGACTTGGGTGATTAGTCACTGGTTTATGCTTGCGTTTGAAGCTTCGCAAGCCTGTTGTGAATATACCTTGAAAATAAGACGCAACGACTTTTAAAGCTATGTTTTGGATGCTCGTCCAAATACTGAACGGCATTTGTCAACTGATTTGCTCATAACGTTGAATGCAAAAACGAAAAGACGGTTTGACGAGCCATCAAATTCGGTTTGGGTAACTACAGCATAGTTAACCGAGATAAAGAGAGTCAAATCCGCGAAACCCATATAGCATCACAGCTTCAGGATTGTTTTCATGGCAATATGTTCTTCTTGCGTGACGCGGCCGTCTATAAATGAACGCTGCAACCCAGAAATACTTTATGTTGCGGTTTTGCTTATACAGTAGATGGAGTGGCGCGGGCCACACAATCCGTAAAAAGGACGACTTGGTCGCCATCAGTGCACGCCAGGGATCTTGCTTTCAACCATGACGTGACGTCATTTTGGTATTGTATGTTTCAAATGCATCTGAATCCTTTCACAACTTGTACTTGAAGCGAAACATGGTTCAACGCGACAAAATATTGAAAATTTGGTACGGGATACAATGAAATCAGCTCACGCCCCGGCAATCTCACTAACCTCTCTAACCCATGGTGTTTACCCAGTTGCTAGTTGTACGATGAAAAAAATTTATGCGATTTAGCGTAGGCGGTCGGTCACATTTACAAGGGCTTGGGCACGACGAATATTTCAGATGGACCGGCGTTCTGACGTCGCTTCATTGAAACTCAAGCCACCAATCAAATTCAAATTCTAGTAGCATTAGAAAAAAGCACTTTGTTCTGCTTTTCGATGATTTCTTACCATGTTTGCACAATTTTAACTTTCACACTGCAGCTTCACACTTTGTTTCAGTTCAGATTAACTTCACTCTTTGTCAAGTTGTGTAAAAGGTTAAGTTAGTCTGTGATCACTAGTCAGCAAAACTTCCTGCAACCATGACGAGTACAAGCGGATCTACTGAACTGTCTGCCTTACTTAATGTATAAAATAGCCGTATAGAATTAATTTGCAAATACTTTTGTCATCCAATATCTATCTATGTCTCTTGCTGCGTACCTAAATTAAGAAGAACTTGATTTAAAAAGTGATTAGAAAATATCAGGAGACATTAAGTGACTACTCTCCACATGTTTGATAAGTAAGGAATTTGTCAGCAAATTAACTTACAATACCTCATATTCACGTTGACGAATCTGCTGCGTGTTCGCATTACTATTGTCTTAAACTTGTCAGGATTTTTATTACGAGGGTTTGCGGTTATAGCATGTGAAGTCGAGTTTCCCCTACAACAAATTTCCAGCTGGCATTCGTCGCACGACAGCTTTGTTTCAAAAAGCGCGTTGCTGATGAACCTGGAACGACATTTCTGTAAGCTAGTGATTTGAAATTCAGGTTAAGTCTACGACAGTTCGCTGAAACCTGGCTCAGGGTCAGAACAGGAGTGTCGCCGTCGCACACCTACATTTGAAAGTGTCCTTCTTGCCCAAGTCAGAACATACCTGATATGCAAGTTGGTTAGTCTGATGGCTACTACGCACCAGCTCGAAGTCTTGTTTGTCTGAAAGCAATCACAGTGTAGCTCATGAACAGGTATGTGCTGAAAAACATGAACTCTGTATGTGCAATTGTCAAGTGCACTCATGAACGCAAGTGCTCGGGAAGGAAAACTAACCATGAAAAACGTGGGCTATTCGAAAAAGCAAGTGCACCAGGCCTGAATTTATGCCGCCATTAAAACAAAGCGTGATAAACTACAAAAGCTAAAGGCGACAGAACTCGAGACTTTAAGTGCCAGACTCGGTAGTCACCGATGAAGGCCTCTTAAAAGCACTGATTGTGAACAGGCAAAATTGATTGGCAATGCTTCCCTGCGCACGGTTCACATTCGTTGAATAGCTTGATGGCTGCAAGCCTGTGCAACGTCAAGAAAGCACACGCCAAGCCAGAAGCGGTGCACAGTGGTTTCTTGCAACTATTCATCTGCGCGATTCTCCTACGCATTCACGTTATTTCCTGCACACGACAGCAAGCGATGAAAACATGTTGTCCATGTTTAGCGTCGAAACAAGTCGGCCATNGATCTCGAGCTAGGGGTGGCGGTTCATGGAAACTGATTTCGGCTGAAGCTCCTCGCACATGCACACTTGCTCGCCATCCGCACCACTAACGCGTGCAAATCTCCGGACAAGTTGCCGGAGTCATTAAAAAGATACGAAGTTTTTAATGCTAACCGTGGAACACATTCTGTCGTATTGATACGAGACCGATTGAACACCCACAGTGGCCTATTCAGTGATCACCAAGATTGGCACGGCGCTTGCGATTTTCTTTCGCTACTTCTGCTTGCTGGCAGGGGTGTAGTGCTAAACAAAGTGAGGTAACGCACTCAAAACACTAGCTTTCAACAGCACTTCAAACTCATTTTTAAATCAGTATTTAACGAAGCATTCACTTAAAGTGTGCCAGGATGCTACGCAAGAGATAACTTGTCATTTATTTATGCGACGTCTGGGGGTGACAAAAGTGTGGGAGCGCGTTCCGACACACAAAAAAGTGTTGGAACATCGTTCCCACGCGATCCCTAAGAAATGCGACTAAATCGTCTCTAAATCGTCCGGTATAAAAACGCGAACTCCCCAAAAAGTCGGATAACACTCGTCCTCTTTTGACACCAAAAAGGGTAGAAAATGAGAAGAGACAATTCTAACCTTGATTTAACGCTGAAAAAGTATGCAAAAATTGTGGGTGATAGAAAAATGTGAAAAATCCATTGCACCACAGCACGTATTCCTTTTTGCAGATGTAAGGCTTGGCAAAAACAGCAATGAACATTGTATTCATTCCGCTGCAGATACAGTAACTGCCAGTCGTTATTATAGCAGAGTCTTCCCTGTTTACGTAAACACGTCAGCATAAACTTGCTGCTTCATCAGCGTGATTGCAAGAGCTGATACCGGCGGCGGGAGACGAGCAGCAAAGGCCACACATCATGCCAGGCAAGGAGCGCTGCGTGAACGTGTTTTCGTTTTGAGTGGTGTTCAGGAAGTAGGCTTCGGTACAGCCAGAGCTTACAAACAGAGGCCAAGCGAGCGCTAAATTCACGAAGTGGGCACTAAGGCCAAGCGGGCGCTAACTTCAACGCTAGCTAGCTTGTTGCTGGATGCAGGATAAGTTAACTTTTACTCCAGTTTTTGCGATATGCGCATTCAATGTTCATTTATCCTGACGCAACCAAACAACTGATGCGATATAAAGCGGTTTGGTTGTATGTTAGCCTTTCTCGTTTTTCATCTTCTCTCGCAAATATTTTCGTTCCTCGAGATATTTTCGCCGGTCCATATGGTTACGACTTCACTGGCACCAACCACAGCGTTTCATTGGAACAAGACTTTTAACAGGATTGAGCAATTTGTTTGATTTCCATACAAGCGGGTTCCGTACGCAAGTGTTTTTCACAGGGACGAATTTGTTGCTAGGCGAGGGACACTTCGCATTAAATAAAGCGGGATCCGCACGGACTAACCGTAGAAACGTGAGCAGGTGTTACGCAGTAACAAATTGTCATCCGCTTTCACGTGCACATCGACACGAAAGCGTGGCTCTGAATGGGACGAGGGTATGTCGCGGTTAAGTAAAAGGTTACAAATGAGTGAAAGGTAATCAGATGCTGACGAAGGTGCTTGATCTGTCAGCAGTAAATCAAGATTGTTGGCTTTGAAAATCACTGTGGAACAGATTGTTCAACGTCACGTCAAACACACCGCTGTCAAAAAATTGCTGGCGCTTGTTTTTGCAAATCTAGATGGTGTCATCATAACGTTTGCAACGTAGCAGAAGCTAACGTCTACACTAGTGCTTCTTAACGTATTTTCGTGGGAAATTTGGGTATTTAATGAAGCAATGCGCGAATTTTTATAGCTTTGCACTTTCTAATTGAAAATACCTAGCAAAAGTACACGAAGAAGTCAGTAAACATTATTTGACAGGTGTTCGACTGATGGACAGAAACTTTATAATTAGATTTAAAAAATGCAATGTATAAGTTTAAAGATTTTTGCAACCCTTTTGAGTGTGATTGCTTGCCAACTTTCTCTTATAAATTCAACCAGTTTCTCCTATAAATAATTTTCATTACTTATAAAACACAACATACGTCAATGCAGAGCAAGAAGCAATATATTGCAATTTGCACTTGAAGGGTGCAGAGCACAAATATTTTTTGGAACCAATTTTCTCCTCAAGACGAAAACAAACGAACGTGGCAATTAAACCGAGTGCAATCAGGAAAAATCTCCCAAAGCTGAGGTCATTTAGTCACATTTTCAAGTGTTGACCGATCAAACCTACTTTCAGATGTTGACTACACTCTTTTATTTGAAGAAATAGCAAACTTGTTTTTGCATCAAATTCATGACAATGAGACCTGAACATTGGGTGTAATTATAAGTCTGCAAAATAATCCTATACTTCTGATATCATTTACAGTTTTGTTGCTGCATTCACAACTTCCGTTGCGCAAGTTCAGTACTTAAAACAGCGTTGAATTTAACACAGGCGCGTTTTTCACGTCATCAAGATGAAAATGGGAAATTGTGTTTCAGGTTTGTACCAGAGGTGGCCATGGATCCGGAGTGCCGGGGTCGACTCCGGCAGGATTCTGCGTTTTTCTTTCGAACCCGGATCCGGAGTCACTTTTCAATTCGGCAGTAGCAGGAGACTGTGTGGTCATTTATTAAGTAAAAACATGGGTATAAATTACGATTGGATCGATGATTGTAGCCGGAGTCTGCACAGGAGGCGGATTCTCAAATTTGAATTGCCGGACCCGGATTCGGATTTAAAAATTTTGGAACAGGAGCGAAGTCGGAGTCTGAAAAAGTGACTCCGGCCACCTCTGGTTTGTACGTGGCATGGAAACAATTCGTCTATACGGTTCAACCAACCAGAAGAATTTCAATCGGTGTATGCGTCCACAATCCCATGGAGGATTGCTTGTTTCAAAGCGCAGTTCCTTTCACAGCAACGTCAAACAAACGAGTGGCAAACTTTTCAGCGATTTTCGTAAAACTTCCTTGACAGCGTCTTCCATCCAGCACATCCACGAAGAAGCGGTGAGATGAAACGCGACTGGTGCGGAAAGTGATGCAGACACTGATACCAAGTGACGGTAAACGCTGGTTCAGACGGGGGGCACACAGTGGCGTAACTAGAGGTTAGAGCCAGGGGGGGAAAGCTTAGATGAAGGGGGCCCACTGGTCACCGCAGGGATCCACTAGCCAACACAGAAAAAAGTTAAGAAACGGTAGTGAATCTGGATGTCTATACTAGCTAAAAAAACGAAAACACCCCGAAAAACGCAAAAAAGCAACAACCTACAGAAAGATGTCAACTAAAGGGGCCCAGTTTTTACATACCACGTTTTGGTGTGCTTGACGCATGCGATAACCAGCTAACTTATTTTGAACTGCAGTTTTTAAGAAACGCTGCAAATGCATGCAGCAATTACAANATTCAATTTAATAACAGGTTGGAACTGTCATGGCGAAAACAGCTCAGTGCGTGACCAACGAGCACGCTTAAACAAAAAACGGCCATTTCCATTTCTATAGTGGATGCGCTCCGCAGTTTAATGGGAAATTGCCAGAGTCCCGACCTGAGGACCGCCCAGGCGGCGGGCGTTTAGTACAGGTTAAGCTTTGCTCGAAGGCTAAATTAGGCTGCATTGTTAAGAGGTCAGAGAAAACAACGAGAGTGTTTCACAAAATATCAGCAACGTTAAAAATATACGTAGAAGAAAGCATAGCTCGACTGGCGAAGAGCAGCGGCCACGGTTTCTTTCGCTCGAGGCCGAACGCGTTCGCGATTTCGCCGAATCCCAATGAAAGACTTGGTTTTCGAAGACATTACGCAGAAGTGTGGTGAAAGAAAGGAAACAAGAAAAATAACCAAAACTGTTATTGCAGCAACGGACAGAACGCGGCGAATCCCGGAAACCACCAAGCTGGTCAGCACGATATCATACTTTTGTAAAAAATGTATATTTCAGTGGGAGTATTACCATCGTGGGTTAAAGATAACATCTGAAAGGATGCGAAGTAACCAGGGCGCCGAAGATAGGTTTGCCATATTGAACAAATACTAGAAAATAGCGCTGCATTGCTGAAAAGATCAGACCGGCAATAGTAGCTGTGGTCAGTTCGGTGTTGAATAAAACACTTTCTGCTTGGAATAAGTTTTGCTTTTAAGTTAACGAAAGGTTGCGTGAGGTTTTAGAGGAGGAAGGTGTAAAAAAAGTTTAGGTCTTCTATTTCAAATGAAACTACTACTGTTTTGACTGAAACCCTAACTAAAGTTAAATAAACAATACGTAAACAACATTAAATCGTGCGTTAGCAGTTTTCGGTTATCAGAATAACACATTGCTATAAAATTTCTGCAGAAGTTGTAATGCGTCTCTCTAGGAAATAATAATAAACAATCTTAAATTGGGCAACATGTTAATTAGTTTTAAACGAAAAGTTTGAAGAGACAGGCACATTACAACATGTTGGTTCCTTTATCCGTTATAGAATGCAGCGGAACTTTCGGATTTCTTTCGTTTTTGAAACAAATATTCATATCTGCTGAAACTGAGGCGGAACAGGCGCACGACGGTAGGCATGGCAACACGAGAAAGGAGTGTTGGAAAAAATCACCGAACAGATGAGAGCTGCCCTGTCTCGAACGACGACCAAACAGATTGATTGCATTCGATCGAAATCAAACAACGAATTTATCAACGCTCACCACTTCTGGGCCGATCAGTGAACGCGATGGGGGTTGCGATCGATAGACAGATATACGACGCGGCGTTGGTGTGCAGTGCAAGCAGCGTTTTAGGCACAGTTAAAACTTTGATCCATCGCTAAATGGGTCAGTTCGACGAAAACGAAATACCGAAAAAGCCGACATCATTTGCTTTGTAAGCAGCCCAAGTCGCATACGAACAAGACAAACCTCTGTTCTGACGGGTCATCCTGTTCAAACGATTGTATTAGATTCGCAAAGGTTTTGTACGTGTGAGGTAAATGTTTGCGGTTGCTGGACTATTTGAGAAACGTCGGCTTACGACGAAAGCGAAAACAAACACAAAGCGACCAAACTTCTGAGCTGTTTATCCCAACACCATGAGCAACACTTTAATAATGTGCTTTAATAATGTGGCGATTCGTTACGTCGATGAATCACGTGACCCTAGCCGGGTTTGAACATGATAGCTCCTCCATGCTCTGTACTTGGATTGCCCCGTCTGGTGCAGCTATTCGTATATGCTTTTTTTGACTGTGACGCAAATAATGCACGTAAGATGACGGTGGAAACTAATGTACTTAATTAAAAAAAAACACACCAGTGATTATTATTGCACAACCAGAAGCGGAATAATAAAAATTTGCATTTCGAAAAACAATCCATTCTGTTTTGTTGCAATAGCGGAGCGAGTTTTTAGCTTCGTGCAACAGATCTGGTTCAGATGTTCACAAAAGCTTCTTTAATTGATATTTTCGTCAATTCATTACATGATTGATATTCACCAAAGCTTTGATTCGTTTGTCGAATTTGATTAATGCAGAAAAAACTAACATTTACATCAGGAATTATATCAGTAATTATCCTGGCGCTACTGTTGCTGGGTTAGGCGTTGTTGCTGCGCCACTGCACGTTTCCGTCTAACAAGAAGTCCTGTTAAAAAAAACAAAGGCTGTTGGTGGCGCTGGCAGCAAACCAGGCGTGTTCGTTACTTGTTTCTGCTGGCGACAGGATGTCAAGCCCCCGTGTCCACAGAATATAGTGGCTGGTCCGCATCAAGCGTATCAAATGACGGTCATTATGCCATGCAGCCTCACTTTCGCGCTAAAGAAATTCCTTAAACTTCTTACTTCAAAGTGTGTCAAGTAGCGCTGGCACGTTGACACGCCGCAAACGGTGACCGGGTGGGATCAACGAATCGGCCAAATGGCTCTGTGGAGCCAGCGTTGCACAAAAGTGGGATAAGCCGGCGTGTGCGCGAGGCAGTCTACGCCAAACAGCACGAAAGCGCAAGCAAAAGAATAGCCTTAACGAGAGTTTTTGCATTAGCGGCTTTTCATCAGCGGCAACGATTTCCGCCGCGTGTGGCCGAAGCCTAGAAACGCTGCGCCGACACCAATGTCAAATACGCGCGTGCGGAAATTTCAAGGACGCTTTTGCCTCCCGTTGCATGCGCAGCTTCGCCTGCACGCCGCAGCCCTGGGTACTAGCAGCGATCGCAGGCACGACCTTCGTTCTGTTACGCGCGGCCAGACAGTAAACACAGTGGTAGCATAAAGTCCGATTGGCCTGATGAATTGCCTTCATATTGGACAGAACACCAGCAGTTGAATCAGTTGTCACTGAAGCCAACACTGTACGTCCGTACTTCCCAACTCAATTTTTAAAGAGGTCAAGATTGGTTTTTCTGAAAATCACACGGACTACTTACTTATCAGAGTTGGTTGGGCTGACTATCATTTTTTTCAAAACACTGCTGATATTGCAGATACTTTTTCAACAAGCTCATTTTCATCCCGCTTGACAACTGCCCCGCTGCAGGATATTCAATCAAACAACACAAGTCGCTTTGTTTGATTCCCATTTGCCAGAGGTCGCGGGTTGTAAAAAACACCACAACGAGAATGCTGGGTTGAGACAGGTACGTTGCTCGGGGGAAATGCCCTTCCTAATTCCAAAACGTTGCACCAACATTTTCAGGTTAATCAAGCCTTTGATGTGTCAGCCAAAGAAAGAACTTCAACGCAAACTAACAAAACTGCGTAAAGGACGAATTCTATTTCAGTTTTCAGTCGAAGCTGATCGAAGAAGTAATACTGCAGTATGATATACCATAGACGTAGCCAGGGGGCCATGTCCCCCCAAATTTTTAGCATATCTAGTCATTTTGTGCTTTGAGAGGCGGTATCCCAGACAAAATACTGTTGCTCGCGTAAAATCAAACATTTTGGGCTGGCTACGCCATTGTGATCTACCAGTTGTCCATGATCATTCAAACCTTGTGTAAAGTGTAAGAGACGAGGAATTCATACCATGACTGAACCTTACGTCAGGTTCAAGTTCCGACGCTGGTGATTTTGAAATACAAAATTGCCCCTAACGTCAAGTAATAACGTAAAAACAAGGCATAACGCTTTTGCAGCTGCTGCTGGAACACCAGCTTGCTGTGTATCAACTACTACTAATGCAAGCTTCGTTTCGTGACCATCGCAAAATTTCCTTTCTGACATCTCTGACGTGCTAGAAACAAAATTCATCCTTAGCTGAAGTGTTGCCCGTAGCTTAATATGAAATTCGTACATTCTTACCCTTTACAGCTCTTAAATCCAATGCGTGAAGATGGCGGTGATACACATTATATGCCAAAGGTGGCCAAGCTGCGGCTCGCGAGCCGCATGCGAAGGTTCGAAGAGCCGCATGCGGCTCTTTGAGTTTTCTGAAAAATTATATATTTGTTTTTTATTTTTTATTTCTATTGCAAAGTGTACAAACATTGTAAAATGGTACTGTGGTAGCTAGTGTGCAGTAAAGTATTACTTTTGTAAGTCGTTCCAAAAAGAATTATAATGTCACAAAAGCGTAGATTGCAAATAAATTCTTGTTTTCAGATTTGTATGTCGCGGCTCTTTGTAACATGGGTTTTACGATATGCGGCACATACTTAGAACAGTTTTGGCCACCCCTGTTATATGCCTTGATGCTCAAACGTTGGTTAATGTGCAACTCAATTTCAAACTCTTCTTTGTTACGCTGAAGCTACTATTTAGAAAACAATTGAATTTATTTTACATATTCATTTGTGATGATTAAACATATATTGTGATTCAATCGCAACATATCTTCCGGATATTGTGCTCGCATGCGCTCACCAGCTGAAAAAAGTATGCATACTGGATTTGAAACAAAACGTGTTCCATCGGTGTCATACTCTCATGCCAGTATCAATGCCAAATAGGTTACATGCGATCCGGTGCAGTCAGCCACGCGGTTGCGTGCAATTTAGCCTATGCCGCGCTGTTGCGCGTACAACAAACAGTTACATAGACAAATAACAAACAGTTACGAACAATTGAAATATTTGTAATTGGGTGGACGATGTAAAAGGTTATTGTCTCACACGCCAAGTGAAGAAGTTTGTGAAACAAGGTTTAAGACTGATTGGTGACATTTCTTGATTGCCTTATGGTTGCAAATTAAGACAATTTCCATTACAGCAAGGATTTGTTGCCAGCTTGGCGATTTTAGATTGCGCTGCAGTTCAAGATTTTTAGATCCCGTTAAGGAAGTCACGGGCTTAACTACGCCACTGCAAAGCGTAGGCCCGGTTTCACAGAAACGACGCCAGCTAGCCAGGCCCTAGCTTGCCGAGTTCACTGGCAGCGCACATGTCTTCAATCACTAAGCGACACGTGCTTTAAACAAATAATGATGAAGCGTTTCTTCATTTAGAAATCCGACGCCACAACCACCAACAACGCAAAGCAAAACACGTAAAGATGATGAAAATGTTAAACCAAGCCACATGGACACCGATGTCAGGATCCGTGGATACTCTCTTCTGATTTTTGCACCTTATTTATACTGCAGCTGAGTTAAGCAGAGCGTCAGGAAATTTGAACAGGAGTGGTCGATTGGGTTTCCAGATTTTTGCTAATAGGACCATCAGTGCAAGCGGTAGGTTTGGAACGAGGCAGTCGAAGTAATTTTTGTGGTTACGTCTATCGTAAAATAAATGGGCTTAAAATTTGGATCGTCTATTTTACTGTAATGGTGAACAGGGTGCAAGGGAAATAAAACCGGACAAATGGCTAAAGACGTTTTTTCCATCGTATGTCATTCGCAAAAATACACCAAGTAAGGCGGTTGAGGACTTGAAGGCAGTGACTGATTACGCACAATATCTTTGATTCCACTTTAAACTGAAAGACCACCTAGTTCAGGTTGTCGATAAGGTCCTTGCCCCGTCAACAAACATTACAATTACGCAATTCGGATTCAGCGAGCAACCTTAAAACAAACATAAACTGCGATACCACTGAGCGAATCAAGTCAACATCATTACTGCAGAGCTCATTATCACATCATAATCGGAAACCGTCACCAGGATCGACATAACTGAACGAAAATTGACAGAACTTTCTGCAGTGGAAATATTTCTGGCAAGATTACAAAGTATCATCGAGCTCATTTCCATGTTCAGAAAATTTTGTAAATTTCCAAATAGCACCAAACCGCGAACTAAATCCGCAGTTTTAGCTCCAGACGTCTCAAACACCAAAAATGCCATAATTTTGAGAAAGTAATTGAAAACCTAAAAAAAGCAGCACTGGCGAAGTAATTCGGCACAGTAGCATAGTTGTAGTGCAGCCAACTGAGTAACGACGTCGTATCAGCCGTCATAAAAATAGAACTAAAACACCCAAAGCGAAGCACGCAATGTTAAACAAAGTATGTTCAGGTAGGTAACCTTTGAGATATTAGTGACATGTCAATCATGTGCACCATTATTTCGGCGCTGGTAGACTTAAGTTCGACATAAGAAACGTCTTATTGTTGCATCGGCAGCGGCAGCGGGAAATGAGAGCTGCAAAAAGCTTCGGCAACTAATGCGTGTAATTGACTACAACAGCAGAGGTCGAAAACCTGTCACAGATACAGACAAGCGTTAATGGCTTAAAGAACAGAGTGGAGAACTCCACCATGCTAAGCATATGAAGCNTTTCGACTGATACTCGCATATGCGAAACGGATCACCTGCGGCATTGACCATGGAGANAAATTGTGTACAGAAAAGGATCTGGCCGCACAAGATCCCTGTTCACAATGTTCGTGGTTCAACAAACAATGAAATTGAACGCAGCAAGCTACTTTGCGCATATTTCGCGTGCCTGAACTACACAGAGCCAGGAACCGGTGACAATTTCCATGACAAAGACAGCCCGCATTGTTATCGTGAGTCCCGCATTGTTACCGTCTCATCGGGTATTTTCCTTCATAAAACAAAACTGGAGCTCTTGTAGGCATTTATTACCGAACGTGCAACAAATTTGAGGTAAAACCTCACGCAGCAACACCGCTGGCGGGAGGGTCGCAAAAAGGATCAAGGCCTTACAGGCAGCGCCAACTTGTTCTGGTGACAGGTCTTCGCGTAGCGCGCCTGTGGACTTGACGCGGAATTCACCACATGTCGTGTGTACACGCAAATCTAACTGGCAACAACAACATGTCAGCAAAAGCAGCGAAACAATGAAACCGATGGAATTCGCGTCAGCGCTTGTCATGCGGCAACAACGTTGATCCTTTGTCAAGGAGCGCGTGAATGACAAGCTCGCGGCACGCGAAGATGCCTCGGTCCAGCTTGTGCTTGGACCCGGCATTGCTCGTGACATGAGCAAGGCGATTCATCCAACAATCCGAAATCACAAAATCAGGCCGTGCGACATCGATAATGGACCCGAGATCTCAATCTCAGCACTTGGTCGTTTACTTATGCCACTAAGTCAAAAAGAAAACATTGAAGGGCAAACAGCCGAGACGGGAGAGTGATTTTTATTTTCACTACAGGTCGTGTGACAGCGGAGCAATTTTGTCTGTCCCGACCCGTCTGGGGAAAGCAGGTTACGCATGAGGGGCGACCAATAGCGGGCGGTGACAGAAAGGTTCGAATCGGCGACCAACGTGACAGATGCAAACTTATTTTCGTGGCTCAATCTACCACGTCACTCAAGGGACGGTCACCTGTCAATCGACAACGAAGCCAACAATATCGTGAGGAATTGTACAAATCCTTCATTCAAGTCCCATGCGCGTGTTCGACACTAGGTCCTGCTCGGTTCCTGTTGCTAAATGGCAAATTATTGTTCTTCTAACGACTGCAGCCTTTGTGCATACATTAACAACTTCTGCCAAGCAAATGTCATAGCGTTCATTTGCTATCAATTCCAATGGCGCATAATTCGAAGTATTGATGTCAATTCTGATACCCGCGATCGGACAGCTGTTTCAACATATTTGTTGAGTATCTTCGCGCCAGCTTTTGCAGAACTTCCAGGTCAGATTACAAAAAGATTGATTGCAGCGTCGGGACGAATAAACAAAGAAACAACTTTGCACGCGCCAAAGGGCCGGAGCAGAGAGATCAATCGCTGAGTGTGTGGCTATGCCCTTCCGTGGCTTTATCCACGTCACCTGCAGTGACACTTTTATTGGATACGTACAGACGGGGTGTGCGTGTGGCAAAAACCCTGAGAAATATGTGCCGCAGGTTGACAATTCAAGTATAAGCCGCAACTAATGGAGAACAAAGCCATTTCATTGGTATAACGTGATGACAACATTAATGAAACTATAGCGGCCTGTTCGGTAATAACTAGAAAATGTCCGTGTGGAAATCTGCCATAGCGTCCGGTCACTTTCACATGTAATCCTAACCAGATTTACGTTTTGATCAAACCGTAGTCACTTACTGTTTGTTCAGATAGAGTAGGGATAAGGGGTCAACTAACAAATCGGTTTTATGTTTATAACATCTTGAATTGAATAGATGCTGACCACCGCCGCCACCACCACCTCCACCGAGACCATTCTGGCTCAATTTCCGCTCAGCTGTACGGTCGAAAATTTCGCTTGCTTTGCATATTCAACGTGAGTTCGCGCAAATATTCGATTTACCAAAAAAATTTCTCTAAAATTGCTGCCCCGTTTAGATCGGCTTGCAAGCGCTTGTCTCGGTCAATATTGTGTGTCGCTTCTGCCGTTTAATCTCAAAGTTGAAAAAAGAAAAAAATCGCATGCAACTGAGATAATCATGTACTTTTTTCCGCCCGCAAACCAACACCTGGCATTTGAAGCGTGGAAAGTCACATTATTTTCACAATATCGTTTTTATTTCAAAAAGTACTTCCAACAGATCCTGACAGGGCTTGAGGGATGCCACACAAGCCTGAACTGGCTCAGGTCACTTCTACTGGACTAGACGCAAAGCTTTCAAATGTCGGAATTGTTTTAAAAGCAAAGTCATGCGATTAGTAAATAGAGGCAAACAATATTGTTGTTCAACACATTTTCCAGAAATTGCGGTTGTTGCTTGATCGTCACATAAACAACAGCAAGCATGTCGCCCGCACACTCAACCATTTCACGTAAATATGCAAGTGAGTAGGCGCAATGCTTGCGTCACGATCACGTCACAACCACCCGATCTCACGAAAACAAAATATAATTTTAATTGCGCGGTAGCTTCAAACGCAATATCACAATCGTGCAAGCTGAAAGTGGTTTGGCTTGATTGAAACGACGACAGGCGCTAACAAGCACTGGAATGCTTGAAGCAAAGCCTAAGCACTTTTAAACAACATCGGCCTGTAGTGAACACTGAAGAAAGCAACTTACAGGTACGCACTAACCAAATTCCCAGCGTTTCAGTTGGTGCCAAGATTGAGCACTGGTTACCACTACGTCGTTATTGAGTTGGTGCAGCGTGGCGCTCAACGATGACTGGTTTACAATAAAGTCTGACATAATTACTAGAATGAGGGACATCATTTCACACAAAAAAGAAATACTAAAGCCGGAGGTAAAATGGGAAAATGTAGACCATGATGATTTGTTGAACAGTTAATGTAAGAAAGAAAATAAATTCAGGGTTCCGATTCACTGTAATACGTTTCACTATGTCTGCAACGTTGGTCACAAGAAGATCCCACTGAATCTTCGCATTAAGACTTTCACAGAAGCAAACCCGAACAGTCAAAATTAAATAGGATTTATTCGTCTGGAGCGGGTTATCTGCTCGGCTCGATTTTTAATATTTGGCATTTGGTGGGTCCATACAGTTCGAGACTTGCAAACGGCAAAGCAACTGCTTAAATCAACCAATCGGTAAACAAAAGGTTAAAGTTGGAAAGATCAAAAGCATCTTGGCGAGTAAAATCTAAAATCGAAACTGTTGCGATCGCTAAGAAGCAGGCGTCAACTCTTAAATTCAATAGTTCTTAACTGGGGGGCATGCCCTCCCCAGTACGCGTCAATAAATTTCCAGGGGGGAGCGAGCCCTTACGCGCTCTAGAACATGCTAGGTTGGAACAATAAATTTTACAATAAATACATTTTTTGAAAACTGTAAGGGGCTTGAAACAAAGGACAATTGCTTAAGGTAGGCGTGGTAGAGAAAATATTAAGTACTGCTCTAACTTACCCGGGAATATCACCCTGGTCTTTAGTAAATAGCGCTTCGCGCAAATGAGACAAACGGGCAACAGCGTTGAGATTCTAATTCGGATGCAGCGAAAAATTTTTAAGAATTACTGGCGGACGGATCTCACCGACATGTGTCAAAATTGTGAGGCAAGTCTTTATTTACGCAAAACACCGTCTGCAAACAAACAAAGCACTTTAACTGCGGTGATTCAGTGCACCTGCATGTAGCCGGCAAGCGTAAAAAAACTTGTTTCTTGCAGCCAGCCTTTCGCCAGACAGATACAGGAATTGCGCAGGTACGACGGGCATTTGCGCACAAGATTAAGAACGAACAAAAACAAGAAGATCTACTTGTTCGAGCGCGTGAATCATTCGCCAAACGAGAAATTGAACCGCCGAAAACACTGGATCGTTCTGCGTGCATGCAAGAGAAGAGAAATGACTTGGCCGGACAATTTTTGTATGGAATACGGAGAACTTAAACCGCGCAGTGTTTTCTAGTAATATACGCGATTCAACAACGGTCGCAGGTTTGTTTGTTTAGCGTCGGCCTTGCTGTTTATAGTGTGAGTTTTTCACTCTTGACATAAGGTGAAGAATTGGAGAAACAGTACTATTGCTTTTTTGCAATGAGTGTAAGACACTTCTTTGGCTTACATCGAAAGTTTCAAAGCTGGCCTTGAGTTTTATATAGAAGATCAAATGTGATGCAGGCTGTAACGCGCAGTCAGGCTAGAAAATGAATAAGTTTGGCTTTTCAAGTTCTCAACCAAGCTTAAGATCTCGGGAAGTCTAAGACACGATTGTAAATTTTTTCTTTCGCAGGATCAAACACGAAGTCCCCGCCAGACTTGGACGAACAAGATTGTTCAACTCAGTATTTTTTACCCTTTTCGGAGACGCGAAACACTTGTTGTATTACTCTTGCAGCATGTGAAATATTCAAATTGGCGATAATTGATGTTGCTTCGATAATGAATTTCTTCCCGGGAACACTGCTTGAAAATCACGAGTTTGACTAATTCTTTATCCAGCACCGACGAACCATCTTGGTGTTTCGAAAGTGTCCTGAAGAGTGTCCAATGACCGAGCTGGAAAAAGCCTTGGGTTTGAAGGAGCCCGCGATTAAAAGTTTCAATGAAAAGTACGTGCACTTGTGCAGACATGCTAAGGGAGGATTGGAGTGCACCATCACAAAAACGAGCACGACGGTTTCTGCCCGCGACAATATAACGCATTTTCCTTCACAAAAAAAGGCCATAAAAATGAACTCTGCAAGTTGGCAGCGCAGGAGTGAATTGTCGGTTTGTCTCAGTCAAGATTCCAGCAGTGAACCGCGGACGTTATTACTGTTGCGAAACATTGTGCGACGGTTACGGAAATGGCGGAGCATAAGTTGTCTGAGGGAAAGGCCAACCGCATCACGCTGGAAAGAACCGGTAATACCATGTCTTACCCACAAACCATAACTTGGGACCGTTGTGTCATGAGGAGCAAGAGATTTCCTACTTCGATTACTTATCATTAATGAAGATTATTTCAATATGCGCTCTCTATTCTGTCGTCACACCCACCGCTTGTCGAAAGTTCGACAGACGTCGACTTTGTTCTACAATCTCCAAGTGCTCTCTGTCCGCGTGAGCTAACAAAGCAGGTAAGGTATCCAAAAAAGGTCCGCTCTTTTCGTCAACTGGAACTTTAGCGCATCAAGCGATCGTGACCAGTACGCCAGATGTCAATTTGCCATCTGCCATGTACGGTTAGGATCAACTGTAGTAGCACTGCGTCTTGTGCTGTGTGGCAAAGCTCATGATCAAGATAACGCCGACCATTGATCTGTTAAGTCTCGTAAACCGAGTAGGTGCTCCGCATTCACAAACTGAGACATCGAAAACTCGAGCAATTCCACATGTTTTGCGATAAAACTGAACCCTCGAGTAGCTCCTACACGAAGCGTTCAGCATCCCAGTGAAAAACAATCCTTCAAACGTGAAGAAGACACAAAAACTAATATAGCTACGGAAAAATTGCGCTTTCCGCTTTAAAATGTGGCGCTAAAGCCATTACAACTTTCAACGATGTTTAAATTCTGTTCTGCCGCNATCCTTCCCTTATCCTCACTCGCGAAGTTGCTGCAACGCTGCCAGCCCACTACGATTATTCATGTTGGAGCAAATCAACCCGAGCAAGTTTCTGAAAAATGCACTGACCCGCTTACGGTCGATCGCGTTGACCGAGGTCAGCGCAGCGGCCAGGTGCAAACGTACGGGTCAAAATCTTCGCGCAGGTTCAGTTTAAAGGTCAGCGCCTCCAGGACCTGGCGGTAAAAACGGAAGATCAAACATATGACGCAAAGTCCGGCTGAGGATTTGCTGTTGGTGTGCTTTTTTTGATTACAGCTTTAAATACGTTTCTTGGGCAATTTTCACAGAATGCAAACGCGTGCATTTGCACAGAATGCACGTGTTTTGCAAAATGCAAAAGCTTAGAAACAACATGCATGGGTCGAAACTCTCCGTGGGTTCATGATGAAAGTTCGCATTTGGTGCCTCTTGAAAAAGGATTGCAAGAGGTAGGTTGAAAAAGGTCAGATTGTTAAAACCTTAACACCATCAAACTTCTAACATCAGCTTAACTTTTCACATTGCGAAAGCTTTATCCAAAGGGTAAAAGCACATCTACTTGAATGCGGTAAAAACTTGGCATCTCACTGCGTGCGCCAAAGACCGAGGAAGCACTTTCCTCTTCAAGTGATGTCATTACGTTGCTGCATGGGCGAATGAACGAAATAGAACTTCAAACGAACTTTTTCTGTTGCTAAAATGAACTGTGCAACCGTTCTCAAAATCATTATAAATCTCCTATAAATGCAAACGAATAGTATCGTGCAGAAAGTACGTAAAATTTGAAAAGTTACTGAGGAGACGGGCAACTGAGAAAACACCATTCGAAGCAAATTTTGATCGGAAATTTTGAGCAGTTCGATAAATTGGTAGCGAAAATCCAACATTTTTTCAACGATCTGCTTTTACTGAAAAAGCATGAAATCTTAGAGATTAAAAATTGTTTTTAGGTTTTCCGCGCCAAGTCGTCTGTTGCGCAGTGATGATAGCTTCTGACGTCAATACAACCGTGGGTCCATTGAAGCGTAACGACGGGTAACAAAGCATGCACTCATCTTGACTTTCAGCAGATGGATGAGCGTACTGGCGACAGCTCAAACAGAATATATGTCAGATTTTGGGCTCAAACCAAATTAATGAGANTGTGTTACAGAAAGGACCCGCGAGCGATGATCCACTTTCAAACGTAATTGATATGGAGCATGCGATTCAAGGTCGCATCCCTCGACTAACTGCGGCTGAAAGGTCGGAAATTTGAGGCCAAACGTGACGCACTTCAGGGAGAATCACACAAGCTAGCGATCTGCAGACAAATGACCGCAGTCTAGCTCGCCGTTGGAAATGTATCTACATTCGGCAAGTCGGCGAATCGGTTTCAAAGGTTAACTGCAAACAGAACCCAAACGACCTGAACAGCAAAAGTCTTGAACGCACTTCTCGTCCCAAACGCAAGGGGCAACAGATGGAACATACAGGCCGTTGGAGAAGTATGCCCGGTACCGCCAGGCAAACCCAAACTGTCGCGACACGGGCAAACGATGATGAAGAACGCCGGGTAAGCGGGTAAGCAGATCACGAGCCTTGGGTGGGGATAAATGCGAACAAGCCCCTGGTCATGGGTGAGTTCAGCGAAGATGTAAGCTTCAAAACCGGCCGCAAAATAACATATTCGAATCCAGCGACACTTTTTAAAGCATGCTGCGGGTCTAAATGGGGCCGCTGTCGACGTAGGCGGTTGTGTGTTGATGGTAAACATATTTAACCTGGTAAGAAAAACGAAATGACGATTTTGAACGACGACCGCCACACCTGCGGCAAAATAATCTATTCAGATCCTGCGACTCCTGGCGATGGCGCGACAGACTTGATCGAATGAACGGTGTTTGTTGCAGTTTCGCGATGCCAGCTAACTTGTCTTAACTGTGAGCGAAGGCAAGCGACGTTCCTTAACAGTTCAAGCTTTGCTAGCCATGAATGCGCCTCGCCTCGAAAGAAAGCCCGGTTCGAACCGAATCGCTGCCAGAAACAAAACCCGCCCTGTGCGAAACCGAACACTGATCAATCACTGCAGGCTGAGGGTACCGTTCGTTCGCAGGAAATAAAATTAAAACTTTCTGCATCTTAAGCACGAAACCACCAGGGTCGTCATGACCACGCAGGCACTTTTTCGAATGAACCATAAATGGGAAAAAGCGCGAGCGGGTTGAAGCGGCATTATAACCTGCACACTTAATTAATGTCGGTGCGCAGCGGTTCTCGACCTTTCCAAGACGCGGACCAACTTTCCTGTTGTCATCAAAGGTCCTCGCAGACTCAAGTTGCCTAATCAGCATAAAGTGAGTAAAAATTACGTGATTGGCGCCACTCCACAAACTCTGTTTTGACATTGTGGTGTGTGACCAGTCGGTGGTGTGTGGCCAGTTGAACTCTTGGACTGCGTGTCTGCGAACGTCTTCGCGGACTCGCGATTGAGAATGTCTGGTCTACAGCGACATTTCTGATCAAAACGTACAAATGAGGATTCGTGTAAAAATGCCTCACTGCACGAAAGTTCATCAACGTTAAGCAGATACGGGCAACGGGTTAATGGCGGTGATTATGAGAACGAGACAGGGTCGGTCTGGACCAAAATCAGCACAGCATTCCTTGCATGGTTAATCAAACGACCAAGACTACTGGCATAGAACGATTGTGAAAAACAGAGTGAAAGTCGACGTATTTTCGAACATGCCGCAATCTCGAATTGTAGAGAATCTGAAGTGATAGTTTCAATTTTTGCGATGTTGAGTAATGGGAGCAGAAAAATCTTGTTTTTGTAGCTGCGGAATAAGTTGGGAGCTGGAATAGTCGAGTGCGGTCTTCTCTACTTTAAAAAATGACTTGTCGATTTTATATTCAATAGCCATATTACAATAGCGAAGTGTGACGAAAAACAAACAAACATAACGTCGTATACTGCTCTGCAGGGTGGCGGGAGCAGAAAGTATATTCAAGACTCTGCAGCTAATTAGCCACCACTCCAACCTGAGCTGCAGTTCTCCGATATAATCCTAATTTGTTCTAGCGTGTCAAGTACATACTGTACATGCAAGCAATTCCCCCGTTACGCCTCGTCAGAATGGTTAAGCAACATTGCTCCACATCACGAAAGTTACATTCAGAAGCTGAAAGTCCTGAGAATATCAGATCAGAGGAAGAGAATCAGATAAAATAAAAGCGAAGCATAAGTTAGGAGGAGGAAGGGTTACTTGCAATATCTTACATTTTAATCACACAGACAAATTGGCAGAGAAGATACTTTTGATTTTTCCATAATAATGAGCAGCATGGCACGTCGAATTCTCCTTAACTTAAAAAACGAATTTTTTGTGCAAATTTTTGAGCATGTTACAAAATAGGAACAATGCTTTGAAACGAGAAACTATCGTACATCTGCACTTTGCGCGCTAACTATTTTTCATATGCTTTCAGCAGCTGGATTACAAACTTGCTAACAAGTGTTTCGCACGCATGGGATACAATGTGTTATGATCTTGCTTTAGTGCACGTAGTGGATCAGCAGCTACAAGAACCGCAGAACTAACGCCACAATAATATCATTATAAACCAATGTTCCCGCATAATAAAAGTAAAGCTTCGAGGAAATCCGACCAGAGGTAATGGTTATGATTCGCCGAAAACCTCAGGTCAAGATGGCTTGAACACAAATTTGTACGAATAATCTGTCTGGCACTTACCCCAGAAGTCTTGCTGTGTCATAACAGCATAGCAACACGATGACGAGTCGCAGGGGCTAAGGTACCAGATGACGCCATTTCACCGTCACTCAAACCGGCTTCTTATTGTCGATCGTGCATACAAATGTTTGGGGTCACTGGTGCTTTAAACAATTGGTGTTCAGCAGCTTGTTTTCCAGGCATACACTGCGCCACTTTTCTCATGGTTTCGATACAAAATAGCTTCGGACGCGTGTCGAAACTTACATCTTGTGGCAAAGCAAGGCACGACCTGCCTGCCAAGACTGTGGTTGACGTTCGGCCGGCAGTAAACTGAGACCAAGCGATTGCGCGAGGGACATTACGCTCGTGAAGGTTATTTGCAGCAATAATCGCGAAGGCGATTGAATCTGTCGGTCGCTTTGACGTTCGAACTTCACCCAATCGTTTCCTGCAATAAACAACCGCGAAGCACAAGGCCAGTCTTGTTTACTTCGCAGCAAAGCCGCGTTGGCGGGGACGGTTGGCGCAGCGCGTCCGGGGCGCGAGTGTCCACTGCGAAAGCAAAACCAGAAATCATATCGCAGAGAAGCTCTGCCTGACGCTGTCCTTGAACTCATTAGTTGCCAGGGTTCAGCAAATGGCAATTAAAGCAGCAGGAACGGCGACAAAACCGACAACGCGGGTTTTCCAGCGCAGCCGCAGCAGGCTTTCCAGTTACAAACGCCCTTGCAACCGAGCATTCAGGAGGTTTGGACTGTTTTATCAGTTCGATCGAACTTTTGCCACCAGACGCCTACAGTGAGCACATCGTCTGCGGTTGGCGCAGCGCTCACTGCTTTACTGCTTCGAAATGTATAGCGATGTCAATGCATTACGGCACCTGTTTGGCATGATCTTGAAGGCAATCATGAAGGCGATCTATATAGAGTCGCGACGTTCAGCATAACGACACAAGTGCTTGTGCAATGTGAGCATCAGCAACGTAGAAGCGACGGCAAACTATGCACCGGTTCGCATTGCAAGCAAAATAAGCAAGGCGAGCCTGTGCGATGGTGCGACGATAAGAGCGGTTAGATCATCATTAAGTTGGGAGGAAAAGGTTCATAGCGCGCTATTTAAGTTTTTTTCACAGATGGCTTTCTGATTGCCGTGACCGCGAACACGATGTATTGGTTTGGTTTGGAATGCAATCTTCATTATCACTGACATCACAACCGTGACCAGCAAAACAACTCCGACCTACGTTTCAGCCTTGACTGACCTTTCCTTCAAACGTAGTCGGGCGACATGTTGTTTGCAATTAAAATTCCCGAAAAACTCTAAAAATGGCACAAAGGTAAACATTGCGAATTACCCACAACTTGCTGATTGTTCATTTGGAGTTCAACACCAACCTGTGCCAGCAACAGTGGGGCACTGTCAACGTCACCACGTTGTGCCCGGAATTGCTGTAAATAGTGAAAAAGAAGAGCGCCACGAACAATATTACAACCAGCTACTGGTGCGGTGCGGCGTATATTTAGCGGAAAGATTATTACAAAACAAAATTACAGAATTAAGGCAAGTGGCGAGGCTTTGTTTTCATTCAACAGTATTTCAGAAATAAGCAGAAAAAATGCAGGATTGTAACTGCAAGGATCGAGAGAGCGCGCGATCGTTACTGCAGCAAAGCGAAGAAGCATGCACCACGAGGAACTGCATGTCTTTCTGATTCAAACAGATATTTCGGTGACGTGCACGCATGCAACCTCCTCGCAACAATTCAGATTCATGAGTTGCTGACGCAAATCACGCAATGCGTTCACCCGACGATCAAAAGTAAGTTAGAGACATCTGAGTGAAGGTAGTTTCATTTGGATTGGATTTGGTGGTAACAATTCCTTAAATTAGTGCAGCACTAAGCCACAAATTCGATGAAAAAAATTGTAGTTCAATTCCCCTTTGCATCAGCTAGTAACTATGAGCAAAGCAACTTAACAGAGATTTGGCCTCGATTTGTTCCAGTTCTTCTGAACTTAACGTCAGGTTAAAGTAGACAGACTCTTTAGGGCACGTTTTGGACAAACTTTTCACGGCAAAGCTCACATTCTGAATTCAAAATTTCAATATTATGTACAATAATTTTAATCAAAAAACAAAAATAATAAATAAAATATTGCTTTCGTCGCATTGCATTGTAAACTTGTCATTCCTTTGCAATGATTAAGTTTTCCCAAACGTGACACGCGGCTTCTTCATACTTTTGGCCAGATCAACTGCTTTCGATGGCACTTCTTGCTTTAACAAATTGTGTTTAAAGTTAAAACGCTTTTTGAAACTCCCTATTCAGTTTTTATTCTTTAAACTCAGCAAATGATTTACGACAGATCAAATATACGGATTAAAATGCAGTGTCAGTGGAAGAGCACCTTTCAGTTCACTGTCTGCTGAAAACACGACAATCTTCACTATTCCGCGTTTTTACATTTTTTCGAATAACATTTTGAATAAATTTTTTCAGCTAATTGAAGCCATTTGGAAATACGTTTCATAAATACTATGTTAAAGAAAGTTTACATTGTAGGCGTTTTAACTTCAGTGACCGGAAGTTTAATCGATCCGACCGTAAAACGACATCTGGGTTGGACCATGGCACCAAATTGATTATTCCCTCGTTCTCTCTCTCCATATAAGGTAAGTATATGACTTGATCTTGCCGGGCTGCATGCGATCCGTAGTTTGACCCAGGCCCGCAGCCAGGTTTTAAGGTTTGAGAGAGCAAAATACATTTTATGGGGAAGGAGTTTTGTTTTTATCATTGGTTTAGAACAAATTTTTCTGGGCACAATAAATTGGGGGGCACTGCCCCCGAATTTCCCCTCCACCGTAGCTACGGGCCTGATTTGACCATCCCTGCTTTACGGGCACAAGAAGCAAGGAATTTAAGAAAAAAAGTTGATTGCCGGGTCTTTCTTCAGGATAACCAGCATGCAGACGCAAAAAACACCACCAAACACTGTGCATCAAAATGTGTAGTTAATGTCTATCAAAACGTGTTGGCCTCACACAAGAAACTGACGAGAAAATTTCCGCAGCAGTATTTGCTCTGCACACAACAAACCTTTCCTTATAGCGTCAAATTGGTTTCTTATAGACAACACGATAACGATCTGAACGAAGCAGTTGAGTGCAATCAACCGTGAACAGCACGTCACAAGAACTTTCGTCAACCAGAATCCGAATAAGTTTTCTCATCGTCGCAACGCGGGAAAAACGTGATGACGTTTCGTTTTATTTTCCTGGTCACTGATAAATTTACAATCACAGAAAAAGAAACGCTGGGTCAGAAGTCCTATCATACTGCACAACATTCACAAAAGCACAGTTACAGAAGGTGCTTCCAGGCGGTGATTTTTCGACATATCCGGCAATTACACCAGCTNNGTTGTGCGGTTAAAAATATATCGTGGGTTCTACGAATACAAGTTGATATATCAGTCACACTACACCAGGAGCGCTCACAAAGGTGGAACCTTTCATTCAAGTTTAATTCTTCTACCGTTTTTGCTGTGCAACCTACAGTTTATCCTGGAATCCTGATGCGAGAAACGAAATGAGCAGCAAGAAGATTACCGTAAATCATTTGCTAGCTGTGGCTTGTACTTAAATCTTAAAATAGATCTCTGGCTTGACAAAAGCCATCGCTTTTTTAGATTTTGGAAACATTGGAACCTGCCACAAATAAAGTGAACGAAACANCACAGAGTATGCGTTTCCACGCGAGGGGAACCACCACGCAGTTACCAAGGTTTCGCGGATCACCGACAGTCTGGGATGAACAGCAATGAGATTTGTTTTGCAAAGAAAACTCTTCAAAACAACCAGAAAGGAAAACAAAACGCGAATACTGCACGCATTCGAAACGTGCTTGCCTGTGGAATCTCAGGATTTCGGACCCACAAGCTGAAACATCAGCCCGTTCGCACAATCTATAACTACTACCTTTCTATTAAGTGCGAAGTGGATAAAGCACTGCGGCATGTTTGGTCGGCCAGCTGTCGCAAAGTATATCGATCGAGATGTCGATCGCGCTGACAAAAACAAGAAGATTAAATAGCTGGAGCTGAACACGACAATCAAAGTCTCGCGCGTGATTTAATCCCACGCTTAACAGTGATCCGACCTCATAACGACATCATCCTACAAGAGCCGCCACGTTAACTACCACCACGCGCACTTCAAAAAACATGAAATCTTGACGTAACAAGGTTTTTTCCCCGATTATGACACAGGAAAGGAAAAAAGCAGTCACGGGTCCATGTCGCGAGCTGACGTGGGTGACTTGGCTTTTTATGGAAACTGGCAAAACTTTCACCGGCGTAAATCAGTACGCCGCGTGACACATTACCACTGCTCACACGCAGAAACTGACCAAAAAACAAAAATTACGCGTTGACGTAACGCCCGTCTCCAAACAAACACTGAATTCCCAATACCGGGCTGAACTTGACGCACAACTGCTGTAATCACAGCGAACAAAGTGTGATGTTGGCAGTATGAACAACATCATTGGCTTTCTGTGCAATGCAGCAGAAGCAAGTGGTGAAGACTACGCTAAATACGGAATGAATTTTTCGCGGTCGCCTACACTGGACAGTCGCAAAATGTCTTCCACGGATCAATGACCGGCGGGCAAGAGGGCGCCGGGCCAAGTGGCAGTAAATACGGGGAATGGGCCAGTTCAAGCAGACACGGTCATGAGATTGGCGAGCGGCGTACATGCACAAGTTATCAGTTAACTGCAGTAATTTTCCGTTCGTTACGCATCACCGCTAGTGTGTGTCGCGAAAACAAATACCTCGCGTGCAGCTGGGGTCTTGCGGTCTCCGCGACCAGAGATAATTTAATGTGGCTTGATATGCAACTAGCGCTTAACTTCATTCCTCTTGGACGGAAAAGCGTAACCGACCGAAAGGTGCCGACAGAACCGCACTCGCAGCGATACGTCGGTGACGGTCGTATAATGGACCCATCTTAATCTTACACAAACGCCTATTTGTAATGTCGCCAAAGCACGGCATTGTTGAATCATCCCCAAAACCCACCAAGGAGTGGCACAAAATCCGTAGGATTAGGAACCAATTTGCATGCCCACCGCAAGCAACAAAAAATATTTTCGTTCAATTTGCAACGACGACATCCCAAACAAGCGGAAAACAGCCGGCTGGAAAATTTTATGAAATGTTTTGAAAATATCCCGAGCTTACAAAAGAAGGCGGAAATATTTTTGCGAACCGAAGCTACATTTGAACATTTCCATTTCTACTAAAAAAACTGCTTGAATTTCAAATATTTTTCTATGAACTCAATACGAAAGCGGTGGCTTTTCTATTTTTAGCTGGTGTAGCAACAGCATCGTGATGGAACGCGCGCGGAAAAACTCACGTCGCGCAACCTTCGCGAACTCGAAGCAGTTGCGCAGTGAAAGTTAAAACTTCGAATGAAATCTAAAACCCGGATGAAATCTATAAAATCGACTCGAAAATGCGCAGAAACACCACTGGTCCTGATATCTGAATTGCAAGAGATACAAAGCCGGCGATCGAAAAACAAGTAGTGGAGAGAAAATATCCGTTCAAAGCAACTGCGATCGCTTTAGCCCCCCACTCCCCTCCGCTCAGACTGACAACGCACAGTAAACCGCGGAAAAGAAAGGTGCAAAAGGAACATGTGCTTTCCAGTTTAAGCATTTCCGCTTATTAGCGGACTGAACGATCTTGTGTCTGCTAAGTGGTTTACTTTACGGTCAGGCAAGTGGCAGCGAGTCGCTGAAGCGGAGGCGCGCTTTCCGGCAAAAGCAAATATCGCCGATCTTATCTCCAGCTACAACGAGCGAAAACGGCTCGAGCGCAAGTCATACGAAAACGTGTGGAGTTGTCACTGGCCAGGGCCAGGATTCTAGGAACCCTGAAACCGGATCGCCCGCAGTTAACGGCTTATTTCCGCGACCGCTTCATCCGGGTAACAGTTCGCGGACCGCTGTTAACAGCCACGTACGCGGTACCGCTGCGGTATAAACGATTCATCGGGAACGACCACAACGCCGTGCCGCTCACTGCAAAAAGGAAACTCGTTACGCGACGACCTTATATTGCTTTAAACAAGCCCTACTAACAGGTCAGCACTAAAGCGTGTCTGTGCGCATGTCGGTGCAATGAAGAAATTTCAAGAAAAAACAGAAACAGAACCTTTTTGCTGAACCCGCGCGGAATGCAGAGCGTTCAGTGAGCGACAATCATTAAAAAGCGATTCGGAAAAGAGAACCCACAGCGAGATATTTCACCCTTGAAATTGCGTCCAGCTGACCCGTGCGCCGCTGCGGCGTGATTTCCAAAACACGGGCGCTGGCACCGTGACCCCCAGAAAACCGATAACGCGAGCCTGAACGGGCCACAGTCAGAAGAACGAAATAAGAGAGCAATCTAAGCTTCTGTCGACGGTAAACAGCACGGCACAGCACGAGTCACCTGCAGCGCGTGTCGCTGTTATAAGCAGCCAGCTGTTGGTATCCTGTGGCATCTTGCTTGTTGGCAAACGCGCCGAAGGAACACCTGCATCTGTCAATGTTAATTCAGGAAAGTTGACCAATCAGCGTTTCGCGCGCGCTCCGGATCGCTCACGCTTTTAGACGCACTTTTCACCCCGCGGTTCATTTTATTCGGCGGCACCAAAATACCTTGCTCGGAAAAGCTCTTGAGAGGCAGGCCGCGCAATCGCGCGTTGTGAATCAGTTCGAACCGCTGTTTCGGTTCGTGGTCCTGACCGCCCCTGCTTTCGGTAGACAGCGTTTTGTGAAACAGCAAACCACAGTTTTCGTGAAAATTAGTCGACAGCGCACTCGAAACAAAGGCAAGCGAATGTTGTCAAATCAAGATGGAAGCTTTCGCAGCGTAAATCCGGTACAGGCGATGTTTGGCGATTCAGCGATATTCGTATCCCTCCTTAACTGACCTCCATACTTATGCAAGTCGTACTTCTCCCAAGAGGGACGAGGTCCGCCAACGTTTGAAACAGACACCGAATAAGGTGACTGCTTCGCCCTTCCTCAGCGCCTCAACCAGCGGAAAAAAAAACAAAAAAGGCCTGAAAACGACAGCGCGGACATTGCTGCTACGAAATTGCAAAGCCCAGTAGATTACCGTCTTAGACTAGAAGATCTCATAAACTTAACTAGAAAAAAAGTTTTTGTCAACAGGACGGAGTTCTGAAGTCGATCGAAAAGCCTCATCGCGAAGGTGATACGCGCGAGGACCACGCGAAAAAGCTGCCTGAAACAAACGGTAATATAATACCTCGCATCCACAACATCGGCGTAAAGGTAATGGCGCATTAAGAACACTGCCGGACCCGCCATCGGCAGCTATTTTCCGAAAATCTCTTCCGGCAAAAATACAAGCGTCCCGCAGACTTTCCGTACTGCCGTGCCTTGGCTGGAAATAATTGCGGAAGTATAAGCTGCTCGTGCAAGACGTCTACACGCGTGTTTTTCCTGACAGAGCAACGGCGCGGTCCTGTGCGAAGGATATTAACCAGCAGGAGGTAGAGTAAGGGAACGGCATTTTTCGAATGTTCGAGAAGCATCCGAACGCAATGTACAACATCGAAGCGCACGATCGCACAGGCAGTGGCTTGAATCTGAACGAATTTAGAAAAACGAACATTCGCGCATTTCGCGGGCGACATTTACGGTCGAATGCGTTCGGCCAGCTTCCGACAAGAACGAGGATTTCGGACAGGAAAGCGAAATCTCGCGATCGTCGCGATATTTACCCGTCAATAAATGACGAAAAGTAACGTCCGTGACGAACGTCGCACCGCCAAGTAATCCGTCTTAATATAACACTGTTCGCCCGGGCAGCTGACCTCAGAGCGGGCAGGAAACGACTTTCCCGTCTGAGGAACAACAGTTCCGGCAACGTCTGCACCACAGGAAGAAGCAGAGCAACTAGTGGTTGGATTCAGAAATTCCTATTTCACAAACATTTCGTACTGGAGCGTTACGTCAGGTCGGCGGTTGCTGGGCAACCCTCCTTGACGCGGGAAAGCTATTCTGTGAATGACGAACACGCAGCAGTTACTAAACCGGTAGTTCGAAAAAGGTTTGTCAGTGGGACAAGCTGGACAGTTACTTGATGACTGGACAGAAGCGACGACTTCTTCAATACATCGAGTCCGAAGTGTAAATAACTCGCTCATGTGCACTGTTGCAAATTGTTTTGCCAGACAAGTAACTGTCCAGCGAGTTCACGCTCGACGCGAAATGCACATACCTCAGTGGCGAAAGTGGATTCATTGCTGCCATCTGCCGACGGGAATGCCTTTCCACTGAAGCTCACAGAAGGCGCCGAAGAGTCGTCCGCTTCGCCAGTTATCCACGATATTCTGATGGGGTTGTTCGGTATTCCAAGTTCGGCTGACATGGCAAGTTTCTATAAAATGCATAAAATATGTATCTTGAGGCGACGCGCATGATCTTTCGCACCAACTGAATACAGAAACCGTGGTAACTTTCAAGCAGAAGTAACGTCATAGCAGAGTCGGTTCACCACTCGGTTCTTCTACTCAAACCTGAACTTACCGCAGCTCGTGAGTTTTGCAGTTCAATCACGGCACTCCCTTGTTTTTTCGTAGAAAGAAAAAGTGCGTTGACGTCACAATACTGTACGCATGCAAAAACAACTTGAATCAAAACACTGAATCGTCCGGATCTGAAAACAGCAGCGCATCACAGAAAGGAAAATATATCGCACGAGTAATTTAAAAACAAGCGACCCAACTGCGAGCTTACTTGGAACACAGAAAAAGACAACTTATTCGCCATACTGGGTAAGCTGGACAGAGTTTCTTAAATGAAAGATACGTTGAGTGCTTTAAATCGATTTGGTGAGAAATCAACAGTCACTCTAACCGCGACCGACGTAAAACTAGAACTGCGTAAACGGTTACTTTCGCACATCGCATTGAATGCTGGAGTGTTTGTCAAATTAGTGTCTGAATCGTTCAGTTCGATGCAAAGTTGCAAAACAGGTAAAACAAGATAGAAGCATCGAATTACCGACAAACCTTTGAAAACATCTTCAAAAGTAACTCGTAGGAATAACCGCCATTCGACGGCTCGTCTTTTTTTGCCTTCCATCTCAGTTTCAGACGGGCTGGTTGGCTTCTCTTCCGCATACTTTCTTCAGCCACTGCGCGTAGTCGCGGACAATGGAGCAGCATGCGTGTAACAAATAAATAACAAAATTTGCAAGTTTAACACGTGACTTAGTGTAAGGATAAAAACGTACAGTAAGTTTGAATGAATGGCAAACGGGCTTCTGTGTTACGTACAAAAGTAGTGTAGTCACAAAGTGAAAACGTAAGGCCGAAGCTTTACAGTCTTGCTGAATCGAATCGATGGCATTTCACACCACAAAGGCTTGAATTCACTTTTTTTCAACTTGTCCAACCAACATATCCACCTGGCACAATTAATCATAATGACCTGGTCCTGAAGAGTGATACGGAACAAAGTCTAAGGAAGATTTTCGGCGAAATTGAAGAAAACAAATTGCTTTGTTGCAAAGACAGGGATGCGCAACCTCGGTCCATGCGGCCTTCGATAAAAATTTATGCGGTCGTGCACATGGAATTTAAAATATATGTTAGACGTGTGGAAGCAGAACAGAAGTATTGCAAAAAATAAAAAAGTAGCCTGAACTCACTGGCGGCTGAAATTCAGAAAAACAAAGGTAATGTGGCCGGCAATCGCGAAAAGGTTGTGCATCCTTGCTTACACCCATCGTGGAAAGTACATACTTGAATAGAGATATGTGCAAGTTTGAATCATCGCAAAAAGACGAAAGCAGATGGCAGTCGACT
>JGI24021J15306_10000299_pt1 | contig 33827 bp, 13 predicted proteins | sample Ectturendosymbi1_FD_15306 | JGI IMG/M metagenome (IMG submission 15306)
AAATTTTCGTAACTAAATCCAAACTTAAGGCGAGTTTGGCCGTTTGGCGGAATCTTTTATCTTACATTTTTCAGGGAGGGCTGCAGCCCGGCAGCCCGTCTAGACGAGCTGCCCCTGCTCTGAACTATCATGAAGTTGTACCGAAGTTTTCTCCAGTACGCATAAAATATTCAAAGTGAATTCGATGGTTTAATCTGCCAGCTTTTCATCTTGTTTGACTCATCTTCAAAGGGTTGATTTTGGATCAACTTTTGTCAAGCTATCGTGATTCTGTATTACTCTTGGTGAATTTTCTTGCTTTCGATGGTGGAATTGAGACCTTAACTTAATTTCGCTAAAGACGTTGCTGTTAAGAATTTTGTGCTTTCAGAATTTTTGAAGAAGTTGCTATTGATTCCACAAAGCCCAGCCTTTGGGTTATGAAGTTGTGTGTCTGATCTGCGCCAGACAGGGGCGTAACGAGGAGGCAAGGGAGACACAATTCCCCGGGCCCCGAGTCACTATGGGGCCACCGAATCACTGCGGGTGCGCCGAATGACTGCAGGGGGCGCCGAAAAGTCCCAACAATGTCACAAGTACTTTCTTCAATACACCACATTTACTTCCGAAACATCTCAGGTTCGAACATGGGGGCGCCAAACTTGCTTCCTCCCCCGGGCGCCATCTAACCTCGTTACGCCCCTGGCGCCAGAGTATACGCTGGTATATACGACGTTGTGTCATTCTGCAAAACAAACAGGGTAAAAATGTGCATGGTAACATTCTTGCGTTGATATTTTTGTGTCCTCTGCGGACTGAAGCATTGCAATATGCAAACATTCATTGCTATGTTGAAAGAATTTCAAACCAAATTTTTTCAATTTTTGCTGTAGTTTTGGTAGAATCAAAAATGTGCCAAGCAAGTCGTAGGCCTTCCAAGAAAATGAAGCACCACACTTGTTTCATTCCATGAATCTATTGCTGCGGCAAAATAAATTGCCTTATTTTTTGCAGAGTTTAAATATAATTTATAAATTCCCGGAACTCCTTCAGCGATTCCGTTTTCACCGGCACAGACCACCTTGAGCAGTGGCGCTTTTCAAAATGGATGATGAGTAAACCGTTTAATAAGGATAAGGACAGGCGTCACGTGGCACGCTCCGTGTGCAAAAATCTGGCAGTGATTCACGATATTTGTTTTTTCCCATGTAGCCGCCTTGGTGCCCTCCTCAACCACAAAGCTGCAAAACCTGTCTGCTGCTTTAAAATACTTTTCACCGTTGTCCGGGTTCACGGAAATTCAATTCTGAATGTTGTATTACGATTGACATGTCTCTTCTCAGATTTACTTTCGATTAAATTTTTAACTTAGTAAAACTTTCGGACAAGGTGCGACTGCATACAGCTGCAATGTAATATTGTATATTAGAAAAAATATTGCATCTTGCATCATCATAGAATCGATACTTTTCTGTCAACATCGGCGATGATAAGCACAGTGTTTGCCAGTGCGGCCTTCTAACACATACTGCGGACACACGTATGAGTGATACTCTGAAGGAACGCTGTTTTTAAAAAATCTTCTAATAGGGGCAAATCTCATAGAAATGACAGTGCAAAGTTCCATGACAATGTTGGTATATATTTCGGAATTTATGTGGATCCATTAGTACATACAGCAGGGTTAATCTTTAATTAATATGTTGACTGACACAGATACCAAACTAGTGACGTTACTTACGAACACAAATCTGAAGTAGGATATCACCCATCTGGCAAATCTGTTAATTTTACAGATATACACACAGCTGTATCATTAGATGAGGAAGAAAGACGATTTAGGAAACTTTTGTCAGTTTAATGTCTTGTTTAAACTTCGCGCCTGCTAAGACCAGGCATGAAGCTATACGATTCCTGGCGCAAAGCCACTGAATGAAGCATCACAACGACGATTAATTGACCAAACACGCTAGACGTGGAGAGTTTGAAAAATTGGAGAAATATTGGCTGTTTGCAAGCGTGAAGGCGCAGGTGTTGACCTAATGCCAACGAAGTGGCGGATTTCCTGGTCATATCATTGAAGCGTCGGTTTTGCTAGGAAAAAATTTCTTCCTTTTATCAGGATGCCAGTTGACTTTGTTTGACTTCTGCACAAAAATGCACGTACGGCGGGACAGCATGAAGATAACTCGTTTAGTGAAAGTAGGAAATGCGGGNAAACTCAATGTACTCACANATAAATTCTTGCTGTCATTTTTGTTTTTTTATGTATCGTTTATTCCTTAACAGCGAATCAGTGAAAAAGTAACTGAATCTTTGCTAATAGGCATCCAGCAATCTAACACGATAGCTTTCAACCAATCAGATCAATAAAGTGTAACCTTCACCTCTAAAACTAAAGTTACAGATATACTTGAATTACTTATCAATTTTTCACACCTTTGAAATGAATGTCGGTTACCGCCACAAAAACGTTAACGACCAATTCTACAAAAAAAACTACAAAAACTGTCACGGTTGAAGCGCAGTCTTATCATGGCATCCAGTACCTGTAACTTGCTACCATGGGCATCGGAAGAGGGGGCGGGGGGTGGCAAGGTCCCCACCTGGATTTTAAAAATTTCAGCAAAAAAGGTTGATTTCTTGATTTCGAGTGGGAAAAAACAAATTTAACCACTTTTGGCCCTCCCTGGAAAAATTTTGGAAAAATCCCCCAGTGCCCTTCCTGGAAAAAATCCTTCCGACGCCCATGCCTGCTACGCAAGTTATTCACATCGTCATACCCGCTGTGCCCTGAGCCCTAGACTGGACAACCTTTGTCAGAAAAGAGTAGACTCGGCCAGCAAGAAAACTTATTTGTTGAACTGCTTCCATGTAACCAGTTGAATTTGTCATACAATTTTGGGTTGTGTGTCCTTAAAAACGTTGTTTGGCTTTAACCTAACCTATAAGCTTGAAGTCTGGTGTTGGCCTACCTGCACCGAGTACATTTCTCTGGTGTTCATAAAAAATTAGGTGAAACCTGTTGCTTGTAGCCTAATTACTGCACCATCCCAAACAGCTACTTCCCCATCATAGCTCCAACTTTTGTTCTAATATAAAATAATAGCAATTTGAAACGCAGTTTACCAATTGCAGGTACTCTGCAGTCTGCAAATACAACACAGAGCTACAGCAATTCATGTGACTAAACTCAGGTCTCCATGTCAATTGCGTCACACGAAGGGAAAGCAAAACTGAAGATTGCATGCCTTTGATTCCAATAGCAATTTTGCAGTGTTTACGAAAAGCACATTTGTCGTTATGGAAACACAAGGTATCTCGCTAATAAACAAACACTTTTTGAATAGAATAAATTTGACACTAAAACACACAAGCAAAAAGTTTGGTCAGCTCTAAGTTTTGCGCATTTCTACCAAAAACTTAATTCTCTTCAGAAATTTTTGCAAAAACACGCATTCTATCGCAAATTTTGAATGCTTGTTTCCCGTTCGGCGTGCGTGTTTCTCAGATTTTTTACTGAAATCATTAGCAAACCAAACACGATTGAAAGCATTTTTCATGAGAACTAACTTATATTGCAAGAAAGCTTCAAGGCAGCATTACGAGAAGTTCTTTTTTTCTATTTTTCCTCCTGTTTATGATATAAATTTGATTGAAAATTTTGAAGTAATTAAGTTTTGTTCACTGAAAGTAAGGCATGCACTGCATACCTTGCATTCATGGACGATACGGGACAGTTCAGAAATTGATTTTGCCTGCTTTTTCTGCATGAAAATTGTGTTTGTTCTGTAAATAGTTTTTTTTCGATTGAAATGTCAAAGAAATTATCGGGTGCTTTTGAAGGTTTTAATGTTCACAATACTCTTTTCCAGTGTTTTGGAATATGTAATATACCAACACTTCAGAAAGTTTTTTTAGCTTTTGGCACTTCTATGTCTATAATTGCAAATAGTCCAGAAAATCTCAACTACCATCACGAATCCTTGGGACAGTGCCCAAAACAAATGCATAATGCCAACATCCCTGCCTTTGGCTGTTGGCAAATGTGTGCAGTTTCGTCTGATTGCTGGCGCAGAAATAACTAAGTTCGCGATTTTATCATCCAACAACTTTTTTGCTATGGGGTACATGGTGGATACAACTAGTGAAATCGAAAACACTTAAAATTCACTTCACGTAAAAACTGTTTTCAGATTTTTCTGCATCCTGTCTTATTCTTCTGTCAATTACATTAAAAATTTAAAATAGGAACATACTTCAGTCAGTGTAAAATACCGCCTCTTTTCAAACAAATTTAGATATGAAGTGTTCACTGCAAAGGAGATTTTATTTCATCGTCCATTAGCGAAAGACGAAAAAGAAGTTTCTGGCTAACATGATGATATCTCATTGTATTTGGTAAAACATTCCAACGAACAAATCTGTTCAGGTGCATTATGGTACGCATTTATTCTTCTGTGCTTTAGCATGAGACTTTCTTGGAAAAAACTGCGTGTGCTGTACAAATTTAGAAAAATAACTTCTATCAAAATTAGACGTCCAAAATGATTCACTAAAAAGTCATACTGACAAAGTTTCTACTGTTATTGTAGAATCCTTGTAACTTTAATCTTTTGTGGGGTGTTTAGGCTCAAGATTTGTCAACACTTGCTTTGTAGTAAGCTTTTTTCTGTAGTGTGCTTTCTTCCTTTCTGTGAACTGCATTCCAAATAATAGAAATGGAAGGTTGTTGAGAGTTCAAATTAAAAAACAACAAACTAGGTTTTATGGTGCTGCGTACCAAGTGAAGCAAATTTTCATGGCAAGGCAAAAGAAACAGGATTGTTGAAAAGATGAACTCCTTCAACGCATCTAAACCTCTTCTTACAGTTGGTGAACATGTTGAGCTTCATTTAATTCTTGACTTTATTTAGTTCTAAACTTCATTTAGTTCTTGACTTAAGCCAAGTTAAGATAAAAAGTTAATTTCAAATGATAGACACATGAACAAATACGACAAATGGCAGCAGCATTGGAAAAAATTCAATTTTAGAAAAACTTGCAAAAGGACTGCATCGGTGCGTAATTATTGCACTACATTTTCATATATTCGAAAGAAAATTACACTGTAAGTCAGGGTTTCTTTTAAGGAAAATGTTAGGAACTCAGTTTGGATCTGTAGGGACCCGATTTCTCTGATTCTAGAGACCCGATTTTCTCTGATTTTAGGGAACCGATGATAATTTTCTCTGATTCTAGGGACCCGATTTGAAATTCTAAGGACCCGAATCGGGTCCCTAAAATGCTTTAAAAAAACCCTGCTGTAAGTGTAATTTCACTTTATGTTCGTGTTATTAACATATAATAAGGCAGGTATGTTTGCACGTCCCGAGTTTAAGGCATGTTGGAACTGCTGATTGTTAAGGCAAAAGTACCACAAGAATTATCACTTTGCTTTAAGTTAAAACTGTTTTAGGTACAGTGATCTACCCCACGTCCACACACTTTGCTTTAAAAACGAGCAGACGAATCCTACAAATGTACATTGGTGCAGTGTGTCAGGTAACAACGCGTGAAACATGCTTTTGATTAGAAAATCGGTTTCAATGACGATACAAGGCGATATGCAACATCCACCAGAAAAAGAAGAAATATCAAAAAGTAGCGCTTGTGCGTGACAAACGAAACTTTATGACTGGGTAGAGTTTTTAGGCTGGACGGCGCAGTGAGTGAAGATGGACGAAGTCTCTTTTTGTTTCTACATCCAAAAACCAACCAAGTCTTAAATTGCCTTATTGTTAAAAATGCAAAGTTTACTAACTGCAATTTGTTCCAATTTCGGTGAATCCCATTTGCTGATCTTCGTTCAGCCAACAGGCCCCTGGGTTAAGCTCAGTTCTTTTAGTCCAAATATGGAGCTGCAAGCCANCTCCTCTGACGTCAGAACTTTGGTCCGTATCCGGCTGTTGTGCACATGTTGATGCTACTAATAACTACACTGATAAGATTTGAAACGATGTAATACGTAGTACGAACTGCTGTTTACGTTTTAAGCGCATACAAATCACGTTTGTGCCATCGTGAAATGAATATGCGGCTTCAACAGCATCCATGCTATGCTTTGTGTGGCAGTTATCACGTACGCAACGATACGCTTCGAAATCACTCCTTTGTCAACGCTTTTGTGTGACTCGTTTACAATTGACATAAAAGTTTAACCAGCTGATATAAATACTTTTAGCAAGCTTACAAATTTTGCTCATTAATACTACTGTACTGTAAAGAACATTTGCCCTAAAGCGTCGATTTATTACACACCCCGAAGGCATCGGATACAAACGCTACTCTAAAGCTCAGCTGGTGTAAATCATACGTAAAACGGTATAAAAACGTTCGGACGAAGGTGGGCTGCACCACCACGAAAAGTTCGGTAAGTTTTATAACTTTTCACTTTTTTACGTTTATCTGCAACTGTTGATCTTTCTAAAATGATGCCAAATTGCTTTTGTCGCAATCGTTTAAAGTTTGCCGAAAGCAAGGTCACCTGAACCAGGTAGCGCATTTAGTTCAGTTTGTATAAGCATCTGATGGTGTCCATTGTGAATTGAAAAAAAATTACGAAAAGATTGTTTTGTAGGTTAATCTGCCCGTTATGTAAACCTTGCATCACAAAAGATTTTCAGGAACTTTAAAAATATTTTTCTTGATCAATAAATCCGTCGCGCAGATTAGTTTTGTTAAAAGCAGTTGGCGGAGTGTTCAAGAGATTCACTGATTACTTTTAAAAGCCCTTCAAAAATAACTTTGCCCTCTTTTTCTTGGTTACCAAGTCCGGAATAATATACGCGTCTGGTATGAAGGTTCAAAACTCGACCCAAAACAAGGAAAATTTTTTGTATAAGTAGTGGCGTATTTAGGTTTTCAGCAACTAACCAAAATAACAGATTAAGAGGTATGGTCAATAACGTAGTACACAATGTTCTAAGCAAGCCACTTTCTCATTACAATTGGCCTTTCAAAGTGTTTCCTACGTCAAAATCAATTTGCATCTTCAGCGCCACGCAGGAATGTTATGAAAATGCTGGCTATATACTGCGGTTTGGCTATAGCAATGTCCACTCGGTTGTTGAAAACGGTTCGCAAAGAACAGTGATCACCAGCCTTATTGTCAGAACCGTAGCCAGAAGTCTTCAATACGGGGACTTTACGTTTGTGCAGGGGGGCTTGACGTTCTAAAATTTGACAAAAACTCCCCTTATTGGCAGTCTTACATATTTCAAGTTGGGGTGTCTTGGAGCTTGATTTGGGGGGTTTAGCCCACCAAAGTCTCCCCGTGACGACGGGAATGCTTACTGCAGCATACGCTTTAGCACCATCATCTCCTTTCGGGAGGGTCTCTGGGGCAGTATCCCCAGGAAGTCTCAAAAGTTGTCATCTTTTGAGAATGGAAGTTCACTTCGTTAAGACTTACTTTCCAAAGTTCATTACACTTTTTCCATGGCTGAAGTTTATTCAAGACATCAATTTCTTAACTTGAGTAATTCTGAATTATTTGCACATTTATGTACACGGTCATAGCGGCCTTTAAAACATTTCCTGATTCAACTTTTGCTTTTGTACGTACTTTTATTATATCCTGCAAACTATTTTAACAAATCTTTGACAGTCTGTTTTGGACTATTTTGTCAATAATTTTACGAGTTGTTTCCTAGCATGCTGCTGCAGTGCATTTACTGATGCCACACCCTCTTAGACACTACAAATGACATTTATCGTGCTGGAAACTGTCGTTAAAAAAATAAACATTTTTTGAAAATTGCTGATCGTCAACAGTTTAAAAATTAACGAAATGCCAAGAGTTTGAACTTTGATATATTCAACTTCTTCAGCTTTAGTTCAACCTATCACGAGTTATGTGATTCATCTTGACTGGCAACGCTGGCAAAACGAGAAAAACGGTTCATAAGTTTGCAACTGAACAACATCATCATGCACAGTGCATCTGAAACTTCTGAATTTGAGAAAAAATTGACAGCATTATGATATAAATAAATTAGACACTTAACATAGTCTTGCCTCTGGTCCCATTGTCCCTGTCAAAGATTTTAATCGCGTATGGTTTGTTTGTTTGCTTACGTTTGAAATAAACACTAAATTCGCAGAAGTATGTGTAAGATGGCTCACGGAGTGGGCTGAGGCTCACGAGGATTATAAATTTTTACATTAAAAAAAAACTTTGCTCTCTCTGTGCTTTTTGAAAACGGCAAGGTGTTCTTTACTACTAAAAATAGTTGAATGATATCAATGTAAAACATTGCTTACTGTTAAGTAGTTCTTCATATTTAATTGCAGGTGAGCAAAACAGCAAAACGTTTAAATTGATATATTTCAAACATTCTATGAGCTTTAAAATATATGTACATCGAAACATGTATTTAAAATTTTCGTGCAAGAAGCAAGAAGCCGATATGGGATTTCCTAAGCGGCCTTTGTGAAAAATGAATTCAATACTGAGAGTTCTATTTCAAAATAAAAGCGGCGCGAATGTATTAGGGCTGTAAAATATTTTTTTTTAATTCGATTTTTGGTGACGGCTGTTAGCGGCAGGCCGAAGCCTGAAAGTTGTCCCCTGTCGGGGCGATTGAACTCTTGCCCAAATAGCGCTACGACAATTCACTTAGTGGCCGTGGATCGAACATCCAACCTTCCAACTTAGAGGCGGACACTTTACCACTGAATTAATGCCGTCCCAGCTAATGCCACCCCCAAAGCTAAGGCAGCCCCCGAGCTAAACATCCGCGTAAGATTGTGCATTTACTCAATAAAGTAATTGTTGTTGTCACTTCTCGTCAAGTTATGATCAATTATGTTTTGACAACAATATACAGTACAATGTAGTTGTGTCAAATGAATAGTGACACTCATGGGCCTAGCTGATTTCGTTGCTGCTGGTACAAAATGTAAGATGATCAAAGTACCTAAAACCAGCAAGCAGCCCAACCAGAAATTTGTCAATTTTTTCTCCCAATTCTAAGCAACTTTATCTACGTGTCAGAAAGCTTCTCACTTTTTGTATATTTTAGAACGATGTAATGCTTTTCATAAGAAGCCAAAGTTACATTTCACCAGTAGTGGTACGTGTTTGCAAGAATATTATTTACTTGACTTTTCAGGCACTTCATTACTTGTAAAGTAAGCCTTCATGTAAAGTGTACTGTACTAGTCGTACAGAGTTGGCCCCGACATCTCTGCGTATTGCTGTATGGTTCGGTGCAAAAAATGATCACTTGTGCTTTGTCTCTTAACAAGACTTTGGCCCCAATGAATAACAGCGTCATGTTGATATCGTGCCAATTTTGCAATGGCGTAATTTTTTATCTCAGTTTTTCTTCAAACCACGGGTTTACGCAAATGGAACATTGCTTGAATAAAAGCAAACCAAAGATATAAATTCTCACCATTTGACGTACACACAAGAATCCCCGCCAAGGCACTTCCCGAGAATAAATAAATAGCAGGTCGAAACGTTGCTTGAATCACAAAAAAATTCTTGCTGAATTTGTCGCGAATCACAATCAAAAGCGTGCAGACTGGCAAGTAAGTGGAGAAAGTTATGTGCGGTTGGAAACAAGCACCATCAGCTAAATAATCCTATTGCTTCTCAGCTATTTGTAGCTAACTTTCCAAAAACAGTACGATGATGTTTTGCTTGGTCGTCCTCGAGACAACCTTTACTGCAAGGTCTTACGCCATGTTATAAATCCTGCGAACGTTCTCTCTCGTAAACTTGGCCTTGTCGAAAATTATTTCGGGTCTCAATCTCGGCCTTCGCCTTTAACGCCGCCCCTGTTGGTATATATACCAACTCTAACTATAGTCGGAGTTAATATATTAAAAAGAGTTTGAAGAATTTACAAGAATGCAAAACACTATTACTATTTACCTAACCAATTAAGTTGCGTTATTTTAAGTCGATTGATCATATTCAAAATTCACACACTCGAATGACTTATTCCAATGATGAAAGCTTTTTGAAATATTAGTGACAATTGTTTGTTAATTTTAAGCTATAGTACTAAAAAGATGCCTGGGCAGCTATAAGATAATGCGCAACAATTTAGCTGTACGTTGTGACAAAGACAAAATTAATTTTTCCAGAAGATATTTATGACGAAATTAACATACTCGCCATGGCGTACAATTTCCGGCTTTCAACTTGGTACCAATCTGCGAAATGCCCGCGTAAGATGGTGCATTTACACATACAGGTTCATGTGATGCCAAATCTTCACTTTACAGTAAAACCTGTTTTTTATGAAGCGACATAAATCCTCAAAAGCATGTCGTCCTGTGGAAAGACGCTTACATGAGTTCGAAGGAGCCTGAATGGACTTTCCAAAAAAGCAAAAAATGTACAATAATTCACTTCGCATACTGCATATTTTATTGTTGTTCAGAAGTAGGATACCAGACAAAAATTCCGGAATACTCGTTTAACAGATGTTTAGCTAAAAACCCGGAAAATTTGAAAAAAATATGTGGAGTAAGACCTGCAAAATTTATGAAAACTTTGAATTATGGAAGTTCATGTAATATGAAATAGGCAAAAATGGTGCAAATTGAAAATAGCAACATCTGTGAATTCCGGGGCATGCACAATTCGGGGCAGTATATTTGGTTTCACGATTAAGAATAGTCTTGACTCACTCCATTGTGCGAGTGTTCATTCGAGCGCCGACCACCTAGTGAGGAAAGCTGAGCTAACGAAATAATGTGCAATGTTTTTTTGAAGCTTTTACAAAGATCTGTAATCGCATTTGGTATGTGGCTTAGCACGTCTGATGCAACATGACATAACGACGCAGCTAGCGTGATCAGACTTGTGCTTTTTCGCAATTGTTTGTCACGTTTTTTTTCTAGAATAACAAAATTCTGGCTTAAACTCAAGCCACGTAATCTTCTCGAAAAGGGCTGCATTACTAATTTTTAAACACAATATTTGTTCGTGCACGAAAATAACTAAAAGTAGTTCGTCCTTAACAGATGATAAAAGATCATTTTATGATGCAACTTATCTTGATTGAAAACTACTCTACAATGCCCTTTGTCTTTAATTAACAATGCATTTGCATGTTGGGAGCAATGATCCTTTGAATAGCACAGTATAATCCTCATGGTGAAATATGATATTACTGTAGAGACAGTTTTCCAGAGCTTTACTTCACTTACCGTGACATGTAACATGTTTCAAGTTCGCGATGTTCCGCGTATAACGTTGCACGAATGCCGACCTGTGTAAAATTCGTTATTCGTTCTTTGCCGCTCCTGTGCGGGAGTGAAACCGCTGAGAATAATATCTTAATGCAGGGTTTCTCAAACGGGGCCCTCGGCCCCCCTTGGGGGCCACGGAGCGGTTCTCTGGGGTCCACGAGCAGAGGCCTTCACTAGGTATAAAAATAACTGATGGAAACCCGTTAAAAAGAAAACTAGGTATTTTTATTTGATGAGCATGGGACCACAAGTGTTGAGAGTCTTTTGAAGGAGGCCACGGCTCATGAAAGTTTGAGAACCACTGTCTTAGTGTAAAAAGCTGCCGACAGTGCAGCTTCCCACAAATGGAAACAACTGTTTTGGACCCAATAACCTACCTTTTTGCGAAATTTTCCAGAACAACTTACGCATTTGAAACTAGTAACTGCCTGATGGTACTAAGAGGAAGCAAGCAGCATTCAGCCTCAGATCTAAATGGTATAGTTATTTACCAGGAAATTTATTGACAACATATCTTCATTTTTTGCTACACGAAAAACGAAAAACCCAAACAGCTGCCAATGCGACACATGTTTAGTGACATAATCCATACTTTTAGTAGTAATTGCTACGGCCATTCATCAATGCAGTGAAGAGTAAGAGGCGACAAAGTTTTGTAACTAGTGGAGAGTAAAGCGCGATAATATTGTAAGTACAACTTTTTTGCTTTTTTTCTTCGTGAATACTAACAAGAAATTTGTACATTTAAGGAGACTTTCTTTTTTCAACAAGATGCCATATTCACCATCCTCTGTGAGAAACAAGCTGTTCACGTCGCTGTGACGTCCGTTTTGTTGTGTGCAATGATTTTCCAATTTTCTAGAAAAAAATGCTGAAATCGCTCAAATCATTAGCACGCAAATCTTTTAAAAGATTAGAACGTTAGTTTTTATGTAAGAACATGACAACATTCGAAATTAAGCCAAGTTTCCAGTTTACCTATATACAGTAGCTATAGCTACTATTTTAACTACCTGTACGAGATAGAAAAGTCAGCACATTTCAGAGACAAAAAAGATATTTCTCATTAGAAATAGAACTAGGTTGAACACGTTAACAAACAAATTTCGTAATTTTCATTGTGCAGTAATAATGTACGTAACGTGCCGCTGAGATAATCCGAAACCCAGAGAAAGCTTTGCTTGTTAACTGAGCAGATCAACTATTGTTTTATTGTCAAAAGGGATTATAGTGTTATTTCAATGTGATAGACCAAAGCATCAATGTGCATTTATTGGCAGTTTTAAGTTTTGTTCTCAAGTGTTTCGTTTCCATCCATCTGTATTTCTAGTTTGAAGCTTTCATTCTTTTGCAGTGTATGAATCTAACATTTGAATCAAGTTGTTTGTTGCGATCAAACAATACTTGGCACCGGGCGCTGTGGCAATAGTACTGATATACTTTGATTTATCATTCATCCAATCACCACACCTGAAAGAAGGAATGCAGCATCGTACACCAGTATATTGCATTCTTAAGTTTCCTTATTTGCTGCTTACACCGAAAGCTCTAACAAGTAGACCCCAAGAAAACCTTTGTAATTCTTTCGTTTCCTGCTCATGTTTTAGTTTAGAGGCTCTTTACTACCCGGAAAAAAATCCTTCAAGACATTTAAAAATACGCCTCTAAGAAAACGTTAGAAATAACGCTTGATATATCCTACGTCTTTTTGTAACATAAAGTGGTCTTTACAAAACAAATTTTATAAAAAAAGAGCAACACAGAAGCACATGCCATTTCATTCGTCAAAGTGAATAACCGAACAAAAAATGAAATGCTCTCATTATTTTCACTTGCTTGACAAACAGTGTTTCCAGAAACACTTTGAAAAACCTTAACAGTGTATGCAAAGCCTATTCAAGCCCTTTTAAAACTGAAAATTATCCATAATTGTTGCGTAGAATGCAGCGCTTTTCAAGCAATCAATTTTAGCTGCAAACGAAGCAATACTTTAAGACGTTGAGCAAAATAGCAATTTATCAGTTGTACAGTAGATGAGCCTTTTCTCACATCCCATTGTCTAAGATTTGAACGCCTTTTCAAGTCTTTACTGAATCGATGCGCCCATCCAATCAGATGTTATTTAAAATAAATGTGTCTAGACTTTGGATCCACGTTTACCCTTGTGTCAGCTCCCGCAGTGAATAGATGTCTGCCATGCAGCGCTTGTTTCATCAGTGAAGTAATGGAGCTGAAAAGGAACAGGGAAAGATTGTTTTAAAACAAGGCGTGCTTTGCTACGATCCAGCTGGTAAATTTTTTAAAATGTATAAACACGACAATACAGAAGTTCATTTTGTGGTTTTGCATCAAAAGATAAGGGAGCTGTATCAGTGCTCTTCAACAGGGGTTCCGCAAAACATGTAGTAGGGTTCCTCGTTTTTAGGGAAAATGATTTCTTGTTTCAGTATGTTGATGGGTCATTATGAAATTTTTAGATCACCGTGCCGCATTCCGACTCTAAGTAGGCCAGTTAGTTATACTGTACAGGAAGTTGAGTGCAGATAGCGGAAAAAGAAATATTGACAGTTGTTGCGTCACTTATTCATTCTTGTGTAATTAAGAAGAACGTTATCGTTGCATCACAGTTATACGATATTGCCGATGTACAGTTCACAGAAGTAGACTGCGTAGAAAGCAGTGTTGACACTGCTGTTTTTTTTCACTAGATCTGGGGTTTTTCTGTTTCATCTGGGGTTCTGGGGTTTTTATTGAAGATCTGGATTTTTTGACTCTGGTCAAATTTTAGGAATGTATGTTGTATTACTGCATTTTCCATTCGAGAATACAGTAGTTTCACAGGCATAATGTGGAGAGTCAGTAGCCAGTACATTAGGTATGAATGTAAAATTTTCAGTGTTAAATTAGTAGTCAAATATTGCAATGAACGCAATGGTTAAGGTGAAAAGAAAACTGTCAGACCTTGAATGTATCATGTACATGTTTCAATTTGTGCGTTTAAGGAAAAGTATAAGAAAAAATTAAACGATCTAACTAGCTTTTTCATGTTACTTCATGCATTTGATTTGCTGCTAGCCTACTCGTAAATTGTCAGTATGTTCAAAAATGGATTTGAACTTGTTAAAAATATGATGCAAATAATGCATATTACCTTAATTTTTATGTGCAATTACAGGTAGCGTACATTTCAAGTTTGGTTTTGGTTTATTTTAAACATTTTGTATGTCTGGTTTTTTTATTGTTTTCTGTTTTTCTTCAAGTTAATTTATGGGGTTTTCTTCATAACAGAGTGACAACACTGGTAGCAAGTAGATCAGCCCGAGCTGCCTGAGACTACCGGTAGTAGAGAGCAGACTGAGTCACAGACTAGAGCTGCTGTTCTACTTTTGTGGCAACAAAGTAAAAACAGTGTGAAACCCAACCTTTTATTATTTAGACAAGCCAGATGAAGCAAAATAGCACATTTTCTTATGTGAAGCGAAATAATAGCAACACCGAAAGTGTGGACGGTAATAAGCAATGTAGTTCAAATGTAGAAGAGACACCTAATCCGAAGAGGACCAGATGAAATTCAATTGCCAAAGTTAGAAAATGGGACAACACATATTTGAGATACCGGTTCTTTTAGCCGGATGACCAAATTCTGAATTTAGCAGCTACATTCCAAATATGCAAGAACAACCGAGTCAAAAAATTCCTTGCTTTTTAACTTCTGTAATAACTGTTTATTTGTTGAAGGGCCTAAAAACGAAATATTTGATTTTCTTACAAGTAATTCGTTTTTTTGATTATTTTTGTTAGTGGGGGTTCCATGACAAACGCGAAAGTATATCAGGGGTTCCATGATGACAAAAACGTTGAAGAGCAGTGAGCTATATATGATCACTCGAAAAAGTATGGGGCTGATACTCTTCTGCTTTCATACAAAATAACAAGCTTACGACGTCACCGCATCTCATGAAACAATGAAGTAATTCACTGGTCAACGCACATTTTGGTGCCCAGAAAATTTCAACGGGTATAGGCTACTTTTAATGGCGATCAAAGTACATTTCGTAACTGTCAAAGCACATTAATCAGTCATTTAATACGAAAAGATTACTTGATGTTTAAAAATTTTTGCAAGACTTTTTGGAATGTGTCGCGCAGCCAAGCAGTCACGTTGGAGGCTCCAACAGTAGTCGGCCATCATGTTGGCCCCCCATCTGCCCTGGTACCTCTCTTCCATGAACTCAATATCCTGAAGGAACCTTCCTCAGTGCTCTTCACTTACGTCACCAAAGCTTATGCGAAAACGATCTAAGTAGCTGAAGAGAAAGTTGATCTTGATACTCATCTTCACACCTAAAACTTTCAAGTGAACTCGAAAGCATATCTTCCACCGACTCTTGGTAAATTTCAGCTTTTCGGTTTCCAGGGAAGTTCTGTGTGACTAAAACAAAAGATTTCCACGCAGCAGCCTCCGTGTCTGTCGTAGACTGCGCGGAATATGCGTGTTTTATGAGTTTGCGGATCTAAGTGCCATCAAAAATGCTTGCTTCCAGTTTTTCGATCGTCAAAGCAGGAAATGCTCTGCAAACACAGTTTTAAGCAATCCCCCGTTGCAGGCAAAGGCTTTCACAAAAGGCTTTATCAAACCAAGTTTGATGCGCAGTGGTAGAAGGATAATTTCTCCTTGGAAACTAATGTTTCACTGATGATGTTAGCTTCACTAACTCTCACTGAATTTCAAGGTGTCCGCCCTTTTTTTCATCCAGTAGTCATTCGCCTACGCGCTCGGCTGTCTCACCAGCAGATTATGAACATGGATATTTTGTATAACCGCTGTGCTGGCCAAGCAAAAAAATTACCATTTTCAAGTCTACACATATTAACCATTGGTAAGAATCATGGGTGGCGGAAACTTTTTCAAAGTGGGGGGCACAATTCCTTTTGTTTTCGTTTTCCTTCCTTTTGTTAAGCTCATTCGGAACATTTTAGTTGGAAACTACGAGCTGTATCATGGGTATTTGCGGGAAAATATTTACAATGTAATGTGCACAATCTGCAAATGCTATTCATGTTGTGAATTAAAAATAAATTTTCAGAATGTCTAGCACCCTTGCACAAACATGAAGGACTCAAATGGAAGACTTTCTGGTGACGGTTCTGCCCAGGTCCGTAGACACGGTGGGGCATTCGAGGGCAGTTAGCGCGAGTGAACGAGGTCGTGAGAACGCTCAGTACGAACGATATTGTTTTATTCAGGTCACCTGCAACATGAACGCGAAAGACCAGACATGGAACGAAAATATATAACCAGTGACAAGGCCCAAAGAAACGAGCCCGGGTTAACAACTTAGTGAAGTGAGACGTGGACGGTGACACAAACATACAAAGCAAGCTCGCGTTCTCAGATATAAATCGTAATCTAACACTCGGGCTTCGCCCGTATGCCGGACTAGCCATACTGGGCTGTTAAAAACGCTATGAACATAGCTTAAAAGACAGGCAAAAATGACACAGCTTTGAAACCTGTCTTAAACATCAAAATCACAACTTTTCCACATCTTGAACACAGACGTATCATGACTGAATCAGACCCGTCGCCAGGATTCCGCAGCAGCGGGGGCACACTTTTAAATGCGATATTGGATGTATGCAGCAGTCTGGGGCCAAACTTGAAATAGGTGGGCACAGAATTTAAATGGAGGGATGGGGCACCACTCTCCCCCTCGCTGGCGGTGGCCCTGAACTGAATACTCATTCTACAACTGCATTAGATACCGGAATACAAAGACAAGACAAAGCATATGTAGCAAGTTGTCCGCAAGGCTGCCAATTGTGTTGCCAATGCAGAAACAAAATATAGCTATTTAGCGCTGCCAACGCAAAAACAAAAACACAATTGAAACTGATCTGTCAAATCTTTCGTTTTGCGTATAAGATTCAGTAAAATTTAATTGTTTAGAATGGTGTTAAAACGCTTGAAATTACCGCAATTTTTAATGGTGTGGTACGAACTTTTCCTACACACAAGAATGAGTGTCGGAAGAGGGGCGGGAATTTGAAAATTTCAGCAAAAAGGACTTTTTCTTAGTTTTGAGTGGTAAACAAAATTTTACCACTTGTGCCCTCCCTAAAAAACTGTTGGAAAAATCCACTAGTGACCCCCCCTGGAAAAATTCCTTCCGATGCCCATGCACACAAGCATGTAACATTACACCGTTTTTGTGAAAAAGTGTCTTGTATTACACCATCTGACAACACTTCAACAACACGTCAACACCAATGCGGTAAACAATCCATAGCAGGGAGACAGACTGTGCACGGTGTATTCTTCCCAACAATTACGAAATCCTGCCAAATTGCAAATAACATATTAGAAATAATATCGACAAAATACTTCCGAAATTCTGCAAAATCTTTTCATTAAATGATTTACTTTAACACTGGACCCAATACTAATTGTTTTACTTAAACCTACGATATTTAGGCAAAATTTGAAATTCAAAACAGAAATAAAAGTGGGGGGCCTAGGCCCATGCGGCCCCCCTCCCCGGTTCCGTCACCTATAGTAAGAATCACACTTCAGTTTCTGTAATACCGTTTTGATGTTCTTGCAGTCTTCTCTAAATTTACTTGAGTGGCCAACAGAAAGAGATGCATCTGTTACCGTTATGTGGCAATACACATCTTCAACTCCTTTTCGAACTGTCTGTGAATAAGCGTCAGTCTTCAGCTCTATATTGTGGCACTTCCATTTCTAGCAGAAGCCCTTCGATGTCTTGGCACTTTGCAGTGAACAAGCTCGTCTTGTTAGCAAATATACGAAAGTAATTCTTTTTCTCTCGTACGGTAGAATGCTATTTAAGCTCTGGTTCCACGGCAGTTTTTGTCTTGAGTCTGGACGTGATGACAAAACTTCTGTTGCTTCTTAAGATAAGTTGAGATTCCTGATAAGATCACTCAGCTCCTGCTGCTTGAATGACTCTGGAATTGCGGAACTACTTTAGAACACACTTCCACTGCTGTTACTTACAGAGCTTTCTACCCTTCATGAAACTCATCATATTCCATGGATATGGAGAAACATACCTTATCGGTAGGGCAAGTTTTTGTTGCAGTAAAAAAGTGAGAAAGTTACATCTATTTTCAACGAAAGTTGCATTTATGCGCACAATGGACTGAGAAAGACTTGACACAACCTATTTTCGTTTTCGCGGACTTGGCCAAAAGCCAAGAGTTTCCGCACTACCACCTCAAATTGGGTTCGGGCACTGCCGCACTTGGCTGGGGTTGTAAAACTTCTAGCTTGCAAACCAACTGTTTCGTCTTACTTAGATAACATTGAGATACAGCTAATCCTTCATATAGCTCTTTTTCATGCAATCAAAGAGAATAGAACTAAACTGAAATAGTTTTGCACTTGATAAAATTGCAGTAAAAAGTAGCACGTAAAAATCGAAAAAGTTGCAATATAAAATTTCTGGAAACAGCTCAAAACATTGAACTACATATATTTTGAGTATTTAGGAAGCTGTTGGAAGCTGTAAAAAAAGTTGCAAAAACTTGCCGTGCTTATCAGTGACGAACACTAAGCATATTGTCAAACCTTCACTAATAAACTGAATTCTTACTTGAATCACAAAATCCTCCACTTTTTCCAAACTTTAGTATACTTTTCTTTGCCTTCAGAACTAATAAACTTTGATAACAACATCTAGTCTACAAAAAGACATCTACAGAATGAGCTGCTGACATGATGTGATAGGTGGAGGAAATACTGTGCTCTGTGCTTGTGGTGTGCAATACAAAGAAAATGCAGCTTATCAGAGTGATAAGTCTACTGTTACACTCCCATCACCTAGTCAACTGTTTGATGGTGTACAGTTTTCAGGAAGCTGAGGAAATCACACGCAAAGCTGAAAGTCTATAGTACAACAACATACGTAGGCAGCAGGTAAATAACTTTGTGCCGTGGAAATCGGAGTCTGAAGTATTAAATCTCAAAGAGCGTTTTCAATAATTTATTACTGGAGTAATAGGATTGCTACATAACATATTGGAGTGTCTGGTCAGTAATAAGAAATGTATACTACCTAAGAAACATTTTCCCGGCGTATGTTACTGATACTTGTGTTCACATTGACAGATGCTAAAGCTAACGATACTTCTCTTGTCAAAAAACAGAATATCGGTATCTCCAAAATTGGAGCTAATTCAAAGAAACGGATGTCATTTTCGGACTCAGCAATACAAATTCCTCAGAAACAATTTCAATATCTTTGCTCTCAAAAAGTTTTTTGTTGACCAGTTAATAATTCTTCACAAGCTTGGAAAGATCGGTGACCCCAGCAAAGTTGTTCAAAGTGTTAATTAAACATTCAGTAATATTGTTAGTGCCATCAATGCACGAAAAATCCCTGGATTTACGAAAAGGTCCCTGGATTTAAGTCCAAAGCAGGCCACGGTTAACACCGGGTTTACGTGAAGATTTGAACCAGGGTTGCGGAGTCACAAGGAGTCGGAGGTTTTTGGGTGGAATCGGAATCGAATTTCTAAGAACATTGGGAGTTGGAGTTGGATAAAATATCCGACAGTCCAATTGAATCATTTTTTACGTCGCACTCCTAAATTAGGAATCTTATGTCGTGCCTGTTGAAACGGTACAATTTCTTTTGAAATTTTTATTGAAACATAGAATTCTTACGATGAACCACGATTTCCAGTGATTGCTGGTTGCTGCAAAATTGTTGACAGCCAAACGTCATTCACGTTAGATTAAGGAGCCGGTGTCGGAGTTGGAAATATTGGAAAGGTCGGAGTTGGAGTCGGACATTTTACCTCCGAATCCGCAGCCCTGATTGTAGCCCGACCACATAGGAGTTGTGATGATTCGATTCAAAGATGTCTTTCGTCAGTGCTACAGATATGGAGTTTTAATTTTTCATTTAAGCGATAAAATTTGTTAGTTCCAAGCAGATAAATTCAATCTTCTGGCGCTATAGATTTCTTTCTGTTTTCGAAGTGAAAAATGCTCAGTTGTGGTCAACTGAACGCCTGTGATTAGTTTCTCAAGCATCCTGGCGTCAACACTCGAGCTAACAATTCATTTATCGCACTCATGTTCCAACCAATACACATGTGCTTCTAAGGCCACATACAAAATGGAAAATGCGTGTCTTAAAACCTAATGTGGTTTTGTCAGATTTCTCCGGCCTGTCTGAACAGGCTTTGTAGTGCTCTTACAAAACATCGGTTTTTGACAGATTGGCTTGATTTGCGCGCAACGAACAAGAGTGTTTACCATTCGAATGTTTGCTAGCAAAACAAAACCTACTTACTGAGGTAGCTGTGAAGCAGTTCTTTCCGCCTTGAGCTCAACTTAACCTCCCTTGTTGTCGCTGCCNAGAATACTGCTGCCTCATCGTGAATCATACAGAGCCTTTGACAAAATGAACAACTTTTAGCAACTCCGCCGCTTTCACTTAACTGTTGTTTTGTCCTACGTCCAGTTAAGATTTTTCATTTCTTCCAACATACGGCAGTAACGCTTTATCTTATTACACTTATCACTTAGCCAGCCTGTTGCGCAATTTCAATTTAACCGAAAAGTGTGGTGCAGTTATCAAATTCGAGAAAGGATGATTATAAGACCAAGCAGTGAATGTTTGTAATAATTTCAAATCATTCGTGGCCACCAGGTGACTTTTGGTAGTAGAATACTTCCTAAGATTGCGAATTGTTGATCAACGCTTCAAGATTCATGAAACACGAGTTTCACGAACCAAAAATGTTTGTAATATTTAACTGTATCAGCCTGAACGATTGCTGTATTTTGTCATTTTAAAGCGTAACCACGAGAGAGCGGTGAAGTCACCGCAGATAAAAACGATATTAAAGCTGCTTGCTGTAAGGCTAAGCAATCGTAGAATCCCAATGAAACCTACTCCATACCAGAGTTAGCATTTTGATGCATTCCAGTAACAGCATATAGGAAAATATCCGTTTGAAAAGATGTAGTTTTGTAAAGAAAATATTTCAAATTGAATTTTAATGCCTGTTTTCAATACTAGTGAAATACTTTCTCTAATAAGTTTTTCTGTCTGATACGAGTTATTGATAAACTTTAGGATGATGTATCAGTCAGCAAACCCATGCAGCGCGTTTCACATCATAATTATTTTGGGGAAGAAAGTAGTCGGTTCGAAGTTGAAATGAAGCTGCTACGCGTTTGCTACCAATAACTTTCGCACCAAGAAAACACGTTTTCAATGGTTAAATGTATGTGTATCAGAAAATGAAATTAAGCAAAAGAAAAAGGTAATATCACTCAAAATAACACATTGTTCAGCGACACTAAGTTCCAAAATGAGGTATTTTGGTGTTTGCTTATCATCAGATATTTTTCCAGCCGCAAGAGGTAAAACTTTGAAAAATCTTTGTCGCCATGCATGCGAAATCGCTTACTGGAACCTGAGCTTTGATGGTAAAATGTTCAACAGTTCTGTAAATTCGGGAGAAATGACGATACTTTGATAAATGACGATGTCTTTTTTGTCAAACATCACAACTTGTTTCATGCACTCAGCTGAAAGATAAGGCTTACCATAAGAAGGGCAGTTTTGGCTTGAAAAGACAGTTTGTTTGAAGAGACATACGTTTTATTTCATAAGCTTCGCCGACATAAACAGTCATTCTAGTGGAAAAAAGTCGAAGTAATTTTAAAAAGTTGAAAATGCTTGGAAAATGTGGCGATTTGAACTTAGAAATTGCAATAAAAACACGTTTCTTGAAATAGCTTAAATACTTAACTAAGATCAAAATTTGTTGGTTTTAATTCAAGGCTTAAAAGTCTAGTTAATCCTTGTAAACGGAACAAACCTCATAATCTCATAATAACAAAGGGAAAATGGAGAAAACCAGGAAAAGATATTTATAAATAACACAGGAAAAACAGCCTTTGAAAAACTACTTCAAAGCATTGAATCTTGAGGCTTCAATGGGAAAACAAAAGTTGATAGTACAGTAGTACCAATGAAGAGATCGGAGGCGTTGTAAATTGATGAATACATTTTTCCTTAATTTTGTAGCTCCCACATTAACGCATTCAGCAGATTGAAAAAGTACAAAAATACGCCTAGGATTTTGGCCTGTCCTGCAATGGCATACAATCTTTTGAAAGAACCTCAAGGAAAACATTAAATAATTTTTCCTCTGAAAAGTACCTAAAATTATTTGCTATTTAGACTCATTTGACCAGAAGCGTAAATGAAAAACGACAGTGTTGAAGATGCTGGGTTCAAAACGAGGAAAAAACGAAGTGGCGAACGACAAAGCGGCTTTACAAGCACTAAAGCCAATTGCGTTTCTGCATTTGTGCACTTGCGTTCCTTGTTATGCAAAATGTTCCGTACATTTAATGCTCAATTGAGAGTTTGGCTTCAAAGGGTATTCTGGGAAGGTTATCCTTAATATGATTGTTTAAAGCGCAGATGTGTTTCTTGCGTCATATAAACTTCTTGCAAAAAAACGTGAAAAAATTTAAAATATTTTGTCGTTCTTTCGATGTGGTTGTAAACTCTTAGGGTAATTCAAGTGCCTTCCGGTGTGCTTCTCAAAATCATTGCTTGTAATTTTCAATAAAAAATATGACTGCGAAAGAATTCAACTGCCTGAAGTACACAAGCTAATTAATAGTCTCTAATTGCTTCCACCAGTCCAAAATGCAGTAGTGTTATTAATCTTTGCTTTCACCAAAGGCAAAACTTAATCTCTTGTTAAAAGCTTGTTGCTGTTAAATACAAAGGCAAAGCTTACGCGAGCGGGGTCGATATGTGGTCAGTCGCGTTATCTCTGCCCAGAAAATATTTTTTGCAGTTGCATGCTTTTCAAACTTGCGAAATTTTAGCTGTTTTGTATCCAAAAATGGAGGTGATACCTGCAGTAAGACATGTTTTGAATATCCAAGTGTGACCTCAGGTCTTACACTTCGAAACCCTTGCTATCATTTGAGCTTAGTTGAAAGTAACATGAGACAATGTCCTACCTCCAGATCTGAGAGAATACGCAAAACCAGTCCAAGCACCTTTAATTTGAGCGCGAAGAAATCAAACTCAAATTTAAGATTTCAATTTACAGGTTGTTAAATTGGTGTTTTAGATTTAAGAAATAATTGTGTTGGAAACTCAATGCAATCAAGACGTTTCACACTGTTTTATATTTGAGGCTGAAGCAGTGAATCAAGTATCCTTGCGTCTTCACAGACCACGCACAGCACGAACATCAGAAAAAAGGAGCTGGCATGCGGCATTGCGAAAGCAATGGGGATTTTGACAATGAGTTGCGATGGCAGTTGAAGGAACAGCGTTGTTTTGGTTTTACAGCAGAATTACGTTTAGAGCAGTTTTCTGAAAAGTTGCGTTTGTGCTCAGCGCTATTCAACAGTTCGTCTAGATAGATCAAAGAAAGTTCAAGAAGTTTTTTTTTTAATTTATAATTTCTGTTCTTTAGCAACCAAGGTGCCTATTGCGTGAAAGACGAGACTTTTGTTTTGTTTTCCACTAAAAGTTTTTCGTTGCATGTAACATTTGTATCATTGCGAGCCGCTTGATGGTTTTGTTAGGTGTAAAAGTTTCTTCCGTTGCAGGTAAAAAGCATTAAACTGCTACAATGCACGCGCTCAGTTCGCTTGCCTTTTGAGACCGCAATTTTGGGCTTTGAAAACTAATGCTAGTGTAATAGGTAATAATTGCCGCGTTCTTATCTATGATGACTATGCTTACGTGGGACAATTAATCAAATTTGTAAATGAAGATATAATCAACATGTATGTGCATTGAGAGAATTTTCTGCTGAATTTATATAGCGGTTTCAAAAATTGCAGGTATCCAGTTTGAGAATAGATGGTCAAATAATTGGGTTTTGACCCGGATATTGGCAGCTGTGAGTGTTCAAGTTTTTTGCTGAGATAACTGCAGTGTACAGCCAGATTTTTTCCAAATCTCTGCAACAAAAACCAGCGGGTCTGAGTGGCCAATTTGAAAGTGAAATTTTTGCTGAAAATCGTGTAACTTACCATCAGCATTATGTTCAGTTATGTTGAGGTATACTGCCACGTTTTTCTAGCGCGCTGCCGGCAAACCGATTAGCAGCAGATGCTTGAATCATCTCACGCCTTAACCCTTTACGTCAGACGATGATCTCTCGAACGGCGCTATGTTTGTTGTGAGATTCTGCACCGCAGTTCTTCAAGCCCTAACATGTAAGCGCATGCCTACTCGCAGGGTTGAATCTTATTGAAAGTGCAGCAACCTTTAGAGTGTCCTGCTGAACACTCGAATCAATATCACGCAAGAGGATTTTCTCCGTTGCCGAAACGTTTGTTCATTCTGTTTTTATGTAGAAAATTGCAGCATGAAATGCTTCTGTTTCGAACTGTCGCACGTGTGGTTTGATAGGAAGATGTTTTTGATGAAATCATTTCTTTTATTTTCAGCATCTTGTCAGCGTCAAATTTCCCAGCGTACTTTGCCAACAATTACTGTTGTCATCACCCTGAAGTTAATCGTCTATACTTCACAAAACTGTTTCACTCCATTCCAGTTTATGACAAAGTTGTACTGTGCCTAATGTCTTAGACCTTGATAAGACAGCAGCAATCGAGAATAGGCGCAACAAGAACGAAATTATATTTGGATTATTTACACGTAACGCACTTACAGCAAGCCTGCTACGACTGCCCGATAGCGAAGAGGATGTCGTGTTGAATTCGACTTCAAAGCAACGTGTTGAATCTTGCGCCAGACACCAATCGTCTCTCTGAATTAAGTTGCATGACTGTAAACGTACGAAAAAACAATTCTGCATTCATTTGATAGACTGAACGATTAACTTTCAGAAGTCATACTTCCTGAACTGTTTACTGCGTAAAAGAAGTCGCAGAAAAGGGTTTGGTGTACGCAGAACCATCAAGAACGTAAGGTTATGTAAACCTATGACGAATCGGGAACTTTCAACGGAGATAAATTAGATTGGGTTTGCGAAAACAGAAACTGCCATAAAGCAGCCGGGCAAGATTGTCACTTCTTCGAAGTGGCAAATCTTCACGGCCACGTTTCCAAACATTTAATTCACCTGTCACTGACAAGCGAGTGCTGCCTGAGGCACAGAACATTCTTTACGAGGCTCAATCATTAAAAGATGCGAAAGTTCGAGTAATCTGGTCTACATACAAGTACACATATGCAACAATTGCAGTTCAGCAGATACACTCAAAAATTTAAAAGATGTTTTCAATGAAAAGGATATAAATTTAACGAAAAATCAATTCGCTTTTCAAAGGTGTCCCACCCACAACATGCTTGGAAAGAATTTTGATTTTGCGTTAAAATGAAGGAGAATCCGAAATTAAATTATTTTGTTTTATTTGGAGTTCGATATTTTTCTTTTATGTTATGGAAAAATGAAATAAAGTATTTCAAATTAGTCTACACTCTGCAGATAAGTTTAAAAACACGTTTTTTACTTGAAGTTTCGAAGTAATTTGGAAGTTCGAATTTGTAGAAAAAAAACGTAGGAAATCTGCTTTGCAGTATCACTGCAGCGAAAAATTGTATACTTATTCAGTTAAACCTACTATACCTTTAATTCAAAGATCAGTGATTTTTTTATACCACCTTGAAGCCATCTCTGCTAGATTATTGCTTTCAGTATGCTGGTTTAGGTACTTGACCAACTAATGCTACCAGTCGCTTGAAGGTTGCAAGCCTGAACGTGAGTTCTAGTCCACTATGATCCACGATTCTGTAAACGATAAAGTGACTGTTGCTTTTCGAAGAAACGCATGTTGAATCAAAATTCTTTTCAGAAAATGGTGACATCAAATGATTGGACTAATTGTATAGTTTGTATTTGATACTGTTGTTTACCATCTTCTCTGGTGTTTGCTGAATTTTCGAGTCAGTTGTGGGTAGTTTAAGTAGATCTGTCGCTCTTTGCTCTTTCTGAGTCTTGTCCAAATTTCAACTGAAACACTTGATAACGTTGTCTTGAATCTTCGCTTTCTGTGTCATGTAGTAAAGACACTGTCTATGGAGAGAAATCCTTTCTCAGCACGAAACCAGACACTAAGATCTTACAGAGTACATATTTCGCCTACAAAGTAGGCATCATCAGCTCTTATTCATACAGAATCATGTAGTGAAGACAATTTTTTTGTAGATTCTGTGGCGAAACAGGTTTGGAAAGCTGCCAAAATTTCAATTTCGGATAAGTAGCGGCTTATATCGACACTCCAAGACAAGTTCTACAGCAATTTTTGATGTTGCTGCAAAAATTCAAATTTAGACAGATGTTCTTATTTGCCAAACAAATCATATCTGTGGTGTTCTATTGTCATATTACAAAATTTTAAACAAATTTTGAAAATTCAGAATGTACTGCATGTTTCACTTCAATAATATCTAGCGGTTTACTTGTAATCAAATAATAGTTTTTGCAAGAAAACGTCAGCTATGTTTATTAAACTTCATGAAGGTTTTGAAACAAAAGTTAAAAAAAACATTTAGAATAATTAGTTTGGTACACGCGTCAAACTCTACTAGGCCACTGCATCCAAAACTGACTGTGGTTTAATGATGTAATGTGTTGGCGGAAAGGCGAAGAATGCGATTGTTTTCACATTTTTCGAAAAGGAAGCGAATGTATTTTTAGATGTGGCAAGAAAATTGCGTCGTTTATATGTTACCATTTTCTGAAACGGGTAAATTTTTTCTCAATATAACATTTCTCAATATTTTGTCTCTAGAAAGAAGAGACTTCTTTCAGAGCATTTCTCAATTTTTTGAGGATACACTACTGGCCCTATAAGTTATGTATCACTTTAATCACTATTACGTCTTCAGCTGTAAAGCAGACTAGTTGGCTAACGCAGATAGCTTCCGTTCTTTCGAAAGAACTCTGTTTGATGCATACATTGTAAAATTACTCAAATATGACGATATGTATAATTAGCAGCTTGTTTAGGGAGGGTAGAAACCTTTTCTGAAACAATTGCTCTGCATCAAGGCAGTTTATTTGTTTCAAGAACGCAACGCCATTCTTTAACCTCAGCACGAAAATAACCATTCTGCTGATTTGGTCTTCCTGATTGGTTTTGAATTGCATAGTTGAATTTATTTTGCTGGTTAATGGAAGACATTTTGATTTTTAGCTTTTGAAGCAAACGGTTAATTTTTTTAATTTTAAGTTTTAGGCCATTAAATAAAATAGAAAAAAGCATAAAGTGATCGTCCGTTTCACTTTTGCTTGTTCTGTTGATTTTATGACCCAGAAGCGAGTAAGAAAAGGTCACCACGCCTACCTATGATAAATATCGAAGTGAATCAATTCTTCATAAAAAACACCTGCGAGTAGTCAATGTGGCCCTGTCCTTGACCCCCGAAAGGAGGCAAACAGCGTAAGAAGCATTAGGATCTCACTGGAACGGCGTTCGAAAGTAGAAAAACAAATCCGATCTCTCGAAAAAACGAAGCGATGCAGCAAAGTATTTGGTTAATGTACAATTTGCAAAATAATGTGCAACTTCTAGTTCAGGATAGAACTTATAGTTCAGTTTCATCTCACTCATTGTGCCTGTTTCCACACGTTGCGTACAGCAGCAATGTCTTGGGCAAAAGCGCTGTTTGTCGAAGTGACAATGGTGAAGGTTGTTGTTCCATGGGCATCATTGTGTTTGTGCAGCGAACCATCAACTTCTTCCGCTTTGTGGAATGTCAGTGTGCTTTTCGAAAAGCTTCAACCACCTCTGCTCCCAAATCAACCAAACTCAGGGATTCTTGTGGGTTATGCGCTCCCATTCGTGGTGGGGAACTTGATTAAAGTGTTGTCTTTAGAAACTCGCGTACGTTTGGTTTGCGATTACCTGTTATGATTGTGATCGATCTTTGTCCAAAACGAGTCCTCCGTTTCGATTTCTAAACGCAAAGTTTGTTTGCTTTATACCATAGCAGCCAAAATACAACTAAGGTGGCTTGTAAGCTATCCTCATTGTGGTCGGCTTTTCTGAGCGATTTGACAAACAAGTCGGGTGAGTGCTCCCCAACACAGCAGCTAACACAACTGCGACGTAAAAGCAAATCGAGCGCCAATCAAACAATTTACCTTAATTTTATATTTAAAGATTTGAGTTTGTTGGCTCGGTAATGAACACAGGCTTCGAGTGATCAGTTATTTCTTATTTGAAGGGAAAAAATAATTCCATTTCACCGTCAAGAAAAATTCTGCAGTTTGCGCTCGCACGAAGATTTCTATGAATAATGAACTTGCCGAGTCCTTTGCTAAACCTGAAATGTGACTATCTGTCTCTTAGTATCAACCGGTGTGAAAAATTATATAAACTTATTTATGGAAGCATAAGCTTTGCGGTTGAGGCGCAATGCTACCAGTAATTTCACGGATTTCGCCGAATGTTCAAATTCTGCCATTTTTCAAAATTTGTTGCTGTTTTAATGCACGTAAAAAACAATACACTCACGCGGAGAAAATTAGTGCTTCCAAAAGATCGATGCTTAAATGTGAGGTCGATGGGGCGAGTGTCATAGACTGAATACGGGGCCAGCGCGTGCTTGGCTCCAAAAAGTTGACCCGAATTAGTCAGGGGTGTTTTTTTATAAAAGGTCTAACAACTTGGCGATAATAGAAACTTAAAGGTTGTTAAAAAACTGTGTTGACGAGATTAGAACGTTAGACTGCCGACACTGCGATAAGCGGCATGATGGCGGCGATCTAACGTTCTAATCTCGTCTCACACAACTCAATCTGAAACGCTGTTCTTGGAAGCGCAGATAAGGTCACCCGAAGAAGCATGGCTGCTGCAACGGGACCACTGAAAGAAGAGAAAAAAACACAAATCCGCAGCAAAAATTCCCCTTCGTGCAGAAACAAAGAGAGAAAGCAGCTATTAATAGACACATGTGCCAGCCACACTGTATTTCAGAGAAAGCAACAGACGTAACAAACAAGTGCATTTAATCTTTTTTTCATTTTTCAGAGAATCTTTTGTGTCATTACTTTTCCCATCATTTCTTAGAACTCTATATAATATTTCTAAAATGTCAAAAGCAACGCTGACAATCATACAATATGAAGGTTTAAATTCTGTTAGTTCATACGCTCACACTAAGCACTTATTTATAGTTTTTTTGTTATTTACGTGTTTGGCGCAGACACTTATTCCATATCAAGGAGGTGAGTAAAATACCACAAGGACACGGGAATCTTGAGACGTCGCACATCACAAGATTAGTGATATTTGGTACGCGCAGGCAAGACTTATGAGAAACAAAGTCTAAAAAAATGTACCAGCAACTACTGCGCTCGGTCATCGATGTCATACAGAAGCGTTACATATTGGGAGGAAAATGGAGAATTGTCGAACACATCGGGCAACTGAAATTTGCAGATAAAAATTTTGATGAAAATGCACATTGTTGAGAAAAGCAAACAAATTGTTTCTAATGAAGTGTCGTGACAAAATAGATAACTTGATGTTTGTGAACACATACATTCCTGGATAAATGTTGCAAAATTCGACAGACGTTCTTATAGCCAACGCCTGAAGCTTTTACTTCAGAGTGTGTGTACTTGTTGCACAACTAACAGGCATATATTGGCATGCAAGATGCAATAGGCCAGAGACCGAATTTTTAAGTGCAGTTGAGCGGTGAGCAAAGGTGTCTCTGAGCTTGTTTGCTGCACATTGTGATTTTACTCGCTTCTGAATGTCATGTTATCCTTTAGCGAGGCATGAAGTAACACACCGAGATATTTCACGTGTTCGGCGAACTTCACACTTTCTCCATTCAGGGCAAGGTGTTTATAATTTTTAGGGGGTCTACACCAACTGTTTTGTTACAGTTAAAAATAGTTTCATGTTTAACAGCATGGTCACAATACATAGTTAGAAGGTGTTGGTGATTACTGATACTGGGAACAAACACTTATCAGCAAACAGTAGTTGATTCAAATCATACTTCCGACAGTGCATCTCGCTCTGACTGTGCCCACATGGAGCTAAGAGTTCATCAAGGCAAATAGCGCATAGATTTGCGCTCAGAACTGCCCCTTGTCCTAACCCGTTGGCTGCATTGAATGGGTCTGAAATGGATGTGCCACGCTGCACTTGCATGGACTGATTCCGAAACCAGCTTACCAGATATCTAATTAATTTTGTGAACAACAGGCTGTGGTTAGTTCTGTCAAATGCCGCGGACGTTTTCAAAATCGTTGAAAAAACAAGGGTACCTTTGCAATAATACGATAGTCTACATGAGTAAAAATACACGTATCAATACCGTCAGCTGCTGGTGTACGCAGCTTGAACCTGAGTGGTTTTTACGAACTTTGCTGGTAGGTGCGTGCTTAGTATTATGGGCAGCAATTAATCCAGGCGTGGGGAATCTCAGGCACATGGGCTAATACGGTCCGCGTGAACATTTAACATGGCCCGAATCAGAATTTCCGTTAATCGTGACAGAACAGAACATCGCATCAAAACGAACTCCATAATAAGCAGATACTTAGACAGTAAGTCAAGAAAAGTCTCTCTCGCTCCCTGTAGTTTTCTCTCCATATTTTCTTTAGGAAGATATAGATAGAATTTTAAGATAAAATTAATTAATTTTGGCGGACCGCCGGCGATTTTGCAGAATTTATGTGGCCCGTGATAAAAATAGGTTCCCCACTCCTGGTCCAATGCATGCGTGCACACCGCATGTTTGCATCTATGGACAACGTGGGCTTACGACGAAATAATGTCAAACCTTGGTGTATGTATGGTTGCACCCAATCAGTCTTTGGTAAAATATTACTGGTGTGTGGTTTTATCTGCCATTCTTTTCTACAAAACCTTGTAAGAATACAATTTTTCTTCTATGCATCAAATGACTATGCATGACTGCTTTAAACAGTGACTATAGCGAAGCTGACTTTAAGTCATTACTGATGGGCAGTAATCATTTTACTATTCAAAACTAATAAATTGTTGATAAACTTGCGTCTAGAATTTGTGACAGATTTTTGCGTAATTGACCTAAGATGCGAATCTAATGGGTCTGTAACTGTAATTATGAGCACCACCTAGTATGTTGCCATTGTTCCTTTTGCCAGTGGGTTCAGTAACAGCATTCAAACATTCTTGTGAAATTTTGTCATTAATTAAGCACGTTTTGAAAAGACTACTGAGGTATAAAAACACAGTGGGGTCAGCAAAGGTGACGCACTCTGCAAAATTTTACATCTTCACCAGCAGCACGGTTTAGAAGTACGTGAATTACAGATTTTAGGTTTTCACTGTAACACAAAAGATCAATTAATAATCTGTTTAAATTTTTCAATCTTGTTTAAATTTTGTTGTACAAAATTGTCAGTGTTGCTGGTTTTTGATGTATCCAGTAACGCTTTCAGTTTTTAATGTTCACAGCGTACTCTTATTCTAAATCAATATGCGTGCGGTCGCCACATTGAAATGCACAAGTCGTGCAGTTTTGCAAAATGATTTCAAGTGACGGGAATCACGTTTTGTGGGAGAAAATTTTTTTGTTATTTTTAAGCAACGTTTCACGAATTGTTTAAGGAGTTTTGAACCTATATAGACAGAGAACAGGCGTTTCGAAAGATTGGTTCCCAAGTTTACACGAGATCAAAAGAAAAATTTGGGCTGGCAACAGAAAATCGCTCTTCGGCTGCATCGCGTCCATTTCAAGTATAACAGGACATGTTTGTGACGGGAAAGGTTTGAGATAGCAGTCACGTGTTCATCAGACCAGCCATGAAGCTGTAATAACAGCAGTCATGATTGCTTTACTTGCCTTGGGCTGTTTTTATCGCACGGTTGAAGTTCTTCGCTTGTTGCAAATGATCGGAAGATATCTTAATTATCGATGACAAGTGACGGGCCTTAGATTTAACTGTATGCTTGTCCGCAGCTGCATCGCTCTTTGCCTGAAACAGAACAAATGTGTAAATAGATTTTTGGTAGAGTTTAGTAACATGTGTTTTAATGTTGACATTTTTTTCATTCAACTTTGCCGTTTACCGATGTGCACGGCAGGATGAAGCACTAGATAGCGGTGATTAATCACAGTTTTTCAACAGCGATTGCTTGTGATTTTGCACTTCTGCACGAAATCACCAAGGTGTTTTCAGAATAATTGCTTGAAACAAAGTACCAACTTGTTTTTTCAACGCCGCATATTTTGTTCAATGTAATTGTAACCTCATTTTTCGAACAAAACTGTAAAATACAGTTAAAAGTAAGAGTTTGGGGGAGGTGTTTGAGATTATGTGAAGTTGTGACGTTGCAAAGTTAGCGTGTTAAAAAGACATGAATGTTTCCTTTCATTCTACAGGTTCCTAGGCCAAAATAATAGAGAGGTCTTTACTGCATAATGGGCGAATGGAGCAACCACTTGTCGTAGTTGCTTTCTATTCCAATACATCGCTAAAACCTTTTCAAGTGAATTTATATACCTGATTGCCCATTTTGTTTCTAACTGTTCTAATGTTATATATTTAAATTTCAGGGTCCAGTTATTCGTACAACAATTTAGCATATTTGTTTAAGCGACTCGAATCGCAAATACTGTAATTGATCCTGCTTTTAACAAAGTTTGAAACTATTTCGATTATCCAGGATTTGCCGTGACTGCAAACAAAATCTTCCACCGTAAAACAGCTGTAAGTTGAGCAAGGACAGAATAGTAAAGATGACTCTCAGTGATGGATGGCCGCCTTTTTACGAAGCTCGTTCTTCCGAAGCTATAGTGAACTCTAGCCAGCTTTATCTTGGCTACTCAGCAGCTGCTATACTACTTGGCTTACTCCTTGTATTGCCTGGAGTACGAGGTCAGGAGGTGAGCAATTCTAAAGCTGTATCTGTCGCATTCTTGTTATGAGATAAAGCTTACATCGATGCTTGTTTCTGAGTAGAGAATCTTCTTCTTGATACGATGGGTTTTCAGCCTGTGTATTGGAGCATCGATTGTAGGTGAGTATCGACACCACAGAATGTTATTTTGTTTTCTTAAACTGTGTAAGAGCAAATTGAAATTACAAAGTTGTCAAAAGATGTTATAGCAAGCAAGAAACTATACTTTGTACAACTTGCAGAAAAAGCATTTAGCTGAGCTGACTGCTGTAGAAAGGTTTGCCAGTGGCAACCATTACATGCTTTGAAGTTTCGAAGCACCACAGAGGTAAATCGGGAACAGTCGAATCTGATCGCAAAGCATGTTGCTTGGGGGATCGATTTCGCGTCAAGCACGCATTCTCAAATAACCTACTTCACATTACATGCTTTTCGATTGTTTTACAACACAGTACAGGATAACAACAAGCCTGTGTCACGCAAAGCAGTATCGCAGAACGCACATGATATCTAAGTAGTTGCAAAAGGCCCGCGATGATGGAATTTGTCACAACATCTACAGCAGTAGCGGGCAAGCTACTGCTTTCGGGTGCATGCCGGCCCATCGAGGTCAGGTTACATACAAAAATTACTTGACACAGAAAGAGCGAATGTATTAGATTTGATTGTTTTGGCATCACTAGAG
>JGI24021J15306_10000300_pt1 | contig 33812 bp, 19 predicted proteins | sample Ectturendosymbi1_FD_15306 | JGI IMG/M metagenome (IMG submission 15306)
CATCACTTGACCTTGAATCTACGTTCATTACAACAAACAAAGTAATTTTTCTCGCAAAATATAACCACTCGTTTAGGCATGTCAGACTTACAAACATTATTATTTCCTAAATTTACATTTTGTCTCCAGAGTCTAGAGAATCGCCTGGCGCAGCAGCCCTAGGTATTACTGAAATAGGCGACCCTTCTCAGCGCACTCCGCACAAACTTCAGCTGGTTTCCTATCACGCTAGGGCCAGTCAGATCGGTGATGTTGTCCTAACTCATGATATTCAGGCCTATAGAATCTCTTACCCGCTGGTGTAGCGAGCAGAACATCTCTGGCTAGCCGTTCCTGGGGCACTCTGGTCGCATTGCCCTGACATCGCAGTCAGGACTTGATTATAATCGGAGAAATGAACTCGATATTCTGAGATTTGGTAGTTTTGGTGGCAAAGCTATAGAGCCCGCGTTTATCAAATTGTTAGACAGGCTGTTATCGCAGGTCAATGTGATGAACTACGATCGCTTCGTTCTTTCCATTCTTGTACTCAGCAATAAAGAATTGGAATTGACCAAAGGCCAGTGACGCAACATCATTATCATGCTCTGTGGTGTTATAGCCGCAATACCTTTGTAGTGCATACATCAACGGTACGAAACAAATTATGAAGAATATTTTATACGCGCAGTTTCGCATTACCTGGGTATTTTTGGCAAGACTTCTCAGTTCACCTACGGTCAGGTTCAAGTCTTCCACTTGGCGATGAATTAAATCCTGTTTCTATAATAAGATAACGAAAACAGTTGTAAGGAAAGAGGTCGCGCAAAAACCACTGCAAAAATTTTTTGAAGTAACGCAAAATAAGCTTTCCTGCCATAGCTTCAACACATTTTGTTTCTCTTATATAAAGAAATGAAGAAACCTCGCGCAAAAAGGAAAATTTTTCTTCCTTTTTGCGCCCACATGCATAAAAATATACATTTTGTTTAAATTGTATTCGTAACAACATTCAAGGAATCCCATCCATCAGAGAACTTCAACAGCGGTCAATGGCGGATCCAAATCTGGTGTCAGGGATGAGTCAGAGAACAGAGCACAGCCAAAATAATTTTTGCATTCTTTGATTGGACAAAGTGAAAACTAAAGGCTTAAAATTTGCCAAAACATTGCAAAAATCGGAATTTCTTTATAAACCAATGCATTACGGGAAAATTTGTTAAACAATCTTGCACTTTGCCGCCACTAATTTCAGCCTTGTTCAAAGAAATAATCTAAGCAGCCCTCTGGGAAGCATGACAGTATCACGATTTGGCAATACGACAATGCGTCGACTTTTCAGACTAAAAGCATAATAATGCTGTATCAGCTCATATACCGTGGAATCTCATGAAACGTCTTGTCAATGTCATATGCATCCCCTGTTACGATTGTAAATCGTTGCTGATTTTTCATGCAAGTTGAGTGTCACGTCTTCGAAGATTCAAGTCTTATGTAATCCCCAACTGGCTATCAAAGAATCGTATTACTAATGCTCCAAAATTGAGCAGTGAACGCCCATGCGTTTGAATGTTCACCTCTGCTGTATCTAAAAGGAAAACATCAACTTTCAATGCTTTGAAAGCATCTGGGGACAAAATATGATTGCACGATAGAGTGATTCTCCGTAAAATTATGTTGTAATTTCGTGCAATCAGTGAAGAAAGTCGAAATGCGTAAATTTGAGCCTCTGCAACATGCTCTTTTCCAAGGCTATGTTGATAAGCGCTAATATCAAAAAATATCACTCGCACGTCTAAACATAGGCCAAAGCGCTTTGTTTCACACAGTATAACGAAGCAGCGAGGAAGTTGTAATCGAGAACACAGTGTCTTTCCTGCAACGTGAAATTCGACTCGGAGGATGTCTTCAATCTTTAGGCACCCACGCAGCTTTGTTCGCGACATGCAGGCTTTACGAAAAGTGCTCTTGTAGTAAGCGTGCATACTCGCACAAAGTTATCCAATAGAAAACTCATGTATCCACAGACCTGGGACGTGCCAGACGCTCTTTCTTCATTCAGATTAGCTTGGCCGATGGTGAAATTTAGTCTTCGTTGCAGTTCCTGCATTTTCCCCTGTTGAGGAAAAGCTTGCATATTTAACACATCACAGAGCGGAGGGCACTGATACTTTTTGCTATAGATGCGTTTGCAAAAATCATCCAAAACCTGTTTTATTAGTTTAGCAAGGTTAAGCGATAAAGAGCAAATTTCTTGTATGCTTAATCCCAAGTTCTGGTGTAACAGTAACATGCTACACTTGTAAAATACTGCACCATCTTAGAGAATTTACGGGCCATGCAGTACGGCACAACCGAACTAAGAAAACTGAGGCTTATCCACAGCCTATGGAGAAATGTTTTAACAAACACAAAGATAGATATGCAATATTCTGAGTGTAACAAAGAGAAGCATTTTTTCATCTGGAAAAGTGTAAGAACGCAATATAAAAAAGTGTATTACGAATAGGTACAGAAACGTGCATCTGTATATATTGTTCTCCTTTGTTTTGCAGCAACAAAGTTGATGCTAACTATTTTTACAGTTTCGCAACTTTTCGCCGCTTTAGTTGATAGAAAAAGACGATTACTAAAAACGGAATCTTATTCAAGTAAAACATGGCAGGTTTTATTGCAAAACGTACAAAAGTTTCTCCTAAAACTAACAAGGCATAACTTGCAGAAATTTTCGTAAAAACGCAGTTCTGTATTTTCATGTGTTGACGAGGCCCCCTTAAGGCAACTTCCTTTGCTGCCTAATATTTGTTGCACCATTTTAACTTATAGGGGACGATTTTGTAAGTTATGAGAATTACATTTTACCAAACGCTATTTTCAAAAACAAACCTTTGTGAAGAACTGGGCTTGGTTTACAACGAAACACATATGCTTGGGACACAAGCATACTACTCTACATAAATAAATTTACCTAAATCGTTTCGATGGAGACAGCGTATGTTCAATTAGATGTCAGTGCAAGTAATTAAGAAAAATAGTTGTTTCAGAGTTTATGCTAGAAATGCCGTGGTTAAATAAAATTTGTTTTACCCGAAAGCAATAGTGGTGATGCAACATAAACGTACTTACGTTCAAATCTGTCATGAACCGAGTTTCACTTTCGTTTGCATTCGTTAGGAGAACATGGTAGTGATTCTACGAACAAACGAATTTGTCATGGTTCATTCACTACTATCTGAAAACTTGAGCTCGGTATGAGAGTGTTTAGTTTTGCTTGCATGTACCAAACAGAGTTGTGAAAAAATGGGGACCAACAATATTTCCACTTGAAAGCACCATCACAGTAACAATTTGCAATAATTAGCTCCTTCATTAGCCGTGCATATGTTTTACTGCTCATGCAATTTTATTCCTCTAATTACGATTTTTTTATTCATGTGCGATTTTAGATACACCTATTAAGTTTCACCAACTGCAACAACCTAGAACAGAAGATATATATTTATTTTTACGAGGAGACTTGATTAAACCAAATTTTGCATTTCACAATCTAACACCAATGCCCAAAAATTTTGCATTTTTGCAAATGGGCCACAAAACCATTTTACGCTTCTTTCGTGAAACTTCCTTTCAAGAAACCAGCAGCATTTTGGTTTTAGAATGTTTACAATCGCTTCCAGTTGTTGAAAGTAGGTTGATGGCAAGTCGTTGAATGGCGCAGCTTAAAACACGTCCTTTAACACCGAAAAACAAACCTATAACACGTTTTCAAATTCATGGTAAGAACAAGCATCAACCTGGTTGTTTATGGCTTGATTCACAGTTTCGTTGAGACTATCCAAAATTGCCTGTTGAAAAAAAACCCGGTTGCATATTTTGTTGAAACAACACATGTTTATTCACTGGTGCCAAAAAAAAACTTACACAACTGCAACAGTACATCAAAATGCATTAACTTTTCGCATATCTTTCGCATTTCGGACTTTAACTTCACCGAAAAATTTTAAACAAGGTCATTGCATACTGTGTTTTGTTTCAGTGTCTTTAGAACTCAATTGCGGCGGAACCTTTTCCTTATCTGTGCGGCATTTCAGGTTACTATCAATATCAATGAGTTCAGCACTCAAAATTTAGATGTCTCATAAACACAACTTTAGTCACCAAGCAAGCTTTTTCCATTGTCATCATTTCTAACGTCAATGTTTGGCAAAAAAACTTCCACCAGGCATCCAGATGATTCTGGACAAATAATCTGACATCACTCCACAAACTGTTGCCAGACAATGAGCAAGCCTCACGACTGATCGAAGAACACCTCATTAAGTCGAATAAACTTTGATGAAAGCATGTCAACAGCAATGTTTCGCGTACAACGTACATAATTTAAGACGTTTGCAGCTTTAGAAGCAAAGCTTTTGGAAGTAGCAGCAGAGTTGGAACGTCCGACTCGACTGCTAAAATCAAACCAATGGATAGAGAACACATTCGTGACTAGTTTCGCATCAGCGTTGATTGAGCCTGTTCCCCCTGACGTTTGTTTCCCAAGATAAAGCTTACCTTATTAAGTGCCCTTCTTTTTGTCATGCCTTATTCTATATGAGTACACNTTGTGAGGNGGTTGCTGCTGGACGTAACACGAACGCAACTGGTGTAGNTCTTTCACTTTTATATTATGNTGCTTACACCTTCCATTCCATACAGATAACAATACTTTTTATTCTTCATTGGCTGTAATTTTATTGAAATGATTTCATTCTCACGTTACAATAAGTTGTTATTTCTTAAATTTGAGTGAAGCAAGGTTATCCTATCAAACATATACAATTCCGTTTACGTACATTGAAAGAAACTGTCTTGCATCGAAAACTTACCTTAAGATCCTCGACTTCTCTCCGCAACTGAGCGTTTCCGCCCACCGCTCTGCCTCCGATTTGAAATAAAGGCAAATCTTCTGTCTGATACTTCGTTAGTTTGACGTTACAAAAGAATGCAACTGAAAAGAGAGTGCGTAAAAATCTCTGCCAAAGTTTTCTAATTAATATGGGATGTTGTAGGTCACACTTGCTAAAGTTGGTTGAAGAGTCCGAAGTGCTTTTCGAGCAATTGACATCCACCTAGCCCTACGTAAGTATTTCAGTATGCATGTAAAATTTAAGCTAGCATTTTTGACAAGCAGTGCTAAAGTACTAGTTCGTTACTATGCGTTATCTTACCCTAGGGATGGACAATTCACAATACCGAATCCGAAGGATTCGGATCCTGAACTATGCAGTTTCAAAATGCTAATTTGATCTGAAGCATAGACTTAGGTTTTTAACGTTCACAATGGCATTCGCAATGAATCTGTACGCGAATGTGTCAGGTGTAAATAATTGGTGCGCTTGTTTTGTTCATAGCTGTTGATAANATTCAATAAGAGCGNGTGACGAAAAACGAAGAAAAAACGAGTTTAATGCAGAAAACTCGCTCGCATTGCATGCTACGAACAACCAAAGAACACAANTGCTGAAGGCTATCCGACGCTGAAAGTTCAACCAAATATTGCCGACGCGTAGCTGGCGGCGCAACAATGCTAAACAGTTGCNTGTGCCAAAGCGATTAGCTTTAAAATAATTCTGCATACTTTCCACGTCAGCATTTTCAGAAAAATCTTTTTCCGGTGAGGAGTTAACTGCTCCCAGCTACGACCCGGTTTAACGGTCGCACAGCCATTTGCTTGGCCTACAGCGGGTAAGCAGTTACCCTTTCTAGGCCAAGCAAATGGCTATTTTTGTTGGTCAAACTATGGATTTTTCAGGATATCACTATAGTTTACAAGCGCCTTATATCATAAATTTCCGAAACCTCACAAGCTAGCTGCTTNAAGAATGTAGGCACCATTTTTCAGACACTGCACAGTAAATAGGAGCACCGTTGGGTATTCCCAACAATGTCTTGTGTCTACAAAAAATGTTTAAAAGATACACCTGAAGCATGCTGCGCACTCGTGTCGCGAAGCACAAATGTTCCACGGAACACGGTTATAGAAACGGTTAGAACAGGGGTACACAAAAACTTGGGGTGCGCAAACGGGATTTGCAGCGACGTGACAGTCCTTTATAGTTTTAAGTGCAATATTATGGAAAAGTTTATATGTGTGCACTACTAAAATTTTCTGCGTAATACTAAATTTCACAGAACGTTTTGCGCCCATGGGTTAGAAGAAATGTTCAGATGAGTGACACAATCAGTGGTCACCACTTTACCCGCTTGTTACAACACTGAGAATGCTATCATACGTTGCATGCCACCTCAAAGTGTCAACGCATTCAGGAAAGTCAACTTAAACTTTCTAAAAGTAAGAAGGTACCTAGAACAATTATACACTTGTCATACTAAAAGCAAGAAGATACCTAGAACAATTATACGCTTGTCATACAAAAAATGCTGTGCATTCGAACGCGTCGTTACAGTGAGGTGATTACGTAGCTGTTCACTATTAATTTGTCAATATAAAAATTTGTCACCTTCAACTTGTCAATAACTATTTTCAAATGAAAAGTTTTGGCAATACAGTATGCCTCGACATGAAATTTTCCTAACCAAGACATCTCTCAACAAAAATAACTTTCCTTGCGATACTTTTAGTTAACATCGATCTCGCACCGCGGCGTTTCTGATACAAACTCTTCTGCAGTTGCCTCATCTCACGCCCTGCTCTGGCTGAAAATAAACTTTTAGCTGAAAGGCCTCGAATGTCTAGTTTTGACATAATGGTAGAAAGGCAAGAAAAGTTAAAAAACGTCAAGCTTGAGTAATTTTTGTGCAACATCGACGGCTAAATTGTTTTAATTCTGAAAAACAAATCGAATGAAGCTTCTAACCTCACCAATATCTCTAGATGGCCCTTATCATTGCCAGGTGTTGTTGTTCAAATATCCTCGTTAATTTTAGGTGACTTTCAATAGGTGAAGCCTGGTGTTGGACATTTTGTCTCCAACACTGAACGATCGGGTAAAAAGCAAATGCGGGGGACCAATTTTTGTAAAAAAATAACAGCAAGATGCATCACCTTGACGGCAAACACTTNTTCGGTGGATTTACAATATTCGAATTGAACGTCACAATGGCGAGCAGCNAAAAGGACTTTGAGTGCTTCGACCTAAACCGCGTTGGNGGAGAGGAAGCGATACGAACAAGGAAATGATTTACAGGANATGTGGTACGGTGGTATGCGAGGACTGTTGTTTNGGTCAGGGGTAGACAATTAATTTAGCTCGGGAAACGCTGCGTTTAGCCTANGGCCATATCTTCGAATTTAAATGTAAAATAAATAACCAAAATAAAAACGATGATGGTACACAGAAAGATTTTATTACAATTGTTCTNGTGCAAATACACTTTATCTGGTCTAGTGCAAGCAATTCAATGTGACAAATGTTATCTCACACAATTTAACAAATTCCAGATTTGAAAAANTTTCTTGAATGCTTCCGTGGGGCACTGAAAACGCTGTGGCGAGCCACATGTCGTCCGCGGGCCGCTGATTTCCCATCCCTAATCTAGGTGGTACACGAGCAAATTCCGAGTCATATGTGATGCGAAGTTTACTGTCAAATATAAGTTATGGAGCCTATTATTGCAGCTGTAGCAGATTACATGTCCCCTTGCATTATTGAATCACTCTATAATTAAATGTTGCTTATTTACGTTAAACAAGTAGTGTTAATTGCGTTAAATAGTTGCAGCCCTCATATAAAATTGTGCTGATTACTCATTTGAGCTTTTCAGAAATCATAAGCACAACTGAGTGTAATAAGTTCAAGAAAAAATACTACGCACCGACAGTAAAACGTAAAAAAACACCAAGTGGTGCGCGATGGTAAAAGGTTGAGAACCACCCTATGAATGAATTTTTTTCCAGCTGATCTTTTAACATGGCCCGAAAGCGTTAGAAAGTTCATTGCATGACGCCGCATTGTTGTCTTGGCGCTGACGTTCACAATTTCAAACTTAGAGGCAGAAAGGAAGTTACTCAGCAAACGATATCGTTAATGCGGTCGTTGGTGTCAAGACGTAGATCGGTATAAACAAACAAGACGAGGTCACTAGGTCACTGCGTAGTTAGTTGTTGTTGAAAGTTACAGAAAAGTTAAAACAGACTTTCAACGTGAATTTTGTGTTTCCTTCAAAAACTTTCTTTTAAAAATTTGATTATTGTTTCATTCATTCAATCATTGTTTCGTTCATCCCAAATGCCTATTTTTAAGGTAACCGTTTAGATTTACTGCCTGCAAATAGAATATTAATCAAAGTAATAAAAACCGTTTGTAATGAAACAGACGTTGTTCAACGTCAGCTCGAAAAGTTTTCGAGGGTTTCCAGCGGAATACTCCCTTCGCTATTGACCTACATCACTGTCGAAGATGCCCTGAGTCATCAAGGACAGAAATGAACTCTGAAGCAAATATCAAGACTGCCGCCACCAACATGCAATGACTATTCCTCAAAATATAGTTTTTTAAAACAGAGTGTTAAAAGTATTCATCTAAACCAAGACGTTGTAACTTAAAGTATTTCGTTTTTGATTCCAAATGTTCTCTACAGTGTTTGACTCCAAAAAACTCAATACTGTCGGCCCTATAGAAAATCCCAATAACATTTGTTTGCGTTACTGGTCTTCATCACTGCGCACCCACTGGTGCTTGATACAAACATTGGAATTTCCAAACCTTCTGTTAATTCTTGCCAGACAGCAAAGGTGCAATTGTAACTTTTGGGATCTTGAAATGCGATCGCAAAACCTTTTACTGAGAGTGAAATGGAAAATTAATGAAATTTTAGTCATTTCGCAAATACTACACGTTGTGTTTGATGCTGGATATTCGTCGCAAACAGACTGCAAGCAAGCCGCACACTTTCTCTGCTTTCTTCGTTTCCGGTTCTGCCTTCGGCAAACGTAACAGTTGCCACCAATTCGTGAAACTCCATGATTGCCACGAGGTAATGCAAGGCCAGCCATGGTGATGTCACAATGGGTTGTTCAGGCATCACTTCTGCTGCACCTCACAGGAAATTGCTTTTCATTACAATCCGTTTTTTGTACTGGGAGCTTCAATGGCCGGCGTATACAACTTATTCACAAGATTTTTCAGGACTTTTTTTGCATTGATCCTCATTTACAAAATCTTTCAGACCTTGGGTTAATGTTCTTTTCAGATGATCGGGGATACTAACACAGCGACGTCAATCATACTGTAGAAAAATGTTAGAGGTCACCGCAGTGTTCCTCGTTTGACTGTGCACTTACCCGGCATCTTATCCATAATATGAACTCAACTTTCGGTTTTGTTGCAAATAATAAGTTTGCGTGCTTGAGTCGCTTCGACGTCTCCCGTCATGTGCATGGATGTTAGAAGTGTTGGCTATTTGTACGACTGATTTGTTCTTCTATGGCACATATGAAAAAACCGTTGCATCACGATCATACCAAAAATTGGTCGAGTAAATAAGCATTTCTTTGAAAGGCTGCTTTCTGCTTGGCAGGAACTTTTATTTTTCCTGACGGTGCCAACTGAAGTCATGTTCCAGGCAGTTAGTTTCGTGCTTGTGAAGAAGTTATCGGTGGTGACATTTCTTCCAGAGTCTTTCTACAAAGTGACCGTTTGATGTGCCAGATGACTTCGCACCATGGTCATGGCCGCGACTGCGACAAGGGGACGGCTACCCTTGATCTTTTGATACATTTCTAACATTCAATCAGGGTGCAAAAATTTTGCAACCATTCGGGCAACAGTGGCCGATTGCCATCCCCCCTACTCCGGGCATTTGTTTTGGGCAGAAAACAACAGTCACGTGGCTAGTGTTGTTCCAATACAGAGTCGTTTATGTTCAGAAAAACGCACAGACTGATAGTGTTTGTGAACTGACTTCTTTCCACACCAATCAAATTCTCAAACCTTACTTCTGGCTGACCAAGTATCCAACGAACAACAACAGCACGGACTTTGCTTTTCAAAAAACGAGACATAAACGTGTTGGAATCTTCAAATGTTAAAATGCATTTTGACGTTCCAACATGCTATATTTGGGTATTATAAAATTATGTAATTATGTAGTAGTCTGTTTGTGGGTATTGTATTTAAGCGTTCAATCAATCAAACAAATATCGTGCGGAAAGCAACTCTACTGTGAGAATTCCCATACTACAAGCAGAAGGTGCAATTGTACCTATGCGGCCTATCACTGAAAAATTATGTGGTCTGGCAAGGGTTAATATACTATTTAACGTACTACCTTTTTTTCAAAAAAGTCAACAACAGACAGAACAGTGGACGTGGAACAGCTGTTTTCGTCTTTCTCAAAGTCTATTTGTTTTTTCATTTACAAATCGCCTGTTAATCAAGTTGTAGGTATAGAGGATCTAGGTTTGAATAAAACAAATTTTTTCTGTCAAAATTTATAAGGGTGTTTGATAATTTTCGACTTTTTGATATAAATTTTCTATTTTTTCAAAATTTTTTCAGGTTGCTTTCCTGGTGTTAATCGTTGCAATTATATCTCTTACTCGACAGCAAAGTAAATCAGAGGCAAGAAAGCTTCAAAATTATACACTTGTGATTATTTTCATTTCTACAGTACATAGGTTGCTAATTACGTTTAATAACTAATAACAATTTTTTCATTACCTTTGTCCACCTACGATTACTATGAAATATGCTCTCCGCATATCTTTTATAAGCTTGTAGAAATGAAATATGAGTTTAGAACAACAAAATAAGTTTCTTGCAGCATATGTATGACAAATTTTACTGATTCTATTTAAACAACACTTTGTTGGTCTTCCACACTGCATTCCCGTTCATGCTTGAAATAAAAATTTGAGTCGTTTTTTGTTTCGAAAAAAAGGCCAAATGAAACATTTTCTATTGTGGAGAGCTTTAAAACCGCCTCAGGTGCTCCTGCAATTTTTGTGAAGCTGGATATATAGCATGCGGATACATTATGCCTTTATAATGCTTCTCAAAACTCATGCATAAGACCAATTTTTCGTTACATCGTTTTCCACAGATGGCTGAAGAAACAGTGTATCAAAAATGGAACTAACCGGCTACAAAGACGACAAGCAGAAGTAAAACGACAACCAAACCCAGGTGAATCCTCGACGCTTTCTTCATCCTGAGCAGTTCTGAAAAACGATTTGAGAATTAGGGCACTAGAGCAGCTGAGGACGTAGCACTTTTAGAAATCTACATTACGATCGCAAATGTATTGATACCACTTTTTATTACAGGCAATACTATTTCTATATGGCTCACAGTTTTATATTTACTATTGTTTTCTCGTTTTTTGGAAATGCAGTTGACGTGATTTATCTAAGTCTTGCTTTAATAATGTTTCACCATTTCGCCCGTAAGCATTTGCTTGTAACTTACAGCATTGAAAATGCCACAGGTTTAGCTGCTTTGGTCTTGTGGTAAATTGTCACTGAAATGTGGATGCATGCAGTCAGAATCACCGCAGAGTTATGAAAACACAGCGTGGAGTCATCGAAAGTACCACTTAACTTCTAGGTTTCCTGCAGTTAAATATTGACATTTCATAATCTAACACTTACCTTTTTATACTTTTAGGAATTAGAAATCATGGTAAACTTTGCATACCACATTCAGAAGACACCGAAATTTTTATCGCTATGTTATAGACCACTGTCTTCTCCAAAATATTTGTTTTCCAAAATATTCCTTCTAAAGACTCATATAACGGTCAGTGTTTTGAGTCTCAGTTTGCTTGCAATCTTTCTGTCTTTGCCTTTAGGTGTTGTTACACCACTCCGTGCTGAACAAAATTTCAAAATCTTTCCGAAAAACTTTTTGAAGCAAATATACTTGTCAGTGACATCGATGGAAATAAAACCTGATGCACCAATCCGTCTTTGGCATATGGCCAAAAGCGGGGTTGTCAAAAAGGTTCTATTGAATTCAAAAGCGGCCAATGTCAATTTTTGTGATATTGATTTTTTAACTATTTATATATTTTTCTGCAGTTATCAAGCTGTATTCTTCACAACCGTTTAAAATATAAAAATTTTATGCCTGCCCAGTTGCTTTCTCATCGGTTTTGGGTTGAAACCTCAGTTTGAACTTTTCCTGTTTTGGTCAAATTTTTTTCAATGCTACCCACGTTATTGCCTTTGAGATGAAGTTGGAAGGTGATTAATAAAAAATGACATTGTCTACAAACAGCTTCTAACAATGGCGTTGCTGATACGCAGATGTCAGTTCATATGCCGTTTTATTCAACTTTTGTTATAAAGGAGCTTCTTGACCAGGGCTGTTAACCTGCTTTCCACAATACTTCTGTTCGTTCATCAATTGAGTTAAGTTTTAAAAGTATTTTGTGCGCCTGCGCCATTGCATGACTAAAGCTGTATGCTCTAGACCAGGGCTTCTCAAACTTGTTTGTTCTGCGACCAATTAAAAAACGATTTTCTATGCGACCCATTTCGTGGATAGCCTAGGTGTTAATGATACGTATAAACGTTCCATTACAAATCTCAAGAAGCGTTGTTGTCCATGGAGAAATCATACAAGTGCACACAATCCACGAAAGCAATTCAGAGTAATAAAACAACCACGCAAAGGAAACAAAAAGGCAAAAAAATTAACAAAAAACAATTCAGTTCACAGACGTTATCAAGCACAACTAATGGGATGGATACACTCAGTAGCGTAGCCAGCCCAAAAATTTGGGAGGGCCAAAATGCTTGATTTTAGGCAGATGACACTATTTTGTTCGAAATACCGCCTCCCAAAGCACAAAATGACTATATGTTCTGAAAATGTGGAGACATTGGCCCCCCTGGCTACGCCTATGGGTGCACTTGATGATTTTTACACAGATCATCCACTCGTAGATTGATAGAATTAGCCAACGCAGCAAGAATGAAATTCTCAACGTTTTTCGAAAAGCATCCGTTTTTGGACTTGATTATTACCAATTTTGAGAATGCCGCATCACAAAAATATGTTGTGCATACAGCTGAGAGTTGATGAATGGCTTGATCCGAAATGACTGGGTACTCATTTCTTTTACTTATGAAAAAATCACATAAACTCCGTTTCGGAAATTCCAGTTGCAAACTTTTGTCGTTTAATAATTCCGCAAATTCATTTTGGTCTTATAATGGCAGATGTGTGGCCTCCTGAAATTTCAATAGTGTTTGTATGGTTTGCGGATTCAACTTTTCCTGAATCAAACCAAAGTACTTCTGAAACTGTGTACGACGCTTTCAACTTTAGTTTGGAACTACTCAGTGTGTTCTCAAAGCAGTTGGCCTAGCCCCTAGCCTAGACCTGGAGTTCTAAATACAAGCATGCCTTCGTGTTGGAATGAATGCAACAAGGTTAATATTGGTCAGTAGGTTAAAACAATCATCACGTAACAACGCATAACTTGTTGTGCTTGGTTGATTATTAATTTATTATCATTTGATACTTCGGGCAGACATCCTAACAACTGACAGCATGAAACGCAAAACTGCCCCTAAAAATACGGTGGAAATAGATTCCCTCCAGGTCAAATTTTATCTTTCTCATAAAGTTTACAGAAACTTTTGTATCTCATTTATCTAGCCAATTTGTTTCGTGACCCCAAAGGGCCTAAAATTACACTTCGCGGCCCCAAATATCCCATAGTTTGAGAAACCCTGGTCTAGACCAGGTTCCACAACGTTTGTGCTACTGCCGGCCGCATTACGTTTAATTTTGATTTACGACTGCCAGCGAGTTCAAAATATTTTTAGTTTTTAGCATTGCTTCTGTTCGTCCATACACTGACCCTAGCCTACTTCCACACATCTGTTTCGTCGTCTTTCCACTAAGTATCCGCATACAGTAGACAGAGCTTTTGTTAACGCACGACCGCCATAGCTTATATCTCAAATTACATGTGCACGACCGCATAAATTATTGTCAAAGGCGGCAGGTTGTGCACGACGAGTATGCCCCTGGTCTAGAGACTCTAGATCAGTGGTTCCTAACCATTCCGACCCTGCTGACTGCTATCCCTAAAGATATTGACTTGGAGCCTCTCGCCCGCGGTTATGGGCGTCGGAAGGGGGGACACGAGGAACTTTACCCCCGGACTTTGAAATTTGACTTTTTCCTTTTAAAAATTTCAACAAAAAAGGTTGATTTTTTAATTTCGAGTATGGGCAATGAAATTTCACCACATTTGTCGCCCTGAAAAATCTTTTTGACTACCTCTGGAAAAATCCACTGTTGGTCCCTCCTGGAAAAAATCCTTCCGACGCCCATGCTTGCGGTTATGTTATTAGTCAAAGTGGTGGTCTTTGTTGTTTTTGGNTTTGAGGGTTAAAAGAAAACACTTTGGCATTATTTCTGGGGACCAGATTTGAGAGCTATTGGTCTAGAGCAGNGGTTCCCAACCTGGGGTACNTTTGCCTATGCAAAGGGGTACATTTAAGGTTAGCAATANAAAAGAAACACAAATTTACACATCTTTTATTTCCAAATATTTATACACATATCAGTGAATATTATTTTCAAAAAACGTTATATGCTTATTTTTAAAAATACCTATGATTAATCAAGACAAAATATTTTGTCATAAAAAATTTTAGGGATACATATTCATCTGCCGAAATACGGAAGGGGTATATGCTTATCTGTGGGAGTGCTGAAGAGTACACGGTCAAAGAAAGGTTGGGAACCCCTGGTCTAAAGAAAGAGCAGGCAAACTTCTTCATTCGCGAGACGCATTGGATTCTAAGGTTTGTCTTGTCAGCAGCTCGAATTTGGAACAGATGAAAGGACCATTTGTGTACATGCACACTAATATAAAATAGATGCAAAAAAGTGTATTGGTGCTATTTATTGGACAAGTTCAGCGTCCGCAAATAAAGAGCTTAATGAGGATTGATGTGACCCGTGGGCTGTACCTCTGCCATACGTGGTCTGGAGTTTACAACATGCACCCTAACATAAGTTACTGAAACTTCATGCTTGAATAAGGCCATTGCAAAAGCTTATAGTCGGCAGAAGGGATCAACTTTTTGAACAGATATTTCTTTTCTGTGTTTTATGTTTTTTGGATTGATTTTTTTAAATTGCTATGACTTTCTGCAAGCAAATGTTTGTAAACATTTTTCAGAGCATCTACTTTGAAATGCACAACACTTTCTGATGGAAACACAATCCTCATCAAATTTTTACTTTTAAAAACTTTTGTAATGTTATTTCAATGTTTGGGTCACTTTTATGTGATTCTTCTACATCTATGAGTACTACAATTCAAGCAAAAACTGGTTCAAAAATCTTTAAAATATTTTGATAAAGTCACAAAACTAAGAAAATTGTGCTTTAAGGAATGTTTTTTATCAAGACATGAAGCACATCAAAGTGATCGAACAATGAGACTTAACAAGCCTTTAACAGACAGCAAATGTACTCACCAGATCGTATGTCGGACTGTATATCTTTGGTAAATATTGGTGATCCGTATTCCGCCATTATCTATATTGCCGCAAATCCGCTGCAACACTTACTTAACCTCTGAAGGAAAAATAAGAACTGAAAACGACGTACTGAGCCTGCAGACGCTGACCTACAACAAAGCAATCAGGCTTCCGCAACCAGGACCTTACTGAATGGGCTGATTATCGCCATCATACGCTAGAAGCTGCGTTGGCAGGAAAAAAAGACGAGAGCAGGTAACAGCTTGCTTACGTAGTTGGCATCAGCGGATAAAAGAATGAACTAAAGTTTCTTTTGAAAAACCTGAAAAATCCACTGCAAAAAAGTGCTCCGCGTAATGATTTCAGCTATTTCTCTAAATCATATTAAATATTCCAAATAACCAAATATAAAGCTATATGTTCAGACATTGTTTTCCTAAAAAGATGGTTGTCAAGTAGTCCTATATTTGCTAAACAACAGACTAACATTTTTCATATCTGTCTTGAGGCAGATAATGTCAGCATGCAAAAGCTGTATAGGCTACTTGCCTTCCAAGCCAACCCGTTGTACATGTGATACTCATATCTGTTTAGCTTCATGTCGTAGCCTGCTGTGCAGAACCTGGTTAGTCCCATTTTTGTGTGGTTTCTGAGTCTCAATATGTTTGGCAGAAAGTGACTTTAAGTTTGAAACTTAAGTTTTTCTCACAATCACTGATTGCGGTTTACTTGCTGAATTCAGCAACCACCATTTTGGCAATTTGAAGCGTCACTCTTTTCAATTTTACCGTTGCCAGGAAGATTTTCAACAAGAATCTACTATTGTTAAAGCTACTTCAGATTCTTCAAAATGTGAACTAATGCTTTTGACCATATTGATAGAGAGGTCTTTAGGTTATAAAACTGCCCCGTAGTAAACAACATATTTTCACTTCGACTGGAATAACTCAGGATTTAACTCACTATAAATTTAAGCAAGCGTCCTAGCGTAACAAGCTGAAAAGGAAAAAACAAAACGATTTAAGATGCACACTCGACTGAGCAGATTGGAAGAACAGTGCGCTTTAGCCTGACGAAATTCGGAGAGAAGCTGACAGGGGATAAATGGACGTGGTTAGGTTAACTTTCCAGCAGGGCACGCCAAAACTGCAATTGCCAATTATGACGCGCTCACTTACAAGAAATCACAGAATCCTCCCTCCCAAAAAATTGGGCAGCACTGCAGGCGGAGCTAGAGGGGAACGGCACCCCGAAATGTTGCCTGACCCCCAGTGGTCCCACAAAATTTTTCGCATGACATCACGGCACTGCTTTGAAATTTTGAAACTAAATTATTGCAAAATATTTCAATAAAAGCAGGTTTCAATCACTTTGTTTAATTTCGTTTTGAGGAAATTGATACTCTGATCTCAAGTTGCTATTTTCACGAGTAAAAAGCGAACATCATGGTACTGAGTGATGAATATTGTGGTGAATATTGTAGCTTAATCTTCCTTTGATTTAGTTTCCAGTTTCCTTACCATTCACTCACATTAGTGAGTTTACTGATAAAATTGTTGGAAATTATAGGCGAAAAAATTAGCAAGCCAATTTGGAATTTAGGTTTAGCTAAGCACAAACGTTGCCACTTAACCCAAGCCGTAATTTTGTAAGGTATATTTATGCCGTACAATATAAGAAATGCATGTTGCAATAGTGTGCTGTGGCAAGAAAAAGTTTGGAAAGCACTGGTGTTCTAGTTAGGGCACCACAGTAGTACTCGATTTTGGCCCTTAATTTGCACTACAAACTTAGAGTTTCCGATGGCAGAGGTTCGTCTGACATGTGCGCAATGTACAACTTGCTCCTGCCACAAAATTAGTTGATTAAAGCCACTCAAGCATCGGCTTCAAAGGAAGTCTCACAACTTCCCACATAGGGTACAACCATCTTCTGATTGTTGTTGACCGTTGACGAGTACCTTGGCATTCCCGTTGGCATTTACTTGCAGAAATACTTCAACTTTTTCCGTGACTAACTGCCTTTTGTTGTTCAATCCTGTGTGTTTTCCTTATGTTCACAGTGATCGTCGAACGGCTTTTATGAGCAGAGTTGAAAGATTACCTGCACAGCTGTGGCATCGCTACAAGTCACTCCATAACGTAACATCCAATAGGTGAGAGGTCCAGCAGTACACTTCGACGGTCGGATCGTTATGGGAATTCGGTTCCTTATGTATACTGCAGTAAACAATACTGCTGAGCTATCATCAGACATAATATGTCTATGTCTTGCGAATAGCAGCGACCTCCTATTCGACGCCTACCAGATCATTTACCATGATGTATTTTCTTTTGATTTTCTCTGTACGTGTTCATATTCATTTATTGTGCTTGCCAGGGGCGTAGCCAGACATTTTATTTGTGGGGACAGTTTTGCAGCAATGGAAGCAGTCAATGGTCTTTGTAGGACTTTAAAAGTAGACCTGTTTTGCCTTCAAATAGATGATTTCCTTTTATTGCGCGTCGCATCACGACATTTTGCCTTAGTGACTTTGCTGGTATCTCCAGAAAGGTTGCGCTGAAAAGCATTTTGTAGATGATTACGTTAGGTTTCACTTAAAGATGTCAACTAATAGAAGCCTTCATGAAAATACACCTTCACTTCAATCGACATTGGTTATACCAGACAGGGACATGTGTTGAAGACTCATATTTAGGTGTTTAAATTAACGGTTACAAAATGTCGTGACGACAGTCTTGTTCGCAGATACATGCTGCGCTAATGAAAGGACTGACGAGAACTAGCAACAGGTCGGCTTCGACTTTTTCAGCTTTATTCGACCAAATCTTCACTACAACGAACCAGGGGCATAACGAGGGGTGCAAAGGGGCCGCATTTTCCCTGGCGCCGAATCACTATGGGTACGCCGAATCACTGAGGGAAGTGCCGTAAAGTCCCAACAATGTCACAAGTGCTTTCTTCAATACTACGGAATGCGCGCGCTTATCGAACGCACAGTACAGAACGCAGGAAGGGCAACGCACAAACACCGAAACACGGTACGACNACGAACCATCACACCCTCCCTCACAAAAATNAAAACGAACAGGGCGCAAAAAACATCAAAGAGCAACATCTCACGTTGAGATNACGTGCGAAGTTGACACTTCGCTACACTGTCCNTTCGCCGTATCGCTCCGTACGTTTCCGCTCTCGAGCTGATCTGCGGACGGACAGCGGTGTGTGCAGTTCATTCAATGCCAGCGGCTCCGTTCAGTCCTCAGGTGTAACAGCCTCTGAAGTGTCACGTAGCGGTTCGGTTGCAACGTCAACGTTTCCCATCGCTTCATTCACTTGAAATGACTCGAAAACTTGAAGTCTTTCGGAGAACCGGGACAAGGGGCGTGGTTAGACGTTGACATGTTGTCTCTCTTCCATCGGAATGACGGACATGAGCGTATGACGAGTTGGCGTCGAGTAGCATGACAGGATCACAAAGTGGTCCTCCTTTGGGCCGTACAAAACGACGCTGCAAAACCATGCCAGGCGTAAGGAGAGGAGCCACGTTGGAAGAGTTGTACCTGTCAGCGCTCATCGGGGAAACCGGAAAAGACGTTGTTGAGGCGTTTCACTTGTGGCCACACAGAGGAGCGAATGAATAGAATGGAGAGCTTCTGCCAGTACGGTTGTGACGAATATCGTAACAGTACTCTCTCAGTTCTAAACGCGACGAAAGCAGTTTGGTGTTTTTAATCTTGTTTCTGATAATAAATGAATGAGATTGCTTTCTAGTCGGGTAACGAAAAAGAGCAGCCCAAGTGCACCCACTTACGCAGGGCTTCTACGATAGCAGTTGCATCCTCTCAGCAGCAGGATAGTTCCGTTCGCAGGCATTTAACATCCTGGACAATGAAGGCAACCGGCCGTCCATCTGAGATAGAGGCGTCAGTTTCAACTTCCAAAGGCGACTCATCACAAATAACACCGAGGCTCACTTTACCCAGTTCGACTTTAAGATCGTTGAACGACTCTAATGTGTTGGGTCAAAGAGGAAAGTTTTGTGCGGTGAACAAAGATCTAATTATCTTCGAGAAATTTACAATCTAGCAGGCGTAATGAGCAAACATTTCCAGAACACGCTTTAACTCTGTAGCAGTTCGAGGAGCCGGAAGGTCAATAAGCGGCTGCAGTCATTGCGGGTCAGGTTTGATCTGGTTATGCGATAGTTTGAACCTTTCTGCATTCAGAGTCAGATTTTGTCGGCGAGAAACTTCGAGCAGCTTATTAAGATTCCGGTCATGTTCTTCGAGAGTGGAGCCTGTCACGGTAATGTCGTCCAAATACGCACAGACTTTGCATAGATGGTTATCACGAACAAATTCATCCATAACTCTATGAAAAGCGGGAACACTGCTAGTTGCGTCAAACGGTGAACGTTTGGACTGGTGCAATTTGCTTCCTGGTTCAAACGATGTGTATTGGCGCTCGCTTTCCAACAGCGGCACTTGGTGGTATGCTGACCGCAGATCAAGCGAACGGTATAACTTGTCTTGAGCGATTTGCTGACAACGTCGGCAATTTTCGGTAACGGATACACATTCACCCATGTGTACTGGTTCACCGTCGTAGAATAGTCAGTGACCAGCCGTTTTCTACGAACATTCTATACCACCAACACTTGAACTCTCCAAGGAGAGCGAGACCATTCAATCACACCTCATTGCAACAACCGTTCTATTTCGGCTTTAAAACTGTCACCTTCACTGTAATTACGAGACTTCGCTGCGTTCGGTTTGCACCCGGGAAGCACAAATTCAAAGAGACGAGATGGAGTTAATTCAGCAGTGGCGACAACAAGTTGTCCCGCTGTATTATTGGGATGAATCTGCAAGGGAACCCCANCCCTGATCCTCCCAAGTAGAACGTTACTTCGCTANGTTTGTATAAGAATTCATGCCCCAGGATGACGTCAGCACAAAGTCCAACAACGCCAAATTCNAATTTTTCGTACTCGCGGCCGAGAACAGATATATTGGCAACAGTTGTGCCATACGTAGGAGTAGAAAACTTCGATGAAGCCAGCAATATTGACGATCCAGGCCCGAAAGTTTTAAGTTCCAAGCTGTCTGCAGCGCTTCTGTCAATAAAGTTTTCGGTGGCACCGGAGTCAACCAACGCCCTACAGGGACAGACACTATTCTGGCCTCAACCAGAACCGGACCGAGACAGAAAGGGCACTCGCTGGAGTCATATCATATGAAATAACAGGCGAAAGAATAGCAGCTGAGCACGTTTCGCAAGGCGTACTGCCGGCGGTTCTGCTTCCGTAAACACGAAAAAGTGGCCTTTCTTTCCACATTTATGGCAGACAGCATTCCGAGCGGGGAAAGATGAACGATTCGCATTTTGACTTCGACTTCTACCGTAACGAGGGGGTGCAAGGGTGGCGCAATTCACCGGGCGCCGAATCACTATGGGGGCGCCGAATGACTGCGGCGAGCGCCAAAATGCCACAACAATGTCACAAGTACTTTCTTGAACAGCGCATTTGCTTCCGAAAGACCTCAGGTTCGAACATGGGGGCGCCAAATTTGTTTCTTGCCCCGGGCGCCATCTAACCTCGTTACTCCCTGTTTCTATCACAGAAGTAGCACGACGTACTTCTCTTGAACCGCGGTGGCTTTTTCGTTACCGCTACAACATTATTATTTCATACCAGCACCAGTTGCCCCGTCAGTTCTGTCTTCAATCATCGTAAAACAGCCATCCCTCGATGGTGAGACCGGAGCTTTGTCTATTGACAAGGACTGACGCTGAGCCCCGTCAAGAATATCAGTTAACTCGAAAGCTCTATTTAGGTTAACGTCTTCAACTTCGAGAAGACATTGACGGATCCACGGCGAAAAAAAGCATGCCGGTAGCCAGGTTTCAAGTTTTGGGGGTGGAAAATACACTTTTGGGGGCCAAGATTTTCTGGGCACAACAAAATTTGGGGGGCAGAAACAAATTTGGAGGCATTGCGCCTGAATTTCCCCCGTGGTTACGGGCCTGGAAGAAAGCCCATTAAGAAGGCATTTCTTGTTAATTCTTCCTTCTACTGGTCTGCAGTTACAGGGGAGAAAGAAAAATCTTTAGCAAGGGATTTTAAGTTTGCAGGTACTCAAATATCGACTCTTTAGACGTTTGACGGCGTCTAACGAGTAAATTACGGGCATAAACGTTATTTTCCTCTTAAGGTAGATTCGCCTTGGTATGTTTACGACGTTCTCATATGTGCCGGCATCTTCCACATAAAGATAGACGCCGGGCAACAAGCAAATAATTACAACCCTTTTCTTATTTACAGGACGCTCGCCCTCCCGTCTCTCTTCTCGATACGCAATAAGATCCTCAACAGTCCTCAACCAAAAGGCAAATGACTGAGCCGCATTAGCGGCTTCAGGTTCAACGGCGAATTCCCTGGGTTGTAGCAAATGCTTTTCCATTTGGTCGATTAAATTGACGATAACTAGCAACAGTTTGGCTTCGACTGTTCTAGCTTTAATCGACTAACTCTTCACTACAACGAACGAATTTCGTTGCGACAAACGGTACAAGCAACGCTCTGCAGCAAACGAAACAAGCAACGCCCTGGACGCAGTTACAAGGCCTTACATGAGGTACACCAATTACGGAAGGCGCGCGCTTATCGGAAGCACAGTACAGAACGCAGGAAGTGCAACGCATGAACACCGAAACACGGTACGATCCATCACAAGGACACCACACAAAAGAAAACAGAACGAAAGTTACGTGTACGTAACGTGATGCAAACTACTTTATACACCTTCTACTTCACATACGGTACGGCGTGAGATGTCTATTCGCAACCATTGAACAAAAAGGAGATCTTGCTGAACTGGGAAGTTCTACTGTCACTTCTATAAGCGTCTTATTAATCATGCAAATTGCGAACAGAAGCAAGTCATGTTAACAACCACCTTCATCTGATAAATTTTAATCCTTCTGTTGCTGTTTCACGAATTCGCCAACAACCATAATATATTGAGGCAATTAACCCTATACTATTCAATAGACAGAATCGCGAGACTGCTGAGTCTTTGCGAAGACATGCGACTTCGTTACGAAGTCTTCAAGACACACAATTTGGAGTAGCGCCGCTGTCTACGCAGTGGGAACAGGTACGGTGCAAACTGAAAGCATCGTGCTCTCGAGTTATCTCACCAAAATCCAACCTGGCTGCATAGACACCCATAGCTCCGCAGATATATTTTTGTGGGTCCATGACATATATATGTATAAGGTGAAACCAAAATTGCGAAATACCAAACTATACCCGCCGTGGTGGTCCAGCTTGCAAAATCATTCATCATTTTTGGAGCGCAAAGCGGATAATAACCCAGGACAGTGGAGCCGGAACTAAGACTTCAGGGTCCGGCTCCAGGCCTCTAAAGTTTTTGGCATTCTAAAATGATTTGGTCCAGTGAAACCTGAAAACCATGGTATTATTTGTACTATTGTTACACCATGTCATGGGCGTCAGAAGGGAGGGTACAGATGGTTCCACTTCCTAATAGCTTTAATCGAGGCAGTGGCGTAGCGAGGCTAAGTGCCACCAGGGGCCGACCATAAAAGTGCCGCCCTTTCCACTCCTCAAATTTGCTTAAAAATTTTTAAAATGAAAGATCATGTTTCGTGCTTAAATATAAGGATCAACAGAGCATCTTGAAAATCACAATCAAACACAAACTAAAATTGGACTTGTTTTTCATTGTCGATTGATGAGTCTTGCTTTTTCTGCTTGTCGCCACCTTTCTCATCATTAATTTTTCTATATTTTGCTTTCTTTACACATGCATATACGAACCCGACATGTTTCGTCATATTTCTTCCCTATTGGTTGTTAATAACCGGTAAGTTCACCGCATGGCTTTTTAATAGTTTACTCGTTCCAGGGGATCAAACGAAAACTTAGAGATGTTATGGCGGCCTACCTACTTTACACATGCAAACGTTTATGTCTGTCAAAATTTCGTGTAGTATCCCCGTCTTTATCCAAAAATAAATACAGTATACCCTGCAATATAGCAGGCTATAATAATAAATATGATAATATGATCTCACTGATGTAAAGAACGTTTCATTGTTCACTTCACGTTTCAAAAGTGGATTAATTCTCTTAGAATATATATAAGGCTTCAAACATTAACTCTGTCGTCACTTGCGCGGGGCCCTCTACAGGTGCGGCCGGGACCCATTTTAAAAAATATCTTAAACAGGTTTAAAACCGGCTCTGGTTGAGAAACGCTGGCTTGCAGTCTTCATCGTGACCTATGCAAGTTGGTCTAACTGCTGGGTTGGAGTCATGGGCGTCCGCAGAAATTTCTCCAGGTGGGGGGCAAAGTCGATATTTTGCTTATCTCATTCAGGTTCTTGACGATGCAACACAAATAGACGTACACAAAACGCTTCACCTTTTCTACACCACAAAGAAAATGCCCAATGTTACGGCAACAGTTGCATAGCTACAGTGCTCCCCCTGTAAGAAAATTTTACACTTAGCTAATGTTCGTTTTAGTGAGTATGGATATTTTAAGATTGGTTAGCAGAGTTCTAAATTAATTACAAACTTAGTGAATTATTAGAATAAGTATAAAATTGTATGAAAATACGAACAAAATACACATTTAGTTCAAATAGTTTCACTTGTTTTCGTGTTTTTCCAACGTTTTGGAATGTTGCAAGTGGGGGAGATGAGATTTTCACCGCGCAAATGATCTGGTGGTACTGCGCAGTTGCACACTTCAGAACGAACAGAGGTCTCAAACACATGTGGCCCACGAGGGAGTTTTGTGCGGCCCGCGATGCTTTTTGGAATTTTCAAATAATTAACGTTTAATTTATTTAGTTTACTCACCGGTGTTTAAAAGTGCTCAGCCAGCAAGTGAACAAGTACCTTTTGAACCAGGGTCTCCAAACATTTTTGTCAGAGGGCCACATAAGCTATCGCACAACAGTTCGAGGGCTGGACATCTTACGTACTTTGATTGTTTCGGGATATGATACATTCCACCAAGTTAACAAATGTTTCGTAAACCTATTATTTTTCCATTATTGATAAAATGTCTTTGCGGGTCGGATGAAACGGCTTCGCGGGACGGATCTGGCCCGCGGGCAGTAGTTTGGAGACCCCTGTTTTAAACGAACGTAACGACACTAGAAATGACTTGCCTATAACTCACCATATCTTTCGCAAGAAATAGGATGTAAAGCCTGTTTCTAGTAAGGTTCAGGTACCGCCATTTTTGCGTCAGCGTCATAATGCGGCCCTCGGGTTACCCCATAAGACCTCATTTGGCCCTCGGTGCAATTTGAGTTTGAGACCCTGCTTTAAAGGGAGCATTGGTTGCAAAAAATACGCTTTATTAGCAGCAACGCTTCTTTTTCGCTCATGTTCTTCACACATAGTATTAACCAGGGGTGGGCAAACTTGTTCAGTGGAAGAGTAATTTGCAGAAAAGCAAAAACACCAGCAAGCCACAAAACCATTTTGTAGTATCTAGCTCTAGATAAATAAGGTAAAAACCGCACGTTTTACATGAAATGATGTATAATAATTGCCAATATTAGTTTGCCCACCACTGGTATAAACCTACGTGTCATGGTTTACCGCTATCAGCAGTCGCTGTCTTGCTGCATTACCTGCCGAGATGTCTGCGTTCAACAGTTACATGCGGCAAACCGGCCACTATCGTAACCAGGGCTCCCATTCAGTAATTTCTAAAAAACCCAGGTTGCACATGAAAAAAAACATTATGCCTACAAGAAAAACCCAGAAATGTTAATTTGCAAAAACACATATGAATGCAAATTCATGACGTTCAGCGGTGATTAAAATACTGATTTACTTACAGTTCCTCTTCCAAATTTTCATATGCAGCGTGAACATAAACGTTTGGATCACTTTTCCATTGTTCAAGAAGTTCATATAACGCTTGTGACACACTCCATTAATGTGATATCTTTCACTAATTCAGGCATAGGTGTCCATGCCGTTTTGCTGGCTACTTGACGATGCATGTTTTGCCAGTAACCTTTCCTTAGCAGTCACTGTTTAGGCGAGATTGTTTTTGTTTTAACATGATTAGCAAAAGAAAATATTCTTTCTACCAATGCAGAAAGTATGGAAAAAACATGAATCTGGTCATTACATCAAAAAGTATTTCAAACTCCGATTAATCTAAGCTGTCTTTGATATTACTCAGGCTCACACATGATACCAGAAAACAGGAATAGATTTATTGGACAAGAACACATCTTTGAACTATCGCAACGGCCTCCAGCTGATCTTCAGGGGGTAATGTAGTGACACATTTGCTATTGAACTTGGAACGTTTGTGACATCGGAATCTAAAATCCTTATGCTGGGTACAACTCCTTTCTCCAGTAGAAATTGTTTTTTAATTCGCACGCATACAGGCAACCAGGAAAGGTAGAGAATCAATTTTAAAACTCAATTGTTTCATCAATTTCTTCAGCTGGCGTACTGAGATAATATTTTGTACAATACATCGTTTACCCAAATACGAATCTTTCAAATGTTTGTGCAACCGTTTAGTTATTTGATCATGCCACTTTTGTTGTAACCTCAATTGCATGACTGATTATACCGGATCGTAAGCAACCTACAGTATTTTATATTTTAATACTGTTATGAGGGTGTGAAACTGACTGACTGAGCACGTTTTGTTACACCGGTATGAATACTTTTTTCACCTGATGACCGCATGGGAACACCGTAATGACCGGAAGATATGTTTCTTATGTTATTAGATTTACTATAGCTACTGGGCAAATTTATATCTTTAAAAAAAAACAGATTTAACGGGATTTGTCAAAATTAAGCCTAGACACCCATAAGGACTCGAAAAAAACAGATCTGGGTGGAAAAACCCAGCAATGGGAGCTCTGATCGTAATTTGAAGTGCGCATTTGAAGGTATGTTACCATGTTATTGTGACGCAACAAAGGCTAGCAGTAGGACAATTCGCTCCCGAGTTTCGCAACCTGGATTTGTAGCCGAAGGAGCGGATTTCATGACTGCATTGAAGACAAAAGAGAGGATTTCATGACTGCAGTGAACTGCATTTCATGACTGCATTGTACGAGAACAGTGAACTGACTCTTGTGCAATGTGATTGTCACATTGGCAAACAAACTGTCATTGCAAGAATTAACCCACCTAATCGGAAAAAACTGCTTATCTTACGTTTTCAATAAATTTTTGCTTCTTAGTCTCAATTTCCAGGGGGGGGGCAAATGCCCGTTCCCCCCTCTGCGGACGCCCATGGCTAGAGCTCTTCCAATCACACGTGCATAATGCTATTGCTTGCCTTTGTCCGTTACACCAGGGATATCTAGAAACTTCTAGACATCCCTGGCTAAACCCACCAAAGCCCCCCGTGGAGACGGGACTGGTTGCCAACAGATGTCTATTTAGAAAACGTTAGTACGAAACCATGCCAGGTGGGACATAGGCCTTTGAATGCTCAGCAATGATTACGTTTTACGTTCGACGGTAATTGCATTGAACAACTTTATTCAGTACGGCCATTGCCAAGTTGTACGTCCGTTTCGATAAACGCCCCTGTTAAATAAGTCTTCGCCAAAATCATATCTAAATATATCGTTTACCCTTGTGTTAAGTTTTCAGACTAAGGTTCTTGCCTCAAATTCATCAAAATGAGAGCAATACCTTTTCCAAGCTTTTCTTGTTGAGTGAATTTTCTATGACTGCAAATGTTAAGTATACTGTTGAACAAAGGAGACTTTTACAAAACTCGCACTGCCTATCAGCTGCCTCTGATTCACTCTACTTGCAGTTCAAACCAATAATTTGAGCTCAAAGTTACCTACGCAAACACACCAACTGCACTACCCCACTTCAAGAACGTTATTTTCCGATACCATTACGTCATGCAGAAAAACAGCAGTTCTATTGAAACTGAGCAACGTTGCCTTTGCAGAGGTTTTCACTTCTGCCAAATATTAATGCTGATAAGCCCACCTAATGACAGGGCTGCATCTTATGGCACGTATTGAAAATATCCCACTGAACCTTAAAAAATAACATGAGGTGTACCAAGAAATGATTTTACAAATAAATTTGGCGACGGCAGTTAGAGGCATGCCAATGCCTGAGATATGCTTCTTACCGGGGCAGTTGAGGTGAACGCTCTTGCATCGCTACAGCTNTTCACTCGGTGGCCGTGGATCGAATACCCAGCCTTCCACTTGAGAAGCGGACGCTCTACGACTGAGCTATCGCCGCCCCAGTGAAATCTTCGTCGCCAGTGCCTAGGTATCAGGTGATGTTATGATGTGACGTTGGAACGTTGCTAAGGAACCAACGATAGGAGAAAAAGGATTAAGCTAGCCTTGACTATATATTGTGATTTCACGTGTGGGGCCTTTTGTCAGGGGCGCAACGAGGAGGGCAAGCGGGACGCAATTTCCCTGGCGCCAAATCGCTGCGGGGAGCGCCGAAAAGTCTCAACAATGTCACAAGTACTTTCTTCAATACAGTACATTTGCTTCCGAAAGACCTCAGTTTCGAACATGAGGGCGCCAAACTTGCTTCTTGCCCCGGGCGCCATCTAACCTCGATACGCCCCTGTCTTTTGTATCCAGATTTTCAGAGGGGCAATAAAAACCTCAAACAATCGGAGCCCTAATGTTCGCTAGTCTGCCTTCGATCTCTTTCCTTTGTTCAAAGTATTTTGACTGGGATAGAGGTAATAGCTTGTCTTGAGAGGAAGGTGTAGGGATTGGGGCACAACCGCCCCCCAAGTAAGTGTGTTAAAAAGCCCTGATTTCCAGAAAAACACTGGGGCACTTTAGTACATTGGATTTGACCCAGACTTTTGAATAAACATTTTATCGATTTACTCACCCCGCTGCCACATGTCGTGTTTTTAGGCTACCCTACCAGTCCAGGGCTTCTAAACACAAAAATTGAAAAGAGTTATAACTTTAAAATTTTTTTAAATGTATTTGAAAATGATAACGAAAAGCTAGAGGTTTTAAACTCCTTTCTAAAATTAAATTTTAATCGGAAAAGTGCCGCCCCTGAAAGGTTCCGCCCGGGGCCCGTGGCCCCCAGCCACCCCCCTTTGCTACGCCACTGAGTCGAGGTAACCCACCTTTCTACCGTAGCATAGTTGCATTCACTTTGACAATGTTCGAGACATAAATGCAACCGGCCTGACTTTCTGATTGCACTGTAGGTAGCAGCTTTGGTAAAATCACATGCATCAGATTCGACAGTGGACGCTCATCTATACAGCTTAAACAAGCGTCTAGTAATCCTGACCGCAATTTTACAAAGTCCATATTTCAACCTGTAAAAGAAAGGTTACGCTGCTAGCAGCGAGTGGTTTCACTTTCCCAGTATAGTTTTTTATCCATCGAGCGTAATTCGCACGCACTACTTTAGCATCGTTTTGAGTTCTCGATTGTTTTTCGGCACAGGAAGTTCATCTGTGACAGACGTCGCTGCGATGAAGCGCCTATAAACTTTTCAAGACTTTGACTGCGATCAGTTTTGCTGGCTCCCCCGATAGTTATATTATCAAGGAAATCGTAAGTATGTTGAAGGTATTTTCATAAATGATGCAATCGATTTATTATATACTGTTGGACACAGCCACACCGCTGGTAACAAGAAACAGAAGACGTCGCCAGTGTATCGGTAATGTTTTCCGTTTATCCAAAACGCAATGTATTCAGCGGGTACTTGATAAGTAGATGTGAGCAGTATCGCATTTAACCAGTTCGTGTGCTGGTTGATCGTTTTTGGGAAGAGGATACGCGTCCAGCGATGCAATTGCAAAACGATTTATGGTTTGGGAATAATCTACCACCATTCTGCGTTTGTGCTTTCATCTTTTGCTACTAGCACTTGAGCACGCCATAGGCTTTCAGAAGGTTCTGTGAACCTTGATCAAGCAATTTGTTTACTTCTGTTAAAACCTCAAGTCGTCTGCATTAAATCGCCTTGAGGGAGTAGAAATTAATCTAACCCTAGGATTTACAAAACGAAAAAATGCGTGGAAGTTGAACGTTTGCAACGTCAACGTGACACACTTTTTCGCCAACTCGGATCGAGGACCTCCAGTTAGAATGATGCATTTTTAAGAAATTCTGACCTAATATCGCGTCAGCACAAATGTTGTCCACAACACCCAATTGAAGGTTGTGAGGCGGAAATTGTACTGTCATTCTAACAAAGGTAATTCAACGTGCCTTTGCAGATGAAGTTGTTGACGTCAAGGCGACGCAATTAATTTTAGAAAATTACTTGGACCTGATCGTGTACCACAACCTCACAACGAGATAATTCATTGGCAATTCTCTTTCAACGTCGTCTCAATCCGAGAAATTCATAAAATTACTGTGGTGAAGGAAGAATTAACATATAATTAAAAATATATGCCAAAATTTTTTAGTTGAACCAGGGTTTTTTAAGGTGTTTTAGGGCATGGGTCCGCAAATAGTGGGCCGCAACCCAAATTTGGGTCGCGAGACCTTTCACTCTGGGTCGCGTAATAGTTTAAATTTAACATAAATATTGGCAAATCAATCCCCTTTTTTCTCCGATTAGAAAAGTAATTGTTAAGTGAAAAGAATCCATAACAAAGTACCACAATCTCAGAAAAATCTCAAAAAGCATTGTATGGAGTGCCCTCGAAAAAAAAACACGCACCATCAGAGAAACACTCATCAAACCTGCTGTAATTACAATCAGTCAAATTTGAATGGAGACAATGTAACCGAGGAAATAAAAGGAATACCACTGTCTGCTGATACCATTCGCCGACGTATCACTGAAACGGGTCAAGATATCAAATTCCAACTGAATGACAGAGTGAAACGTGGAAAATGTGCTTTGCGATTGGATTCACCCACGGATGTGTCTGGGTTAGTGCAATTGATTGTTCGCTAGGTATGTAACAGTGGTAAGCTCGAAGAAGAGTAACTCATGTACGTGGGCTATCTGGAACGTGCACAGGTGAAGACATATTCTCAGCAGTGGACACGACGTTACAGAATGATGGACTATCGTGGGAACAGTGTATTAGCATTTGTATTGATGAAGGCTATGTCAGGAAAAATAAAGGCTTTTTAGCAAGAGTGTTACAAATTGCGCCCGATACCAATTTTACGCATTGCATTATTCATAGAGAAAATCTAGCTAGCAAAATATTGGACCAAAAATTAAACTGTGTTCTCGATTCAGCAGTAAAAGTTGTTAATTATATTAAATCCAAACCTCTTCAGACAAGACTGGTTGACGTATGCAGCTGATAACGTAAGGGCTGTAGAGTCCCTCAACGCGTTTGAAAAATATTTGGATTTTATGTCATTAAACGATATGAAATGTGACTGCGGTAGCATTTTTGTACGCTACTTCCACTAAACTTGGTTCTCAAAAATGATTAGGTTATTACCTAGCTATTTAAATTTAACAATACAATTCACAAATATGATACAGACAATATTGTAAATTGGAGAAGTTACACATGTCCTCTAAACAAACTTGCACATGTTTCACCCACTCAGTCTGCACAAAGTGTGCATTTGCGAAAACGAAGCTACAATTTTTTATCACCACGGTTCTGCACTAAAATTAAGAAACTTGGCACTGCAGCTTAACACAACGGTTGGTTAGTTGATCTAGCCCAGTGGTTCACAAAGTATGGGTCGAAACCCAAAAAAGGGTGGCGAAGGGTCAAAAATGGGTCGCGCCCAGGCGATCTAAACCGGAGTTGTGTATTTTCAACGTTACCACTGCTTGTCCGTGTCTGTCTGTTGCGTACAAACTTGAGAAAAGAGTAGATTGCTGACATTAAAAATGACTTAGCAACTTACTGCGAAAAATCATCCATACAATAATTATTTTTTCATACGTTGTTTAAGGCTTAAATCGCGAGATGTTCACCAAACGCAAATTTGGGTCGCGCTCAAAAAAGATTGCGAACCCTTTATCCAGCCTTTCGTGCGAAAGTAGTTGAAGTCTTTTTAAATCCATTCCTGTTTAATAAACAAATGCTAATCGATTGGGAAAAAATTCAATTTACTTTCATTTTAGTCACGTGCGCTTTATCGAAAAAACAGATTGCAAGTTATTTGTAAGTAATGACAGTGTCAATAGCCTCAGCACTTACAAAAGAATCTTTTTACTTACTTTAGATTTTGCTGCTGACTCTTCCCGTGGCAGGTGAATGATTTGAAATATAGTGTAGGAAAGGCAACTAGCAATTAACATCAGGTGAAAGTTGTAACATCTTCGGATTATGTGCAGGGCGGATTCTGAATACTTAACAAAAATCTTTACTCGCAAGCAATATTTAACGGGAAGACAATGATGAAAAAGTTTAGGCTCCGCATAATTGTGATTAAACCGTCACAGTACATGTTTAATCATCAGAAATAAATATCTAGAATTAATGCTATTGTTGCTAAACAGTAACTATGGAATAATACGTAATTAAAAAAGACTTTGAAACTGGATTGCTTCTAAGCCAAAGTTTGAGCTTCAAGGCATGAAACGTATATCACCACCATATTCACGCATTCTGTTTTAAAACTGCACAATAACAAAAATCTCCCAGGTCCATTTAAAGTAGTGGTCGCCGAACTGTGGGTCTCAGTCCAATTTTGGGCCGTTTAGCACTTTTTATTGCGCAACACTTTCTATGTTATGGTTGCGTGGGCTAAAACGTAGGCTACTGTAACAACTAGGGAACACTGATTGTTTGAAGTTAACTAAGCATTGTTTTGGTCATCATACATTTCATGACATTAACCTAGCATTGTCATATAACAGGTAACTGAATACAGCCTAAGTTTGAAATTGGGATTGGGCCATCAAAAATAAGAATGAGTCTTTACTTGCGACTGAAAGGCGTTTTGGGCCACCATAGCCAAAGTTTGATGAGCACTGATTTAAGCAGGGGCGGATCCAAGGGGGGCGATTGGGGCGATAGTCCCCCTAAAACCTGCGAATGTAACTTTATTCACCATCATTTTGAACAATTCGGAAGACAGCATTCGCGATATCAGGCCATTTTGCCTTTGTTTGTTTTGTCACAGCAGTGTCGTGAAGTATTCTTCATCTCTATTACAGTATAGCGAAGCCGTTATGAGACTTAATTACCAAATATTACTGAAAATCGCCCTTCCTAAACTTACTGGCTGGATCCACCCGCGGATTTAATGCTACGTCTGATGCTGCAAACAAGGGTTTAAGTTAGTGTTTGCAGCACTCCAGCGTTATCAGCGAGGAATTTTGCGGTGGTCTTGTAATGAAGTTTACATCACCATCAGGTGGAATACAGCAAAGTGGTGCGTCGGATTCAGCAAACGGGGCGTCACAAACAGCTGCTAATAGCGTTACGCCTTGTTTTGCTTTCGGTCAGTGACTGCAAGCGCTTAAATACCCGTTTGTATTTCATTACCATCAACTTCCAATCGGGGGCAAACCTCAGGTAAAGGTCAGCCATGATATGAGTTCTCCAGCATTTACACTGTACACAATGTTTGATCAACCATGGACAATTAGTAAACCATACTGCTTTGATCAGGTTCGACTAAAAGCTGAAGAAGGATAGGTTTCTTAAGCAGTTATGTTGATTTGCACTGAAGTGTTTCTTTGGCTTTCATATCGAAAGCTTTATTAACCTGAAAATTTTTGCCGCAACTTTTGGAATTGGAGTGGGGCAATTAACCCGACTGCCCCTCTGGCTACGCGCCTGCCTCCAATACAGTTGGAAACCATGAGGCACAAATGTATGCGAAGGGAATTTCAGTATTTGGAAAAGCAGAGTGCAGTTCTTTTTCCACAATACACAAACATGTTCGCAATCTTTACATTTTCCGTTACTTTCAAGATTAGCTTTTTGCTTGTCCAAAATGGCGTTGAAGAGGGTTGCAAATTGCACAAGTCCTGCTGCACATGTTAATGTTTGCGCTGCAGAAGAAAATTTGGAAGAGGAACTACAGTATATAATTAAAGCAGTATTCGATTATCGTTTCAATTCAAATACACACACTCATATGTTTTTGTTCGTAACACAAGCTTTCTGGGTTGTTAGTGTACAAATACGGTTTTATTGGTGTGCAACCTATGTTCATTTGAAATTACTGAATGGAAGACCTGCATGCGACTGTTGGGCACAGACATCTTGGCAGGTAATGCAGCAAGACAGTGACACTGCTCATAGCGGTAAGCCAAGTATAGTTTTATACTGTGTGAAAAGAAGCATGAATAAACCAGTAGCAGTGCTTCCACACTTTTGAAAAATCCATTGTTAGTTGAGTTGTGAGACTGTGATCA
>JGI24021J15306_10000301_pt1 | contig 33757 bp, 22 predicted proteins | sample Ectturendosymbi1_FD_15306 | JGI IMG/M metagenome (IMG submission 15306)
TAACCCTGTGATATCGCCGGCTTCAATGCCTTGTACTACGTTCTGTATTGTCTGTTTTTGTCAACCTGCGTTCTGCAGAGTGTGTGTGTTCAAACTATGGACTTCCTGTCTGCTCATAAACAAATAACTTAAATTAATTACATTAAAAAAAAAACGTTTGGCTGGTTTAGCAGGTAACAAATTCCTGACAAAAATTTGTTTCAACAGATTTTGGAGATGAAAACGTTTGCACCCTTTTCATCAAACACTAATATATCTTCTTGATGAAACTTTAAACTTAGGGAACATCAGGAGCGGGCACAACCAGCTGCCCTCAACCATTCAGAATTTTTGTTGTGACACAACCAAGTTGCTTCAAGAAGATGATTGCGTTATACTGAAAAGTAATTAGATGGCGTGGTGGAACTTAAATAATTTGCGTTTGTGCTAAGTGAGCGCGTTTGGTTGACTACATTGCAATATATTTTTATCCCACGACACATATGATATTTCTAAGTACCGTAGTTCAGTTACGCCACTTTAAGTAGCAATGTCTGATAAAAAAACTCTATGGCAAGCCAAAGCAACATTGTCAAACAAAAGTTTCGACATGTACGGTTGCAATATTCAGAGCTTAAAAGTTGGCCCGATGCCTATCTTGTTGATTCAAGTGAAACCTATTGCAGATTTTGCCATAATACCATTATGGCGAAACATTGTAAAGTTAAAAGGTATGCTGGAAGCAAAAAGGACTCATTTAAGGCTAAGAACTTTTTGCGTGCTCTCAAAATCAAATAATATAAAGTGTTGACCAAGCTTATAAACTTGTAGGACTGAAGCTACTCAGTTTGTTTATAGCTGCGCAATGAGCATTGTTCTGCAAACACATGCGACCATTTGAAAGAGATTATCAAACACTGCCTGTCACACAAAAGTGGAGGTAAGCTGCAGTTACGTTGTTGAAAATGTCGACGGAAAGAAAATTGTTAGTCGGACAAAAAATCCGACTCAGACTCCCAGTGTTGCTAGGAATCCGACCTCGACTCCAACCAAACACCTCCGACTCCTTACCACTCCGCAATCCTCTTTGTAGGTGAGAACAGGGGTGTAGTGCTAAAAAAAGAAGTGTGCGAACGCCGTTCCCACGCCACAACACCTTTGATTGAGGTAAATAACCGAACTCTAACACCAAATATTGCTCACGTGCAGTGCCAGACTAAGGTAGCGCGGGGCCCTAAGTTAAAAATACACTTGGACAAGTGAACAACTGTTAAATCATATTCTGCGAGCATCCATATGACTACCATCAGGCACAGTGAAATTCGTAAGAACGAAAAACCTAGTCCAAATAGCAACTGGTGCACATCATGGGTTACATACCTTTTTTACCAAAAGTGTATGATACGTATATTTCTACCAAGAAGGAATACATTATTGTACAGCTCACCAGACCCGTAGCCACGGGGGGGCATTCGGGGGCAGTTCCCCCTAAATTTCTTTTGTGCCCCCCAAATATTATTGCGTCCAGAAGAATTTGTTTTAAACGTATAGTAAAAGCAAAAATCGTGCCCCCCTAAAAATGTATTGTGCGCCATGAAATCTTGAAGCCTGGCTACGGGCCTGCAGTTCACAAGTACATTACAGAATCAGTAATTAATGCTTCCAGACTCATCAACATATTTGATCATTGCTGGACAGTGTAGTTTCAGTATGTGCCGAATTCGATTGTCAGAAGCAGCAAACCTACTGCTTAACATGGGCGTCGGAAGAGAGGGCAAGCCCCCTTGTATTTTGAAATTTTACATTTTTCTATTACATTTTTAGCAAAAAAGGTCGTTTTCTTAGTTTCGAGAACGAAAAATAAAATTTCACTTTTGGTCCTCCCTAGAAAAAATCCTTCCGACTTTTGCCATAGCAAATCGTTTATGATACTGGTAGTGTCTATTTCACATATAATTTCATGCTTCATACTCTTTAGAATCAGGCTTTTCAGCGTGTTTTGTCTAATGGTGCTCCTTTGTTCATTCTACCATCGTAAGTTTACAAAATGACCCATCTCCACTGCAGTTGGTTACTATTAAGTGCTCAAATCATTTCCCCACATTTGTAAAAGAAGACTCCAAGTACACTACCAAACGCTACTGAATAGGCGCCAAACCCTGGGCTGCCAATGCGATTTCAAAAAATTCTGTACATATATAGTGTTCAGGGGAGGCAAACGAGTTGGTTGTCTCGGGCCCCCTTGTTTAGAGGTTCTGCGAGAGTATATCAGGGTTCCACAATGACAAAAAGGTTGAAGAGCACTGCTCTAGAGCCACATTTCATAATCTCTGAAGTAAGCCATATGTTTGTCACAAATTGTGTGCAAACTTGCTTTCAGTGAACAAAGTTTCTGCGTCATGTGTGAAGTATAGGGCCCCCTTTCTGAGAGTTTTCCTTGGACATCTAAATTCTACTATATACCCTTGTATATCATAAAGAACAAATATCTAATAAAGAACCGCGGGGCCCCCAAAAACGCGGGGTCCGTAGCAATTGCTACATTTGCTACTATTGTTAATCCGGCACTGCTCATGTGCCCTCACATGCACAAAGCTCCTTTAATTCTCGCTATCCGCTATATGTACAAATTGAAATGAAAAATCCAAATATTCAAGGAACGTTACTATAGTGCAAAAAAGGTGTGTGAACGCCGTTCCCACCGCACTACACCCCTGGGTGAGAAACAACCAAAACAGGTCGGAAAAATGCCAGAAATTCGAAAAAAATTAAACTTAGAAGTGATGACGACATTTTTTTGAAAAATTTCGTCAAAATCCACCAATTTTGAAGACTGGTGTCTCGGTCGCGGAATTTTTGATGAAGTCTCTGTCTGGAAGGTTACGGTCTCGACTACATCAGTGATACTGAGTCACTGACCAATACTGACCTTTCTGCATTCATTCCGACACGAACGCATGCTTGTGTTGAGAACTCTAGGTCTAGTTTAGGGGCAAGGCTAACTGCTTTGAGAGCACATTGAGTAGTTTTAGACTAAAGTTAAAAAACTTTATGCACAGTTTCAGAAGTACTTTGGACTTTGAATCAGGAAAAGTTGGATCCACAAAGCATACAACTGAATTTTAAGGAAGCCACACACCCGCCATGCCCAGGATGAGTTTGTGGAGTTATTAACGACAATAGTTTGCAACTGGAATTTTCAAAACAGAGTTTATGTCATTTTTCAATAAGAACAAGAAATTAATGCCCAGTCATTTCTGATTTAGCCATTCATGAACTCTTAGCCTTTTGCACAATATATTTGTGTGAAGCTGCATTCTCAGAATAGAGAATTAAATCAACAAGTTCACAAACCGATCCTTTTTGAAAAATGTTGAGAATGTCCTTCGTTGTCATGTATCAATCTACGAATGGATGTACTGTGTAAAAATCATCAAGTCTATCTCTTTAGTTGCACTTGATAACTTCTATAAACTGAATTGTATTTTGTTAATTTTTTTCGCCTTACTATTTCTATTATGTGGTAGTTTATTACCGTACAGTTACTTTCGAGGATTGTGTGCATTTTGTATGGTTTCGCCACAGAAAAAAATGCCTCTTGAGCTTTGTAACGAGATTTTTACAAGTATCATTAATAACTAGGCTGTCCATCAAGGGGTCGCATAAAAAAACTTTTTTAAAATAGGGGCCGCAGAACGAAAAAATTTGAGAAGTCATGAACTAGGCTGCTAACGCCAATAATGGTGGCGTTTCCTAATCTTGCTACACTTGATGACTGAAAAAAATGATTTAGTAAAGGCTTCCACATAAACCTACTCGGGTAAAACGACACAGCCAGGAAAAACCAAGAATCAAGGAATGAAAAGAACGAAGGTGGTGCCGTTTTGCAGTGAGCTTGATAAAGTATGGCCTGGAGACCATGCTTCACTGGTCCGGACAGCACACCATTGGTAGACTTGTGAGCACCCCAGGCAAGATCCTTTCCAGCGCCCACCCCTCCTATACAAAGATCCTTACCCTGCTCATCACATACTCGTATACATACGGAAATACGAAAGACGTTTTGTGCATCAGAAAAAAACAGTAACCTTTCTGCAGCAAACATGAAATAGTATATAGTACCTATTATCTTCTCATAAACTGCATGATCGTGTGTTTCATTCACTTTCACCATGTCCATTCGCTTTTTTTGGTGTACGTTCGTCACTTTCTGAACCACACAATTGTATCAAGCAGATAAATTAGCTCTTCTGGCGATTATGTCACTAATGATAAAATAATCGCCAGAAGAGCTGATTTATCTGCTTGATTTGAAACCTGGTGGCAAATGCTACAAAAATAACAACATGAGTAGCAAAAGGAACAGCACACAATTGTAATTTTGGCGCCCCTTTTGGCCCAGCGCCCTAGGTAGCCGTCTAGTTTGCCTCATGGTAGCGCCGGCACTGCGTCCGACACGTAAACATCTCAGAATCGGGACATTATTTTTGCTAGTCCCCTACATCTGTTTGTTCCTTGCGCAAACTGCAATTACAGTAATCTTTCAGCTTGTACCTTTTACTACGAAAGAATCTTTCATTGTAAAAGAGACAACGACGTTCGCGCAAGAACAGAAAGCTAATTTATTGGAAAGAGAAGAGGTTAATTTAACTGTTTAGAATGCTGTGCGTCTAATTGGTCTTATAAGTGGAGTTGGGAAATCAGAAGGCACAGACAATTTTAAAAGAATTTTTGTATTTGTAAGGGTGAGTGTGATGCTTGGGAAAAGGGGCGGTGCTCGCCTGCTGGCTTTATCTCACGAAACTTCATGCCTTAACGGCTGTTAGCATTATGAAAAGGTTTTCTGTATTTTATTGCTGCTGAAGAACGTATAGGTATAGCTTTGATATTGCTACGATAAAGCTTTATTCAGTTGGACACGGAGTGATTGATATAGCTTATTGAAGATTTGGCCTGGAAGCTGAACACCTGCCTGACTAAGCCAAGTCACCAGAAGTCAAAAACGGAAAAGAAAACAATAGTTTTTATTTTGACACAGTCGAGAGCTTACGAAAGATCTTGGCACGAGACTAAGCAGCCGCTTTTATCTTTTCGAATTCAGTGCCGACCGCCATATTGCCACGAATCTTACGGTCGCATGCTGCATGGTTATCCATTGATCTTTCACAGTTTGTGCTCATATGGGTTAGCAAAAATCACTTTTTCACTGTCATGCAACGCAATTTGCTTGCGAGCTGCTCCTGGTGTTTTTGTTGTTTGTTGCAGCTGCCCCAAAGCAAGCAGCAGTCTTTATTTGTTCGTGAAACACGCCGCATTTTCACTGTTATGCAGTGACACAAAGTAAAGCGCTATTTTCTTCGATCTAAATGCGAAGGGTGATTTTGTTACTTGCTGTCTTTCATCCACACGACGTTTGAGGTGATAAATAGAGTCAACAAGCTCAACAAGGTGGTCGCCTGCAGACAACGGTTTTGCTTCCCAGACTTTCGCGGCGGCCTGCCACTAATTGGATTCCTACGTGAATCGATCGCTTGGTTGTTTGCTGAAAACATCATCCATCGTTTTGCATTTTCGGTTCACGTAATCCATCAAGGTTGGTAATGTGCTCGTGTTCGCGAAAATCCCAGCTTTCTTTACTGTATTATGTGGTCTTACGGTGATGATTAATTAATGCCTCGCCGATATGGTGTCCGGGGAAAAAGAATTGATGAAAATGCCTTTGCTGTAATGTAAAAAGATTTGCTCACGTTGTATATATGAAAGAAAACGAAAAGGTGTTGATACATTCCTACATGTCATATCGTCAACGCAATGCCAAAAACGGTCGTCACAATGAAAAAAACGAATTGTTATGCACAAAAAAAATAACCAGTTTAAGTGCAGTAATTGTTGGGATTACCAGCTTGGTTGGTTCGTTGAAATAAGTCTAATACACAAATATAAACAAATTAAAGAGTTTGATATTTGTTTCTCTAATTTAAAAATGATATGCAACAGCTTCATCGAAACTAAGCCCACTGGATCTCACACACGGTGCACTAATTTGAAAACAAAGTCTTTTAATGATACTCTTCTTACTAGTGGCGCGTATCCACAAGTGGCAATTAACTGTTGCGATCGTACTGCAAATATTCACCTCATTCGCAGTAGCTCATGAAAAATTAATTAAATGAAAATATTGAGCTACAAACCTCTCAAAAACTAGGCGCTTCTCAAAATTTTCGGCAAACATCTGAAAGTCTTTTTTGTAATATACTTAATATCATGTTTCAAACTCCATTCACCACAATATTAAATCCAGGATTTGAAATGTTTCCTTGTCAACACTGAACATTGCAATCAAGCTGTGTTCTACAACATGTATATATACGCGTGTTTTACTGTATATCGTGTTAATTAAACTTTGCTATTTGGTTAAAAATATACTTGCAATATTTCTGAAAGCGGCCCTCGATCCAATGAAGTTGCGGATGCAGTGGAAGTCGACGGATGTCTGCATGAGGCGACAGGGAGGGACGATTGTGTCGAATGATAATCAAAACAATGCAGAACAGGATGCCTAAGTGGCTTTAGTGAATTGTTAACTCATTTAGAAAATTTTCATAAATTTAAAAATAAAGGAACGAACGCCCTTGAATTTTCCAATTACTAGGTTGATGATAAACAAAAAGTATGCATCAGATGACAACGGATATATACGCACGCAGCAGCTTGCGACGGAATGGAAACATCGTACCTTGATCCTAATAGCAGCTCGTTCAAGTGATCTCTCAACTTGTGCGTGCCTGTGTGTGCACACGAACAACTCTTATTCAGCTGCGATTCGGAAACTTTTTCACTGTGTGGCATGCATGCATAAGTTCTTTTGTTTGTAGTTTCGATTGGGTTTTCTCGTGGCGTCACATGGATGTGTACAGGTCTCTGAAAATTCTACTGATACAGTACTTCTTTTATTGATCATGGCAATCAGATGATTCCTGGGGTACTCCGTTTTCAAAAACCATCATCTAAAACTCGGACTCTGGGTTTATTCTTGCTGCTCATTAGCTTTTGTTCGACCTTTTATTTTAATTTGGGTACTTTTTGTGGACGTAGACACAACATGGGTAAATGTAATTTCTCATGTGGTGAAACACCAGGTGGCAACGCGAAATATGCCCTAATTAAAAAACGTCTATCAAACCAGATTCTCGCAAACTCGTATATCAATATGCTGGGTGGAAATGTCAACCCCTACAAAAGTAAAAAAGCGAAGGTTACCAAAAATGTTTTTGCAGTCTTAGTAAAGGAAATTGCGAAAAGCTAAAGCAGTTGATTTTGTTGCGTGCTGCCCATCCAATTACCCAAAGCAGCTGGGACTTTCCAAAACTCAAGGTATTGTTTGCAAAGTGCTTTCATATATTTCCTTTAAGAGAAGGGACGTTGCCGGAACGAAAAGTCAACCTTAATTTTTGGATGGCACTTGCAATAATTTCACTTAATGTGAGTTTCAAAATATTTCGTAAAACGTAAGCAGCAGTGCTGAAAATATCATTACCACCGTCAAGAGCAAGAAACAAAGACAAAAATAGGAATGCGCAAAAAAGAAATTGAACGCGTGAAACAAACTTCTACTTTAATCATTGAACTTGAGAGCTTGAAGTTTCGAATGTGATGAGCGTAACAAAGTGGGCAGCATTTAGGAAAATTTCTCGCAAACTTTGACACAAACAATGCAAAGTCTGGCCAACGAGTAGCGCCTATCAGCACACCGTTTTTCTCCCTTGTGTTCTCTTTGAAAATATCTACAAAGACGCTATTTTTCCNAAAAGAGGATCTTGCGCAGATGAAAACAGATTGANAAAGGTCTTGAATCAAACTGGAATACTTTAATCATCAATACTACCAAAAAGTAGTATAGCCAGCAATATGCAAAAGTTTTCACCTGAATAAAAAAACAAGCAAAGACCTTTGAACTTAAATGACTAGAGATAAACGTGTTTCAATGTTTTACTAACAATATGTCGACAAGCAAAAAGAACGATATTTACAAAAGTGTTAAAACCATGTAATAGCAGACGTGAAGCTGTTTCTAAATCACCGAGTGCTCTGCCTGGCCACTTCAGCCTCAACTGTTCTGAACAAAAAAACAACCAATCTGCCGTCGTACCTGGGTTGCGGGATAAAGCACGGGTGTAAAACATCGCGATTTCCCGGGGTGCCCAAAGGCAACGTGTAACCGGATAACCACAGTTCACGGCTAGTCGTTCCGCGAGGCGAGATCACCGCGTACGACAAACGAAAAAACACGTAAAACCTGATCAAAGTTCTTGCGAGGGTGTCTCTGGTTTCCAATTGTCTGGGTAATTTAGAAGGCTTTCCAGGCTTCGAATTGAGCGACAAGGTTGCCGCAGCTGGAAAAGGTCGCGAACCACCATTGTTCTTGGGGATCAAATAAACATCACTTTTAATTGTTACAGTCAGAAAGGTAAATCGTCATGTTCGCTAACAAGAACTAATTTTTACTGCAGAACGAACCGTGTCTTTTGCTAGCTGTGCAAGTTGTTGCTTCTTTGCCATCCCCAGGTTTCCATTGCGATAACCTTACGACTATGGATGTCTATGAGACTTGCTAATAAAACAAGTTTGTCCAGTTAAATGCTTCACTTGTTTTGCACAGTGAGGCTTTTGCAATCAAGTGTTGTGTTTATATTTCAAAACAGATCAGCCGATAACTAATGGTCTCTGTTAGCTACAAAACTACGAGAATGTACCTAGCCACATTTTAACCCAGAGGTCCCCCGCTTACAGCTCGCTGCTTTTGATTTGCAAACAGTGCATCCTAAAAAGCCGTCTTAGGTTGTTTACTAAATTTCTGAGAAGCCAGCAGTTAAGTAAACATATGGTATAAATTTTAAACTCCTGGCCGGAAGGTTACTTACTGCAACTATTTGATAAACTCTAGTAAGATTTAGATGAATCGTGTAGCAGGCTGGTAAAAGTCAACAAATTCCTGGGCACATGAGCACACAACCCAATCTTGCCAGAAGACAAAGAACACAAGCAATAGTAGACTTTATTCAACACACTCACGTTTTTGGTTTCGTCATTATACTGCAACGAACATCTTAACAAGCAACAACTTTCTGCAAACTTAAAAATGTACACGAAAAATTAGCGAGAATCGCTCAGGACGGTGGCCGTTGCTTCGAAAACGATTAGGGTGCAGTGAATCCTTGCAGTTTTTGTGATGTGTGAATCCTACATCTTATTTCCGCTTTTCTTGTGCAACTGCGGCACCGATCAACACAACTGATTTATCTCCATCCGACGCTGAAATTGTCGTGGTCGATGCACCGATGTAGCCGCAACACCTGAGGCTTCATGCGCTCTGCTACAAGCTTTCAAAGCATTCGCCAATCGCACTTTGCTCGGCAGATATCTAACGTTTCTCAACAGCATAACAGCAGCATTTTTAAATAAACTCAACAGCAGAAAAGTAGTCAAGGCAGTTATCAAACTTGTGTTGAAGTTCACTAGGCTGCGCCACGCAGATGCAACCTTACGTCTTCGGTGTGCTGCAAATTTAGACCGGGCTAATATGATATTTTTTCAAAGCAAGGCCGACCATAATTATCGTTTTCATATTTCATCGCAGACAAGCTGGCAATGTTTTGTTTGCATCAGAGGAAAGTCTGTACAGGCTCTTTTTGGTCATATGAACCACAAATTGGTTCTTCGACCGGCCTACAGCAGCTACGGTTTCAATTGGTTTGACCATCATTAAATTTAACTTGTCACCTCCAGGCGCAACGAAGAGTAAAAGCTTGATATAGCAGTGGTGCACTGACATCAATTTCTTGTGATACGTTTCTAGTTTTACAAAGGCTTACATACTACAATACTGAAGTAGCAAAATCCAGCAATTTCCTTATTCTGTTTGCAACAACTTTGGAAAAAGATGTCTGTCAACATGAACGTTATTTACAGAAAACCACAATTTACAAGTAACCTGCAACCTACAATAGTTAAACAAACTGGAGTTTGCTCTGTAACAGTCGTTTTTATAATTTTTTTTACAATTTGTTTTTACAATTGCGTGTTTTAAATGATCGTTCAATTAGCACTTCATCTGTAGATGAAGTCATCGTCATCACCAGACCTGCTACAGTCTGCACCTTTTGCGTATATGTGTTTTTTTTTTAAAGTCACATTGCTGTAAATGCTAGAAGGATCCAGGGGCGGATCCAAGTGGGGGCGATTGGGGCGATCGCCCCCCTAAAACCTAAGAAAGTAACTTTATTCACCATGTTTTTGAACAATTCGGCAAACAGCAGTTCACGATTTTAGGACATTTTGTCGTCTATTATTTTGTCACAGCAGTTTTGTGAATTATACTTCACCTCTCTTACGGTAGTGAACCCGTAATCAGATTTGGCTGCCAAATATTACTGAAATCGCCCCCCTATCCTTGTTGGCTCGATCCACCCCTGGAAGGATCCTAATAATTTTATTAAGCTATACGGAGTAGTAACGTAACCATTTTCGTTTTCAATTCTTTTGCGACACGTAATTGCCGTGAATGTAGCGCGTAATAAATCTAGATTTATTTTTATTTCCAACTGTTTTTTTTTCAACACTTGCCAAAATGTGATAAACGGGGTTGGTTGACTAGACTAGATGACCGTTATGGTCCTTCACCAGTCCTACGGGACACAGTAGCATTCTGTTTACACTGATCAGTTATTTTTCCAATACGTTTCTTCATTCTAATGTTCACTGAAAATTGATTTCCTTTTTTGCATGTTGGTTCTTTGTATTGTGTCTGTTTATTAGCTGAGTCACATCTAACAATCATTCAATCAATTAATCAATCTAAAAATATGATTACACGATTCCACACCGAATGAGCGCTGAAAAAGCGATTCTATAAATGACACGTGGAGAAAGCAGTTGAAATTGACATAAAGCAGCAGGCTCTACGGCAACCTACTTCACCAGAAAAGTCTTAATGTTTTCCTCTATCCATTGCTTTCCCGGAAATCGCGGTCACTGATGCCTGATGACACATAGTCAGTGCCGTTACCTGCACACGCTCCAGCTGATAAACTAGCAGGTGGATTCATGACCCCGTGACTCGATTGGCACGGTTGCGTCGCCAACCAGGTGAGTCACCGTTTCAGTTGGCACATTGGGCGGCCTGCGGTATGCCTGCACCACTACTGTTCAAAGAAGTAGCATTTTACTTAGACGTTGTCGCTGTGTGCCTTTGCACTGAGCGATCTTTATGCTTATTTTTGCAGTGGTCTCACTCTGGGTATTGGAAATTACTACAATTTACTCCCACTTTTGTTCGTTGGACTGGGGGCAATTAAGAACTGGACCTTTGTGGTAATGACTTCTCAGAATCCAGTCAACAAAGACTGCTTGCTTTATGATGAAGGTATTTTGGATACATATGCAAACTTTAACTGAATCTCACTGATGTGATGGAAGTCGTATGCAGGCATACGCCAACGCTTTCCTAAATGTTGGAAAAAAGCTTATATATACTTCAAACTTTTATTTCGACTAAATCTCAACCATATCTTTGTAGCTAATTTATATCCAATGTCCAGCAAAGCGCATGCCTTCTCAAAGCAGCGTCAATATTTAAAATTTTTTCCCGCATATGTTCTTCCCAGATTGGAAGAACGCGTCCCAGTTTGGTCCTCAAATCACGCATACGCGTTTTGCAAAAACTTTAAATAAAAATTAATTGAAATTTTTTTCTTTGCTTAACACTAAAAGCATAACTGAAGGGCACTTGAAAAACATGACAAGATCTCTGCAAAATAGCTTGCAGAAAACAACCCATTAATTTCGTAGAACTTCGACTTAAAGACCTTTAAACAAACTCGCCGAAGGCCCGACTATGATGAGCGCTTTCACTGTAGTGATGATTCGTTTGCAGTTTCTCGCACACAAGTGTCGGCATTGGAAACTACTGGAAAGTGCAAACGGAAGAAGACACACATTGCCTGGATGTAAAAGTGGAAACACATTGCATTCGCAACGACCAGAATATAAATCCAGTCCGTAAACGCCATAGGAGGTCTACACATATGCACTGCTTCCTGTGGGAAAAAGTGTCATTCAAGATTTGTCTGGTGCCACGACTCACGCGGCAATTTCCTGCCTCTTACGAGAACATAGTACACTGAGTCTGTTCGTTGACCCATCTAAGAGCAGGCTTTCAATCGTGAAGGTTGCTTTGTTTAGGCTGAGAGCTTGTTTGAAGTGAACTGCTTTAACCACGTTAAGTCGTACGCGACACGGTATTCCGAGTTCAATGAAACAAAAATGAGTGGTGACTGTGGTAGCGGCCGTTTTGTCACGCCTGATTGGTGAATTGGAACTTTTGTTGCTACTGCAAATGTTCCGTGCTTAGGTAGCTACGTATGGACACATTCAATGGGTAGGCTTTCCTTGCTTTGGTGAAATGTATTCTTGTTTGGTTTTCTCGGATCAAGCGCATGTCACTTGTGCAATATCTTTGCTCACGACCGAAGCAATGAAAGTGAATAATTACCTTCAACGAAGTGTCAAAGTCATGAGGTGGGTCAGGACCTTGTTTCACGAACATGATCATCTGGAAATTGCATGAAAGAGGTCTGAGAAGAATGTGAAGTGTAAATTGGACAGAACGGTGTTTCTGCATAAACTTCATTCACTTAATCGCTTCTGCATGTATGATAAGGGCCGTTCAAGTTACGTTCAACCACTTTCATCTGGTTCTTCATGAAAATATCAAAAGCGAGTATGTGATACAAGTGCAGTTATTTTGAAGAATGTTTTGAGAGCACTTCAAAAGTTCTTGTTTTCACGGGCCTGTAGATTTCAGACCCAGATATATAGTTTTCACCTGTTGGTGCTTTTCGTGCTGCACAGTTTGAAACCGACAAAAAACTGACGTTATTTTTGCATTTGTGGTTCAGGCATATTTGCAAAACGCTTTTTTTTAAATTAAAGTTTTCTTAAAGGTAAAAACTGCGAAATTTTTGGAAACAATTACGTTTTGCAATAGTTCTTGCGCAAATGGCGTCGGTGAACCTTGCCAGCTAAAATCTTTTACGTGATTAAAATAGGTAATTAAAAACTGCAGAATTGTTTAACACTGGATCCCTACTCTTATGCCGCACTTGCATCTGCAAGTAGGTCTGGCAACAACCAAAAACGCGAAAATCGAAAAAAGTCTGTTTCATGTTGTTACCCACCGGAGGTGATGATCTCTGTCGTTCCTTTACTCAGCAGCTTAAACTCTTCTACAACAACACACTTCAGTGAAACTTAATTATTTTTAACCGTTTTAATAAAATGATAGGAATGAAAAACTGCGATTAAAGGCTGTTTTGTTACTTGAAGGCAATTGATAAAAACCTTTCATTTACATTCTTGTCAACCCAAATTGATAAATGAAACATTGTTTGTTAATGACTGAGTAAACACCGGCTTTGAAAAGCTATAAGCATTCTAAAATAAAAGTTGTTTTAAGAACCAGTTTCACAAATGAGAACAAGAAATTTACAATGGATTTCCGCATAAGGTCATTTCTGCATGTTTTACCTTCGCAGCAATTACACAGGTTATTCTTTTAGCAACATCGACATAACAAATTAACGAGTAATATGACAGATTAGGTGTTTACAATCTAAGCACTATTTTCACGGTGTTTGACTGGCAACAATTCCATACGAAGTTGTTAGTTTTGATCGAACCTCGCCACTATCAATTTTCATTTGCAAAAGCTGATAGAATAAACCAAGGAAGGAAATTACAAAACTTGCGACTTTTTGCGTTAGTCATCCTACTAATCCTGCATATATATTTCAAAAGGTAGTTAGGTATTGAACTGCTTTCCTGGGCTGCATTAGCTGCAAATAAGATTGCGTTGTTCGTAGTATGATCGCTGCGTACAAATTTGTTTTTTTCTTGCAAAATAACGTTTCGGACCGTTTATTACTTATTCCAATACAAACATATTTCAGTTAGCTGTTAACTGTTCTTGTCGACAAAAGTCAGATAATAAGCACAGATAAAGTCTTTGTGAAAGTTTCCGCGTAAACACAATCATGCAGCTCTAGCGTGAAAAAACTTGAAAGTATTCAGAGTGTTGGGGGTTATTAGTTACACTAAAATCGATGCATTTGCAAAAAATTTTGAAGGTGTAATGTAACAAGCAAAAATAATATTAGCTCAATATTTCCGATTATGGCGTTTGTTAAAATCGTCTTCTGCAAAATCTAAGGCCTTGTTCTTGTGAATTCCCACAATAAAAAAGCTTATAAACACAAAAGTCAGAAGTGCCAGTTTCCTTCGCAAACAATAAAACCACAAGGATTTGGCGTTTTTTGCAACTGCCAGCCCGTCATACTTATTTATGGTTAACACAAAGATTAATTATAGGATGATAAGTTCGATCTAACTTTGGGTTTACGCGAATAGCAATATTATTTGCTAGAAGGCTAGACATAGTATTTGTCCAAACAAATTTATAGTTATCAAATCTGAGGTTTTTAATAACTCATACACGTTGATGATTTTTTCATGTTGTTTCGTGCAGAACAATATTGATCAACGTCCCTCAAACGAATTCAAATGAACGCATGTTGACGCTACGAGTTTTCAAATACAACATCTTAAACTTATCAAAATCTTTCCACTTCCTCGTACGAAAGAGGAGGGCAACAGCACCTGCATTCAAGATAAACCACACCTGGGAGGTTTTTCAAACAGATAGCAATTGTGGCAGCGGCAGACCGCACACCCGCTCTTTGTTCAGTCCGCCACAATTGAATTGCCGACGCGTCGCTTTTTCAGTTCAAGGTGGGCATCAAGTTCCGGTTTGAAGCTCCTAATCGCTGTAAACAACTCCTCTTCGGCGTTTTCCGTTTCAAATTTATTGGGCGCTAAATAAGTTGATGGGACGCGAGTGGATCTCGCGCAGCAGAGGACAGCAAGACGGGAGGAAACAACGAGAACGGAAATAGACGCGAAGAGCTTGTTTTGGGGAAAAAAGGCGTTACGGCGTAGTGCCGGGGGTAGAGTCATATTGGCGTTGTTCGTGCGTACAAAGCGGTAACCGTTTGTGCGGCGACAGGTCGGATTGTGTCAGCATGCGTTGATATTCGTGAGCGAAATTTCAGTTTTGTTTTAATACTGGAATTTTGTCACCGCTTGAAGCAGTAGAAGCTGAAGAAGTCTGAAACGATTTTTGTGTATTGTTTATGCATAGAGTTAACAACAGGTAGAACGTGCGAGTATTGCGATTTCGTAGAAGAAATTTTGCACTTCGTGCTTCTAAAAAATTTGGGCTTTTCTAAGATCTGGTCTTATTAATAGCGTAAGCAGATTTTCGGAAGTGCAGTGCTTGAAGTACATTGCAGCCTCTGGTGATTTTCTGACCGTTTTAACTGCAATCAGTCACCAGTGTTAGGCCTTTTGTAACCTGTAATTTGTAAACGACTATTTTTGGATTAAACTATTTCGTCTGCTGCACTGTCTGTTGAGAGTCAGAATGCGTTTTACTTCTTGAAATATTGATTCTAATTTCGAAATGCAGCCGACAGTCAGCAATAATCCCCGTTTTGTTATGTGACTTAACTCATTTGTTCCACGTTTTTATCGTCTCTCGCGCAGGATTTGGCCTCTTCACGGCCTTAACATTCGCTCTTACTAAGGTTTGACTTTTGACTTGGGCAATATTTTAAATTGTAAGTGATTAGTGGCCTTCCATTCACGTGTCTTCGGTTTTTCGCAATGAGGGGACCATGAGATTCGTGGTGGGGTTTCATAGGGTTCGGCCGTGAGGAGGAGCGGGTGAAAACAGGCATTTTTCGTTGAACGGTAAGAAAAATCACAGTGCACCAAAACTGAGCGCAATGTTTGTTAAATATTTTTTGCGTTACGTTCTTGTTATTGTTACTGGTAGTAAAGGTTTCAAAAGCTTTCCTGACATTGTGGAAAATGTGCGTGACTAGAATGCGCATATTGAAAAAGGTGAAGATGCAACAAAGTATTAAGCAACATCATGGCGTTTTAATGTTAGCAACATGGCGCAGAAGACCAACACGTCACATTTCCACTCCAGTAGATGGCCCATTGCTATGCTTGTAAATCGTTACATTGAGCTGTGTAAACATTAGCTGGATATTTGCTGCTAACGTATCCACTTGCATCAGCCTTTATCATGCCCCAAAGCCCCTGGCCATGCTAGTCAGTGCAGTAATCGCGCGGTCTAAGCGTCTTTCCACCAGTGTGCAGCATAGCTGCCGCAACTCTCTTTGTTCAGCGCTTTCGATTTCTTGCTACTGTAAAATTGTCGCGAGTTCTATGCTCGGAGCAGTTTAATCCATGTATGTGGATCATATGGATCCATAAAAACCTTATGTAAGATTCAGAGTTCGGAACTTTTATGGGTTAGGTGTGTTTCTAATACATGATCCGGGATCGTTTATCACCTCTCGTGAATTGAAAAAATAAAACGCTGTTTGGAAATCGTTTTGCAAATTTGATGAACTTGTTGGGGCAGAACTTCAAAATCAACGAATTATTTACGAGGTTTTCGATCCTTTACTTGCCGCATTCATCTAAGTTTAAAATGGATGAGATGCTCTTGGTAGTGTCTGTTGGATTAAAATTCTTCAGCAGTTGTCATCACCAAAGAATAAGAGCAAAGAATCTTTTTTTTACATTGGGCGATGCCGAGTCAGCGCATTAAGAGTGAGTCACAAATTGTCACATTTTGTGCAGCTGCACACTTAAAAAGGCGATTGTAACGATTGAGTGTAGGGGTTAGACGTGAAGACTTTAAACCAATGGAAGATCTTTCATCATGCAACCCACTTTTGCTGACAAGATTTTGTGGGACTTATTGTGAGATATTGCTGTAAAACGAAATATGATAAAGGAACAAAATATTGACAATAAGTGAATTTCTAGTTACAATTTCCCGATCTAAAATTTAAAAAGTCGGCTGACTTTTAAGAAACGTTCCCGCTGAATATCGGAAAATTGTAACGTTTGGAAATGCTTCGCTGCCCACTGGTTATTATTTAAACGCTGTTTGAAATCGGTATGCGATTGAAACTGTTGATAGTGATCGCTTAAAAACGAACATTGACACTCGAAAAAAGATAGATATCTGTTATTATCACACAGTAGCTTTTATTTTTATCCGCAGAACAACCTTGTACGTTCTAATTCAAAGTACGAATTGTCAGATTAGTGTATTTATTAATCGAGTAAGCTTCTGTTCTGACCCGCCCGAGGTTTTCCTCCGCGCACAGCCGCTGTGTAACCGTATCATAACACTGATTCCTAAAAGCACTACATACACTCCATGAATGCCGCTTGATCGCGTTGACGTTGTTTTGGTCTGATGCATTTCATTGTAATTTATCGACCATATGACTCCCTTGCCGCATTCCACGTACGCTACGAACCACCTGGGCGAAAGAAACGGAGCCGAATTAGCGTAAATTCGAAGGTCCACTTCGCGCAGTGTGTTGGTAGAAACTGTTCCAGCCTTGTTCGCCTGAGTTTAAAGTGGCGTGTGGTGTTCAGCAGGCAAGCACTTTTTAAAATAAGTTTTCCGTCCTTAGAAAACTATTGTTTATAGCGTATTTCTAACAGAGATCGTTTCTGCCGTGCTGTGAGGAGGTCCAAGGCTTCTTGTTAAAAAATCGGAGACCACTGCATGCAATCTCAAACACAACATGTTTGGCGGAGCACCCGGCCGTTGTATAAACACGCTTGTCGTGCTGGAGGGATTAAGTCCTCTATGCAGAACCCGAGAGGGAAATCCCAAATTGTCAGGCCGTTGTGGGCGGAGGTTTAATGCTTTCCCGACAACAATGTTTAATGGAGCCGAATTACAAAACTAATCCGCACACAATTTGCTGGATATTCTTGTGCACAGATGGGCAGTTTTGTTTGTGTATTGACGAAATCTGTGAATTATTCGGAGTCTTCTGTCTGTGCAATCGCTACCCCATTTGCTGGCTTATACCGGCTTACTCTTGATTCGTTCTGGCGTTCCTTCGTGGTAATGGATTAAATTAAACAAGCCGGCCCTCTGTTATTTTACCTTGAAATATCAACTACTTGGATTTTGACACTGTTTGCAAAGATGAGTCGATGATTGAAAATTTTCGGAGAGGTTAATACTCGTCTTTCACATCGCGCATCTTTTGAAACAAAGAAAGTCGTTGTACTACCAATAAAGACCAACGCCCAGTTTTGATTAAGACTGTTGAAGTCGCTGTGTTGGAACATTTGAGCCTGTTCCAGTAAGTTTCCAGAAAAAAGTCTATTTGATTTTTAGTGTGGTCAAGCTTGTCAACTATAACCTGAATTGTTTTTGTCTTAAATCTGCTTCGAGTTAACGTTCACGCATGCCTGTTTGCAATTGCGTGCAATGCGTTAGACGCTGGTACTCCAATCGTCTGATTATGACGTCACGTGCTGATTTTTTACTTGCTTTAGCGTCAACCCGAATTTCGTAGTTACTGCACACATTTATATAACCATGTTCTCAAAAAAATCTGTGAGAAACCTTTGCACCCGTTCTACGCGACGTTGTTGAAGTGATATGGCATTGGTGAGGTGCTTCGAGGCACAAATGATGAGTTCATACAGCAGAGGTTTATTAGATGAACTGCTGAAGGCTTGACGAATTCGGCAGAACAGTACTCAAAGCACTTCTTGCTGATCAGGTTGGCAAATAAGCGTAGTGTTAGTCCACCAGTCTTACTTGATCAAAATTTTGTTGCATAAGAGATACAAATCACTTCTGCCAAATGCTACGTGGATTTCAAGATATTTCCGAAGAAATTATATCTAAAGGCCAGTATTGCAGTCCTGTATATATAATTGTCATGATTAGAAATGTCTAACAGTGGGAGAAACAGATAAGGGACGCCAGAGCAATATCGTTTTTTAAAGCGTTAACGCTTCGAGGCAGGCGGCAATTTTGTAACAGCTGCCACTCCCGTTGTTTGCGCTTTTGTGGAAAGACAACAAACTTCGCTGTTTCAATAAGATATGTCGCATCGCACCTGCTGGTCGTAAATGCTATTCAACAGATTTTATCGAAACCGGAGACTTAATTTCGTAAATTTTGTGTCACGGTGAGGACCTTGATGCAGCCGCTCCAGCAGTAATTGCAGCCTTAGGAAAGTGTACAACGCGGCCATATGGCGAAGTTGATGCTGAACCGGCAGGTGACAACCGAGCAAGAGGGTCGAATAGGCGCTAGTTTGAAGCTGCCTGAACATATAGACGCACGGCAGACTGCGAAAACTTTGATATTTATTTTGGCAACGAAACTCGATCTGCCTGTAGTGAAGAGGTACGAGACACAAACCACGCAGAACTGTTGGAAGTGTTCGGTTATATCTCCTGTTTTGAGTTTTTTGGGGGTCAACGCTTTTGTTGTAAACACCACAAAATTCAAAATTGCGTTTGCAGTTTTTTTCCCGGTTAACATTGTGGGACTAATTAAAAAAGGTGACTAACGGTGACTATTGCCTATGTTGTTCTTCCTTTGTCAAACACAAAATATCTTATTCTAGTTCTGCTGTTTGAGAAATATCCAGTTGAATTGCCGTTGTCCGTTTATCAGAAACACTGTCTTGGTCATCATTTTGATATTGGAACCGAGAAAGCTATGTAAAAGTAGCCTGTTAATTCGCAATATCGCATATAATTGCAAGCTCTTACGCCAGATCAGGGCATGGCTTGTCTCTCATTTATTTCGTTGGCAAACAAACATTCCCTTAAAAGTGTGTACACGCACAATAGTAGCGTCGGAGGAACAAGTGTCGTATTTTCAACTGTGAGCTGTTGTCTCTCAAAAACAAGGCTCTGAACTATCTATGGGTTTTTCGTTTTGGAATAAGGGGTTTTCCGTTACTATTGGATTAATTTCGAACACGCTGCCTGGCACATTTTTGAAGTCCGGAACGAAAAGGGATAGAAAACAAACTGACTTGTACGTTTTTTGACCATACTAGGTGTGAAATGCAGAGATTTAAGTGTTTTGCCTGTAGTTAATGAGAGGTACTAGGGATTCTATTCAAGATATGAATTATAGAAGACAGTTGAATGACCCGCGATTTTCAGCCCTTTAGTCGATGAAGCACCAATGTTGGCGTTAAATAGGTGTTACAGGATTAGCGGTAAGGACTGCGAAGATGCAAGTCAGCAGATGCTTGCTGTGCACTTTTTCATAACAGGATTGGCCAAGGAAATTGAAAGAAGCCAATTAACGTCGTTGTTTGACTTCTCCGAACGAAATCGTCACAGAGTTTTTACGCCCGGCTGTTGATAGTTTTCGTGAATGCCGCCGAAGAATAAAGCGCTTTGCTTCATTTTTCTGCTCATAATCGTGTTCCTGCGCTGGATTTGTCGGGACGCACTTGCGGGGTGGCCAGGCTTCGATGGTGATGTCACAATGCGTCGCCTGCTGCGTTATTGTACAAATCGCCGGTACCTGCGTCACAATGTTCGCGTAGCTTCTGTGTGGTCGCCGAGCATGACCTTTCCGCTTTTAAAATACTGCTGCACGGAGGTAATTACGTGGCCAGGGCGCTAATTATCAGAAATAAACTCGGGTCCTCCCTAACCACCGGCGTAAAACAGTGTCTCCCCGCGGGCGGATGGCCAGCGGAAAAGTTGCATAGAACAAAGAGCCAGCCTTTGACATGGGTGCGAAACGACGCGTTTGCTTTGAAGTGGTGTCAGCGTGATACAGTGACAAGCTTCTAAAATCGTACGCAATACGCAGCAAATTATGCTGCAAGTTTCTGAAGTTGTGAGCGGTAATTGTAAGTTAAAGAACCGTGTGCAATTTCGTATCCGCGTAGGAGCAATCCTTGTAGAGGTTAACTTAATATTTTTTCTCCATTTTCTTCAGTGGCTGTGCTGCAAAAAGATATTTTGCGTAGAAGGCAAACAAGCAGAGAAATTGCAACACTATTGGTTCGCCAGTTCACACAAAGGTACTTAGCACATCATCTGCGTTGTAGATAAAATCAAAGTACTTTAAGCGCAGGAGGCAAACGAAACAGAGTTACAGGGATTGTGCCTCTTCGCGCTTCGTGCCATGTCTATTCTGTGTCCACAGCTTTATCAGCACCCGATCTAACTGCGGGGAGTTTGCAAGTGATCGGTGCCAGGGTCTCTCACAGAAAAGTGTGTCTGCCAAGAGTGTTTGCATGAGCGTGAAAGGTGTTTTCGTTTACAGCCATCGAACGAACAGGCAGCAAAGTTATAACCTTTCTTGCACTTCCTCTTAGCTTTTGAATGGACAGTCCAATTGTTGAATTATGGATGATTGAAACGCACGCCAGTGATGTGCCTTTACTTGACTCGACGTACTTAGCCATGCGGTGATCTGTTAAAGAAAATCCTAACGAAGCAATTCGGTTCGCGATGAGAGCATTGGAAGTTGTTTTATTTTGTACTCGTCCAAACAAAGCATTTTCGTAAAAAAAAACTTTCTTGATATGTTTTCGCCCCGCAGTGTTTTTGAACGGCTTGCAGTTTCAAAAATTCTGACGTACGTTACAAAGCGGGAGCGCTTATCTCTTTTTTTTGCAACGGTCCCTGTCTTTGACTTGTTGCATTTTATTCCTACAGTGAAATAGAAGGCTTGTAAAAACTTGTGCGGAAAACGTCTGTTTGGGCCGAACAAAGAAAGAAGACGTTAGCTGTGCGAGGTAAGTTGCTCATATTTTGAATGTGCGAACACTGCTGCAAAGGATGAAAATTGGCTGTTGGTCGCTCTAACTTTCACTAAGAGCTACAAGTATTGGTAAAAATAAAATTTACGGGCAAGTGATGTGTAAGGAACGTTTCGTCATGGTAACCCTTGTTGCGACCTCCAACTTGTTCATCTCAAGTGGCAACAGTGAGAACCCTCGAAGTGCTGGAGCGTGGAAATTGCTAAGGAATGAAAAGGTCGACAAGACCCTGGTAGTACAGCTCTGCAGCGGCAACTTGATTCAAATTTCGTGTCGCGCGCACCTGAACTTCAGGAACTGTTGTTGTGATCACAATGGAGCTTCTGTGCAAACGCGCAATGCGATCTTACGGACGTTCCGCATGATTGCTGGTCGGTTGACTGTGCTTCTCAAAAACTGTAGCTCAGTCATAGAAACGTATCAAAAGCAAGCGTTTTTATCTATATCGTGTAGGATATTTTGAGTTTTTGAAGCATTTACTGATTTTTACTAATAAAGTTTCTTAGGATCAGAAACTCATACTGTAGTTTGAAGAGAACACTTCATGCTTTTCATGGCGATTGCGTTTTATTGGAACGAATGGGATTTGCGTGAGTTGAGAAAGCACGTTTCATATAAATGTCAAACACAATTATCAAGCCGCATAAAAGAACTCATAGTTCGTTTGCGGGGTAGCTGACTCGAATGCTGTGGTGTAAAAGTGAATTCAACACTGAAACAGCTGGCAGTTTTTTTTTGCCATGCGTAGTGTGTGACATTACTGCTTCAGCATTTCAGGGGTAAACATTTTTTAAATACAAACATTTGCTCCTCAGCTGAAGCAGGGCTGAGTTGTTTTGTTTCTGAATTGAAAAGGAACTGTGCACTTGAGGAACAGCAGGGCTTCGTTGCTTGAGATACTTTTGTGTTCTTCTGTCCGACGACTGTTTTCAACTTGAAGGGCGACGGCAGAAGTTTGAAGTGGCCTCTTGCTGTCTTGACGATGAGGGATTTTTTTAAACAAGTTGTTGCAACGATGAAAAACACAAATTTCAAACACAAAAAGCAAGCGTTCGCTTTCCCAAGAGGTGAAATCAATATGCTTAGAAATTTCTTTCCTGTAGGCACAGTTCAGGGAATCCAGCAACGTGTCAAGCAGTTTTACTGATGCCTGCGGAAGGACTGTTCTTTTATGCGCTTGATACAATAGGGAATTCACATACTCGGCCTCTTATTACACAAAGACCACAAAAAACTGCATTTTATTTTTTCTGAAAAACCTGAACAAAGAAACCGGGCACATTCTTTTGAGTTCCGGCATTCGCTTGTGCACGGCGTCCCTCCATTTGATGAAATTCGCGCTTATAAAAAACTTAGCGCTTTTCGCCTGTTAAGCTTACGTGTTTCTTGTAGATGAGCACAACGCTTTCAACATTTCGTGTAGAACCCACAAGATCAAATGTTGGATTGGAGTGCTAAATGATGGACCACCATTTCCAGTCGTGAATCTGTACGCAACATGTTGCGCTGTTCATGAGTGGTTGGGTTTATTAAAAGACAACAAACTCGCATCAGTTACGAAGAACAACAGACACGAAGCATGGCACTAAATATCAACAGTATATCAATAAAAATGTTTTCTTTGTCATAGTGGGAAGACACTTGCGCTTGAAAGAACATTCCTTTGCGGGTTTCTTTTCATGACAACGATAACTAAATTTGTGAGGAATTTCTTTGGTAATAACTTAAATTGGGAGGAAACATTTTTGTGCAACAAGAAGGGGTAAAAATTATGTTTGTTGCAAGATTCGACTCTGATAACCAACGAAAGCAGCGCTACCCGCCACCTTGTGGTACAAAGCAGCGCGACCGGCTTGTACAATGAACCTTGTATGAAAATACTGCTGATTCTTGAAAAAATATTTTTGATTGAGAATTAACTACTCCACATGTGAGACAAGCAAGGAATCTATCTGCAAATATTTAATAGGAACTCGATTTCACGTAAGACTACGCATGGTCAGTCCTTGAATCTTTGAATCATCGCAAAAAAGATGACAGCAGAGCCCATTGGGCTGATTCCTCGAACGCTTACAAAAAACTTAAAGCTTTTAGTTGTGACTGAAAATTATGTAATATTTCTATTTTTGTATAACATTTGTTAATTTTCCAAAAATCTTATCCTAACCTGGCGACTACAAGCGATTTCAGCATTGTAGAAGAATGAAATGTATGTTCTGCAAAAAGTTACGAAGGTACTAAATTGGACTTGTGTAATGACGGTGTTTTTTATAGTATTGAAAAAACTGTTTTTTATTAATTTAAGTCTTGAAGTGACTGTCAGTGACACCAGTGTTTCATAACAAATGAGTTTTAGCAAAAGATGTGCTGTGTTGCCGATGTCTGGACGAACTTTTCGGATAATCGTGTCTCAACGTAAAGTTTTTGGTGTACATTGGCGTGATTATCAGAAATTAAATTAAGGTTAATTCACACATAGCTCCAAACGCGTTCGATATATGAAACGTACGTGCTTACTTATCGTAAATAATTGATACTTAGCTATTGAAATATGACAGGAAAAGGAAGCATTTGGCATTCCCGGAGTATACGAAAAACAAACTACTTAAAGAGACTGGTTCAGAAATATTCAGTGACTTACAGCAATCCATTATTGAAAATGCTGGCTGTAGATTGGATGATTTTTTTCACTGTTCTTCATTAATAAAACATCGTTCACCGCCCTGGACTTTAAGATAGGCGACTGGTCTCTTGCGAAACCATAAACGATCAAATATTCAGAAGCAATTTGCGGCGTGGTTGCCGATAGCCGATCGTAAATGTTGAAGCAGGCGTCCGGCGAAGCGCCGCTGGCGAGCAACAGTAGTTTCCTCACCCTGCTGCAAACGCCATATCTTGCTGACCTTCAATCAGAGCCCGCTGATTTTTCTCGCGCGTGCAGGAAAGTACCAGCAGGGCACAACGAGTTTTCTGCGGGGGGTTATGCAGCCTCAATTATATTAGCGCGTGTTGCCATTCGCATGAAAGTACAAAAAAACAAAACGTTTTACGATGTTGCAACCTTGAAAGTTTATGTCAATACTGGTTACGCGACGACTTACGAAAACTGATGTTTTTGTTTGCAAATCCTGGAAAGGAACCGGATATGACGTCTGCTAAATGCAGACGGTGCGCTATTCTAAATTCCATCTTGAAGGACATCATGAAACCCAAGACGGCGTTATGAGGGAGGCCATCTTGATTACATTTAGTTTAAACCAAATGACGTTGGTTTGACAACCCGAAGAGCCGCTATTTTTGGGGGGGCCGTACTTGAGCGAAGTAAAATTTTTTCGTTATGAACTGTTTAGTGGTTCAAATGAAAAGATGGTGCTGAGGAAACATAATGCAGTGACGACGAAAATTGGGAAAAAAGTTTTGTTGAAACTGTAACTATTGGCTGTGACCGTTTTGCAAAAAGATACCTCCGGATGGTTGAGGTAGGTTTGCAATACTTCACGGTGCTTGTACCAACAAAGACACCACATCCTAAAGCTGTTTTTGAATAAGTATCCTGTATTGATCTGATCTCTTTTGGGGTCTCAAGTGTCACTCCGTTATTTCGTCTTAAAGTGATAATTCCACTGTGTAAGAGTCCTGCGGACAGCTTCTGTCTGTATGGAACCGCGTTTTCTGCAGTTACGTAAAAAACGATGAAAATTCTCAGGATGCTCTGTCGAAAGTGCGGCATTTTCTTTGCACTGACGCCAACAAACAACTTCTTTACCGTTTTGTTCTTGTGAACGTTTGGGATGTTTGTACCAAGAAAACATTCGTGTTTTCAAATGAGAAAATTTTCAGGAGCCTAGGGGCTTATTGCCAACCTGAAAAAGGCCACTAGTCTTGTCAGCTCAGCTGGAGGATGGTAGGGCGAGCTGGGAGCCACAGACATGCAAAATGGCGGTTCTTTACGGGTTTACTTTTGTGTAATTTTTAACTGTACGTTTTATTAATCAGATGTATATTTCTGATACCAGTTTCACCCTTTCGATTCACAACTCGATGCACACCTGTTGGTCCGGCGCTGATTGTTTTGACATTTCTAACTGTCACTTGCTGACGGTGGTTGTTGATCACGAATTATGTCAGCACCGTCGCTATTTCGAAGAAAATCATTTTTCTGCATAACAAAACCTTGTTATAGTGAGAGCAGCTCATGTGAGGTAAATGCCATCCGTGAAAGAAATGTTAATTTTTGTTTCGAAAATTTCTGCGTCATTTCGTTGGCAATCGGTTGTTGGTGAAGCGCTTTACAACTTGAGATGTTCAATTTAAACCAAACCTGTCTATGTCACAAATGCTTCATTCAACCTAAAACTTTGGACAAGCATCAGGACCGGAAAGACTTGTGAAAAGACGGAAAGGAGGTTGTAAGCATCATGTAAAAGTGCAGGTTGTCTGAACTGGGTAGAATGGATAGACCTAATCAAAACGGCTATTTCATTGACTTTAAAATTTCCTGGAGTATTTTTAGATGTCATTAATTAAAAGAAACGATTTTTATGCTAAAGTACGTCCTTGAAGTTAGAAATATGTTCAAGATCCAAATGACACATTCACTGACTTATCTTCGCGTTAGTAGTAATCACTTTACTTCAGGTTTAGGTTGGCTTGTTGCCTGCAGCGACCTCGAAGTAGTCAATAAAAGCAAGCTACATTTTGCACGGTGGTGGTTCGGAGAATGTTTTCGCCCACTTTTCTCAATTTGGAATGCGTTAAAATATTCGGAGATAGCGTAGCCGAAGTGTTTTCCGTATTTGGATCATCCAACATTTTAAACGCCCCAGTATTTTGCGCCTTTATATTTGCTTTATTTTAGTTGGGCTACCGTTGTTAATCATATCAATCTTTCACTGGTCCGCCCCAGGGTGTGTGTTTACTGGTGTGGTAATTTGTCCCGTGAAACACGGGGTGATGGAATTATTCGTGTCTTGGTTGTTGATAAGGCTTATGACTAAAGTTTGCTCAGAAGATTACGGTAGTACGCTAGTCAGCACCGAGGCATTCCATGTTTTCCATAAGCCGCTTGCCTTAAGTGAAGAACACTTATTTATCTATTTTTGCCTACAAAGCGTGTCTTATTCTACCCTTTCATCTTGTTGACTTGAAAACCGTATTTGTTTTTCTGTTTAGGCAGACCAAACGTTTTGTTAAAGCTTGTAACGAAAAACGTTGGGAGTTGTATTTTTCTGCTGTGCTTAGATAAAAGCAAACTGCCTGCCTTTTACATTTAAGTTTACTGGCGCTGAGTGCAAATGCTCATTAATTGAAAAACACACATCAAGAAATAATTGATTACTTTTTTAGAAGTAACATCTTCAAATCCACTCGACGCTTGTTTAGCAGATGGCGTTTCACTCTTGTTTTTCGCCCTGATGAAATTGGCTGTATTTTCAACGAAGCGTTGGCAGTGTCCGTTTTACGGTTTATCTGATACACCAGTTAAGCTTTCAGACCTACTTTGAATTAAACTGGTGTCCTCGGAATAGCAAGTGTGCAGGAATATTTTGATGTAGCCAGTAAAACGTCAGTGTGATTGTTAGTCCTGACTGCTTCATTTTTTTAGCTGCTATTGAAGAAGATTTCTGCACAAACTTTTGCTGCTATTCAAGATCGCATTTTTTAATATAAAAACTACAATATAAGTACATGCATGCTATCCATTACATAGAGCAGTGTGTGCTCATCAGACAGCATGAGCTTGGAACAGAGTAAAACTGGGAAATGTTGCAAATTGTTGTAGAAACAAAATGCAAAAACTACACATTTAGATAGAATCATGTTGGCAGCCCCGAAAAGAACTTTAATCGACCACGATGGAATGACAGAAACAGTTGTTGAAAATTTTTGAGCGTAATTTCATTTTCATGTGCACATTATGGTTGTTTCTTGCACTGCATGAATGAATAGCTTTGAAGAAGTAACGCAGTTCGGGCAGATAGTTTTAGTTTGCATTGCACATTAGAATGCTGGTGTGCTCTTTTTGCCCTCGGTTTTTACTGCAATGAACTCATTTGAAATACTTAAATATTTATGCTTTAGGTAAACAAGCAAGGCGTAGCAAACACCACCTGACAGAAACTGCCCTCTATGGATTGAGTTTAATCAGTTCGTAGGTTTTCAGCAGTTTATGACATAGCTTCGATAGAGTTCTCTCAGCAGCTTTCGCAAGTGGGAAATTTGCGCTTTTTGGTGTGAATTGTCAACAAAATATCTAATAAAAGTACACCTATCCTATAACATCGAGCTGCAAGTTATTACGTCTAGTGCTTTCTTCGTTTACGTCTAACACGAATAAAAGTGAACCAAAATAATGGCACTGACTGCAGGAAATGGCGAGGACGAAGAAGCAACGTCCAGTTTGAAACTACTGAAAGCCAAACCAACGTTTATTTCAAAGTTACTGAAAGCCTTCGAATAGTAATGTATATGGTACTTGTAATTACTCACAAACTGTGATGCCATAGGCAAGCTTAGTGCCAATGCAAGGGTTCTCAACCTTTCTCTGAACATGTACTCCTTCAGCATTTCGACAGATGAACAATACCCCCAAAATTTCTTATGACAAAATATTTCATCATGATTAATCATAGATATATTTACAAAAAGCATGTAACGGCTTTTGAAAATAATATTCACTGATATATATATATATTGTATATATATATATAAATATTTAGAAATAAAAGATATGTAAATATATATTTCTCCTCTGCTGCTCACCTTAACTTTACCCCTAGGGGCACATGCACCCCAGGTTGGAAACCTCTGTGCTAATGGACCAACGAGGGTAGTTAAAAATTAGTTTAGTGCCGAGGAACACACGAGTGGAAATCAGAAACTAGGAATCTGATTTGCACCAAGGTATCAGTGGGCACGTGGAAATCTGACAGTGCGCAATACATGATGAACGGGCACTGGATATAATTGCATCGAAAATGTTGAATTCAAGGTTATCAAAATGAAGACTGGTTGTCATTGTTTTGTACATACACACAATAATGAAAATCGTACTGGGTCGCACAAGACTTTCGACTACTGGCCGCAGGTTGGACATAGCTGCTGTAGTATCATTTGAACAGTGGTGTCTAGCAACACGCTAATGGTTCATGATTTACTTCGCTGGATACCATTAAACTTATGTCAGCATGGTGGGTCAGTTGGTTTCATTGATGCTCCTAGAATGAAAATAATTGAGAACTATTTTTTTGGTCATAGACCGAAATATTTTTAAAATGTAAGTCAATTTGGTCAGAATGTTTAAGCTAATGAACACTGCTACGGCGAGTTTTAATACAGCTGTGAGACAAATGACCGAAATGTCTCAGCGAAAAAAAAAACAGGATGAGGAAAGAGTTACTGGCCTCACGCCGCTATAACTCTAGCAACGGAGTCAGTGGAATAAAGCAATCACGATTCAAAAAATGATGACACGTGAACGGGCCATGACCCAATGTCAATTTACGCACTGGTGGTTGATTTGCACCACTTTTGACAGTTGAAACGTAAGTACTTGCACTGCGGTTATTCAGTGATTAGTAGTGAACGAGACTACAGCAGGCATGTAGAAAATTTGGTTTTAAATGTTGTTTTGCTTAAATTCGGACATGATGGTTTGTGAAATTGTAAACGGCTAGAGATTGTTGTGGTTAAAATGGAAACATAGCATGAGTGGACGTTTCTTCCAGACTAAAATTGTTATGCGATCAATTGAAACCTTTTTGTCATTCGTAATTAGGGAAAAAGCTATGCTCTGTTAATTTCACTGTACTGTCATTGCCTGTGGCACGGTTTGAAAAACAAGTCTTACATAACGTAAAATACATATGAAGCAGGTTTTTTTTTAATGTTAGGGACCCGATTTTCTTAGATCCCAGGGACCTGAATCGGGTCCCTAAAACGCCTTAAAAAACCTGTATGAAGTGCAGTGAATGGCGTGATCGGCCCCTCCCCAAGGTGCAGTGACGACGAAGAGAGTAGTGGCACACCAGCTTGTGAAAAACCTCGACCGATACGTAGGCATACCGATATAAATCGGCCAATAGACCGATGATCCTGATCTATCATGCCGACAAAATTCCATAAACAACTGTTGATGAATTTACTTTGTCTTACCGACAATTTCAAAACGTTGCGTCATTGGCGTAGGCATTGGGCAGCAGGCAGAAATCACTAGAGGCCTATTACTTACCCGATGATTAGTGTAAACGCAGGAAATACTGCATATACAAATACATTGATTTTCATGGAACCTGTTGTGCGTTGGGATGACTGGCTTTTTGTGTGGCCATCCTTTCTATTGCCATTATGCGGGCTCGTACGCTGCTGTGACACCTTGTGTTGTAGGCGTGCTCTATAGACTAGCTAAAGGACCCGAACTGATTTCAGGGTAGATCGATCACGTCAAATCGCTTATCACGTTGTTTTCGCTGAAAAACACGAACGAGCTATCTTTGTTGAGGAACCCCGCCACGAGGATGCGCCTACTTGAGTTAAAGTGTCAGATTACATACGTCACGGTGGGTCACACACTCATCTACCGACATTGAAGTTTACATCGTTTGCCCTGACGTAGTGACTGAGTGCTGCGGACTACAGCAAATTTTGTTTGGTGTAGCTTATTTCTTTTGGCAGTGTCAGTGGCCGACTAACAGACCTAATTTATCACCTTATTGAGAGATGCATTCGTGGAAGAACATGGCTGCAAAATACTACACCACAGCTGGTGTGCAGACGTAATACTGCGAAAGTGCCGATTAAACGAATTACACGTGAAGTGAGGGAAATGTTGTTTTTTTTACGAATTTCGTTAACTTTTCCATTATGATGCCATTAATTTAACCGAAACACTAAAATGACCGAATGTAAACAACCTCTGGCCAACTTAGCGCATGGAATCACCCGGAAAAGTTACTTCTTGCATTCACAGCGCAAGCGCACGAGCTGCTGCCTGATGTTTTCGGAAGTCCAGGCATGGCCGGCCCTTGCAGAAGTCAGTTTCCGACGATAACTCGCCATCGCTGGTCTGCGCATGGCAAAAACGTCGTTTGCATCATTTTTTAGATTCTTGTTACGGTTTAAAACGGCAACAGATATTGGACGCTACATTGCCGAGAGAGTTGAACCATAATTACAAGAAGCTGCGTTTTATTCGTTATAAAAATCTGTCGCTGCTGACTCGTGCGTTCATGGTAAAGTGTCACTGCATGTCAATCGCATGCTGAACTGGTAGAAAGTAGTAATACACCAAAATGTTTGAGGAAGTTAGGTTTTGCAAAACACCAGCAGTGCGATGCGTCATGATGTCGTCACCACGCGGCGTGCACATACTCATTTGCTCAGCCCGCTTTAAATCTGCGATTGGTTAAAAGAAATTGTTTGTTAGGGGCATACGCTCATATGTCAAACCAACACAGTTGCAAAAAGATTATTTGTTTTCGGTCTTGTTAAAATCGAACTGTTATTCTAATACCACCAGTTATTCTAATGCCACCTTGTTAGTAAAGTATCGAGAAAAAAACACGGTTATCCTACAGCCCTGGACCCACTGAATTGCTCACGAGAAAATCAGCGATTATACTTTAACCAAAGTTTGAAAGCTTGAAATAAATGACATGCGCTTCTTGACTTGTCAAAGGGCATAGTTGAATCTATGTTTGAATTCTATAATTTGTCGGTATGTATAGTAGATTGTCATGTCCTGCAAAATGTTAAGATTTCATTATGCTAGGAATGTCAGATGCGCAAAACAGGTCTCCCAGAATTTCAGTCTTACCTATCTATTGCAGGTATTGCATTGGCCTGCGGAAGTACGGGGAAAGTTTGTAAATCTGTGTAGAAAGAGGAAGTGGCCTCTGCGCTAACCTTCGATTGTTTGATGTGTTCCAGGCGATATATCACGAAGATGCAGGGCACTCATTGTGCTGTCCTCACCTTCTTGTTAACCTTGTTGAGAGTGGCGGCGCCAAGATCGACTGTCAACGTTCAAAAAGAAATCGTGGTGAAAGAAGAAATTCCTGTGGGTAAGTCAAACGTTTTGGCAAGTATCAATTTCATGTGATTTTGTAAAAAGTACTGCGAATTAAAATTTTGTTTGTTGAACTGAACAGCGTCCCTAAATTTTTGACATCTGATGTCTGAGCTTAAAACGGGGCACACTTTAAAGTTTAAACAAACTTCTTTCTCATTATTTTTTGAACAATCCACGGTGTTTCTCAAACTCGTTATAGAAATATTTCATTGCTGTTGTTCAGCTGAAGGCATTTGAATATTATGTTTGTTTCGTACCGTTGATTTGCAGATTCGTTTTGCCGTTGATTTGCAGATTCGTTTGTAGCCGGTATCCCTGAGCTGTTGCATTTAGTCTCTGGACAATCGACATTCAAGCTCATCAGCCAGAAGTTGCTGCACGCGAAAAACGGCGAAGAGCGACAATGTTTCTCTGTTGATGAATCCAGCGGAGCGGTCACGGTGCGCCAACGTCTGGACCGGGAAACGTTGTGTGCGGAGCTGAAGCATTGCGTCGTTTTGCTTCAGGTAGGGTCAAAAACATTAACGGCACTAGAAGTTTTAAAATTTCTTTGTTCACGTTAGATTTTGCGGTTCCTTTCGCTTTACCGGCAAAAATTGCGTACAACTATTCGTTGTGCATTTTCTCACCTACATAACGTTAGACATTTTGACATAGGTTGAAACAGGGGCAATGCTTGCGGCAGAAATTCTGTTGTTTTTTTATTAACAGCATGTAATTTTCGTGAAAAAAAGTCACATAGGTTGCTAGTTCCAGTGACTTACTGGAGTAAAAACATTTTTTAGGCAATGGGCTTAACTTTGCAGGCTTCTAAATACTGCTAAATGAAATACAAAAGGAAGTTTTAAGATCGTTAAAGGAAAGACTAAATCAGACGAAAACTTGGAAGTTTGCAAATACGTTTTAAAATCAAAACGCGTTGGCAGTTGCGTTTTCACTTCTAAAGAACTAATACAGTATTTTAATATCATGAGAAACTTTCACCGAGATGACGGAGAATTGTGATGCAGGTTAAGTTTTAGCAAAACAATAAGCTCCTTTCTTCCTTTGCTCTTTCATCAGGTTTTTGTTCGACGAAAAGCAAAGATTCTCAACCTCAAGATTATCATTGATGACGTGAACGACAATTCCCCCCTTTTCCCAGTCAATTCCATCGCACTGAATGTTTCGGAAGCCATGTCTGTTGGGGAATCGGTCAGCTTGGACAGCTACATTCCGCACGACGCCGATCTGGGCAAGTTCCTGCAAATGCAGTACATCTCTGAACACGTGTAGGCCTTTCATGCGCCGCTAATTAGTATGCTGTTCCGCAATCCCCAGTCGCATGTAATCATCCTGAGTACACTATTGCTAGTGGTACAACGATTTATGATGGTTTAGAAAAGTAGCGCAGTGGCATAGATGATGTGACCACTGGTCACCACTGACCACTGGTCACATCATGGTCACTGACCAGGTAGTTGAATTTGTTCGTGTGGCCTCAATAAAGAATGTTTTTTTTTCATTCAGTCTGTACATTGGCGATGCTAATGGTTGCAATACTGTGGTGCAATTATTAGTGCCATTCCCAATAGATAATTTAGTTTTTTTGGTTGGACGAGATTTTAATAATTCTGTGCTGTTTTTAATATACGGAGTTGTTTTCATTGCTCATGAAAAAAGCTCCAAATAGAGGTTTGATTAATGTCACTGGTTTGGGTGACTAACTCGACCTACCCGATTTTTTCTGTTGCTATTTAAACCTACTTTCTGGAATAATGTGTGTTGGGTTCACGAAATCATACGCGTGTCTTCGCCAGGAAACCTTTAAATCAAATCGATGTTTTCATGAATAGGTTCGGGAAGTTACACTCTGGAAACACTTTTCCTGTTGTGTATTGAGACACATTTCGGCCTCTATTTTCAGCGGGTAGCGCGTTTGTAAATCCGTTTCTTTTTTTTTTTT
>JGI24021J15306_10000304_pt1 | contig 33706 bp, 27 predicted proteins | sample Ectturendosymbi1_FD_15306 | JGI IMG/M metagenome (IMG submission 15306)
CTCTGCAGAACAGCTAGACCTTTTGTGGCTCCGGAAGTAATCCGCCACAACCTGGAAAGTAATTGGGGTTATATTTGGCTCGAGATGCCTTCGGGAACAGTTTCGCGAACGTAATCCGATTGAGCTCCCATGTCTTTTGTTGAATTGCTCGGAAAGGCCCGCGCTGGCGGAAAAACTAGATTTTTTCCTGCAAAACCGAGTTAAAGCTCGTGCAGAGCGAGGCTCGGTCCGTTCCTCTGGTTATCTGTGCATCAAACCAATTACGCCACAAAACATTTCCTTGTGTCAATGGTTTTCAAGTTCAGGTTTCTTCAAAAAGTAACTAAGAGTGCGCCAAGTAGGCCGTGATCAAATTGTTGTTGACTGAAGATATTCGCATTTTGTGCGAGATCACCACATTCAGTACACCATGTTTAGTACGAGATGCTGCTTTCAAATTCGTTTTGAAGGAGGATCAAAACATTTAGTGCGAATTTTTTTACTGTGCATTGCCCATTTTGACGTTTTTGCTGGTGCTGCTGCTTATTGCAAATTTTGGGTGATGAGCGCTTGTTAGAAAACTTGTACGCTTGTAGTATAGTTCATAAAAGGCTTTGTTATACTGTCGAAGCAGAAGCTACGCAGGCAAATAGTTCATACCTGTGCGTACTTTGTTGATTTGGAAAGGGGCGTCTAATAACTAACAGAGCAACTTTCTGAAACAAAATGTTAAGGCCGGTCCTATGACGACGCGAACGATTCCTTCCAGACTTTGCCGCAATAAGTTTGTTTTGGGGCGCACTGACCACCATTTCTGTGCATTAAGTGATAATTTGGCGCAGGTGTTGGCCAGCAATTAATATTTTGTATTGCTGCCTGGCTTGAATTCACATTCTCGTTTGCCGAAATCCTGACGTCCACGCGTGAAGCTGCTATACTTCGTTAGATTTCATTTTGGGAGTACTGGTCATTGAGTTTCTACTAAATATATTCATCATCAGGTTGTTAATTATCAATTTGGTAAAATGTTTTCTCTGTTCGTTGCGATGCTAGGCCTTGTGTCTGATTTTTGGACACTTATGCAAAAAAACAACATTTTGTTTTTTTCGCATTTTACGAGACAAACGCTTTCAATTAATTTTACTTCATGATCTATAATAATCAATTAGCGATATTGATTTACCGATTATAGCTGAGGTCTAGTTGATGCAGCACCACAAGAGAATCGAAGGTCCGGTCACGGATCCGATGGAGGTGGTTGTGATCCAGAGCCAAACATGTCAAGTTAGTGAGAGGGCGAAATATTTCTGTGGGGAGAATCTGCAGTTCATTGTAAGAGAGATACAGTTCTCGTAGCGTCGTGAGGCCCACGAAGATGTTAGCTGGAAGTGCTGCAAGGAAAGCAAGTCGTAAGCTTAAGAATGGCAGGTAGCTGTTACTCTAGCCAGGTAAATTTCAAATCTCTCAAGGTGTTTGTGTTAACTTCACTCTGGATCGTAGCGATCTCAGATCCAAATGTTTGTGAAATGGCTTTGTGTGCTAAACAGTCGCAAAATCATGCAATGCTGTGCAGTTCAACGTCTGTGGCAAACTTCTGTCTAACAGCACAAAGATTTAAAACCTTCATTGACGAGATTTCATCAAAACTTGCGTTTTTTGAATGCAAACCGTTTATGCCGCAAATAGCTGTTTACTAAGAAAACACTGCCTTTTGCGTTTGAGCAACCGTGTAACAAACATGTTTTAACAATCCGAGCGCGCCGACAAATTGTGAGGTTTATTTTTGGTGACATGAAGTCTTCGCAGTGACCAAAGCTTCGTATGTACCTTTTGCCATGAGTAGAAAATGACGTAAAATTGTATCACTAAAACTTTGTTGTTAGAGTTTTAATCTTTTTGTTTTCACATTTTCAACAGTATGTTTTTAATTCTACGCGTTATTTACCATGGAGCGACACTGTTCCAGTCAAACTGCAGCACTCGAGGTGGTTTACGAATCAACTGCAAAGCTTACAAAGTTACTTTTTTTCTGGTTCTGCCATTCAATATCCAAAAGTGTAAACGACTATCGAAGCTGGCTCGTTACACCTTTTTCGGTTAACTTTGTCACTTGTATTGTTCACGAGTTCTTCGTGGTCACTATCTATTTTTAAATTTGATAACTTGCTGGAATCAAATCCCATTTATTTAATCTTTTGCGATGTGTTCTTCAGATTTAAAGGCTAAAAAGTTTTAGGAGTAGGCTATTTCATTTCCATAGTTAAACAGGAAAGCTTATTATAAAGACGAAAGTAGCACGAAAACTTTCAACAGTAAAGACGAGTGAATGAGGATACAGCATTCCAACAATTCCCAACCTATATAATTAGTCAAGTCAGAATAGCTCCGCTCTCAGCACGCCAGCGTTCGTGGCGTGCATCTGTTTGTGTGTGTCCAATGATTTCATGACGATTTNGAAACTAATCTCGCGATGAAACGTTTTGGAGCGATAGTGTATTTTAAAAATGAGAAAAACGTTTTTCATGAACAAGAATATTTCGTTTTCCTCAGGCTGTCACTGTTTCGAAATACTTGTGCTTAGTGAACATTGTACAATGTTGCTAGAAATTGCTTTGGAGATAAGTTATGTTTCCTACTGTGTGACGATGTCCATAAAACCAGTCAATTCCGTGGTGATATGCACATGACACATCGTTCTTGTTGCTTGATATGCGCATGCCAAAACTGACGAAAAATCTCGACTTCTTATGCTTCTATCTGTAAGTTGCTTAAAGGCTGAATTTCAGCCAGTGCCATTTTCCAAAGCCCCAGTTAAAGTGGAAATGTGTTAGGACTTAGAGCAAGGCTGCCCAACCCGCGGCCCGCGAGGTTGTTTTAAGTGGCCCGCGATGTAACAAGTTCGTAAGCAGACTTTTCAAAGTTTTAGTATTTTTTATAGGCTCAAGTATATTTGCCATCAAAACACACCAAAATTATACCTGTTGTTTCTGTTATGGGCCTACCAATCAAAAGCTTGTATAACAAACGCTTCAAAAATATGTCAAATTTTTAGATTTGGCTTACATCTATACAAGCTGACAACACTGCGTGCAACAACAGGACACATTATCACCTCGTGTCACCGCATAAAACTTATCAAAATCAAGGGATGTGTTACGTCACAATAGATTATAGTTACGTCACAACAAGTTTGTGGCCTGCAATGAATTTCCTCTTGTGAAAGTGGCCCGCAACACCAAGAAGGTTGGGCAGGCGTGAGTAAAACGGCGTTAAGACTAAACTTCCCCGTAAAGATGCAGTTGGTGCAGCATCATCAAGTTACATTTTGAAAGACTCATCTGTATTTTTGGCATTGCAACTGAACACCGAGGATTTAACCGTGTAAAAAAGAATTTCTTACTTGATATTTTGTTGTGGCTAAAATTGAGAAAACGCAGCGCCCCAAGCTGCGACAATGCCTTTCGTGAAATGCGTCGAAGAAGGTTATTTCCAAGATCGAGATAATGCAAAGACTTCCGAACAGTTGAAGCAGCAGGCACCAACACTTTGATACGGTTGTTGTTGAGTAACACGGTATGAACACCGTTGTTAGTTCTCAGGAAGTCAAGTGGGACCTAAAAATAAGGTAAGGGTTGCAAACTCTCTGCATTGCAAGTTTCACAGCGTTTTAAATGATGTACATTGCAGAAGTGTAGAAAGCAATCCGTAGTTATCGTTTGAGCAATCTTCGGTTTTAGTTACCTTACGATCGAATGTTGAATCGCTCTAAACAAGAGCGTACGCGAGGTTTTCGCCTGAAACGTGCCAACACTTTTTCAAGCTTTCCAAAGGTTTCTACATTCTTTCGACTCGTCCTTCTCTGCTTGTGCAGTCTCATAATATAACAAACATTTACAATCAACCAGCATTATGATGGTGCCTGATATACCTCACGTTTTTCTTTGACAACTTACGGGCTACAGCTATTCCCTGAGACAACTTTTTGTTGTGCTGAAAGGCGCAGATGAACATGGTAGCCAGAGGTTTTATTGGCAGGTTTAGCACAGCTGAAAAACTAATTGCTAAATTTGCAATTTTATAAAGTAGTAATGTGCAATCCATAGCTAAATGTTACTCGATAAGGCAAAAGCAATGACTGTCCGACACCAAACAGCTCATGTGATGAAACCAAACGAGAATGACCCTCACCAACCCCGCAGCACGAAAAATAATTCACAAGACGGTTGGCCTACGGGTGAATCGGCTGAAAAATTGGGTGAAAAAGTTGTGAAAGTAAATCTCTAATTCTGTCTGTTCTGCAAAAGTGCCCATGGGCTATTAAAGCGCCCCGCAGATACAAGTTTGACTTTTAAAAAGAATATTCGTTGATAACGCCACAATGCCAAAAGTCTAATGAATAAGGTGGAAATGTCCAGTGCTCCAACTTTTTCTGAAACGCATGACAGAGCCCCTTTCGCAAATTAGCATAGCACTTTTGTCCCTACCTCACGCGAAAATGATATTACCGGACTCTTACAAGAAGCAATGCCTAACTGCAGTATTTAAATATTGGTTTTATCTCACTGGCTATTTCTGGAAAACGCCAGTGAAATCGAAAATACAACGCATCTGAACACACAGCTAGTTGAAGGATTTGAATTAACGATAGTCATTGTTTTAGTTTGCATGTGTGTTCAAATGGCTGTTCATCTAAGCAACAACAATGCAACAGCAAGTTTAACCCATCCATTCATTCACTTTCGCACCCGCTTTTCCTCTGGGGGGTGTCGCGGGGACAGCAGTCCTAGGACAACTCGAAACGCCTCACGGTTTTAAGCCAGTAGCCAATCAAATTGACACATACGTTGAAGCTTTTCCTGAGGCAAGGACAATACGTCCAGTGCTTTAGACTACGTAACCTTCTTATACTGTAAAACGCATGTTTCCTTCACCAATTTTTGAAGTGAATTGCTTTTGCCTGATAAGATATTTTTAAAACAACAAATCATAGCTTTTCGAAGCAAAACCCAGTGTCTCACAGAAAACCACTGCCTTGACCTTCATAGGCTTGTTAATACACAGCAGATATTTAATGAAGGCGCTAGGGCTGGGGTTTCCAACCTTTCTCTGATTATTATGTACCCCTTCAGCATTTGGACAGATGAGCATACACCCCTACATTTTTTTATTTGGCACAGATCAACTTTTTGCCAAATATCTTAACATGACTAACAATACATATAAGTAACAATAAGCATATAACGATTTTTGAAAATGATATTCACTGATATACAGTATGTACAAATGTTTGGAAATAAATTATATAGGACTATATTTTTCCCTTCTATTGCTAACTCTGAATGTACCCCTTTAGATAGGCAAATGTACCTCTAAGCAGGGTTCCTACGCAATTTTGAAAATAAATTTCCAGACTTTTTCAAGACCTTGTCCAGACATTTTCCAGACTTTTTTCAGACCTAATATTTCCGTGTGATCTACCCAGGACAAATACAACCGCTTTAATATTTAACACGATATAACTACAATTATATCAATATTGAATAAAATATTATGAAAATGTATGTCTGAAGATCAAGTCGGAAAAATTATTTTCTTTTTCAATACTAACGGAACAAAAAAAATTTTTCCAGACCTTTTCCAGGCTGGAAAATGGCAAATTTTTTTCCATAATTTTCAAGACTGCGTAGGGACCCTGCTTAGGGTACATGTACCCTAGGTTGGGAACTCCTGCACTAGCGGTTCCTACCATGCGCAGAGAGTTCACAACCAATAAAAACAGAATCAGTGACATAACACAAGCTTTTTGTCCAAACCGATCGAACTACTAGCAAACCCTTTTAAATTCCAACCTAGTGACTTCGAAAGTGACAACGTTTTTCAGGTTGTGCATGTTTCAGGTCACCAAGGAAAAATTAAATCAGAATCTACCGAAATTTCTCGGCCTTTCTCCAACAAATGATGATCGCTCTTTTCTGTGGTATTGTATGCATTAAGACAGCATACTGTTCAAGCATCCTTTTGTTTTCCCGAGCTATTTACCCTGCTGACACCCGGAAATACATTGGCCAAAATCGAGCGCTGTATTCGGACATGACCCTCAGCAGAAACTTGACATTATTCTTTTCAAAGTAGTGGCGGCTAAAAAACTGCCTTAGCATAAACAGGCCATGCTGGGATAAGATAAAAGTACATCCCCTCTAGAACTAATATCAGAAAGTGTTAGAGTAAATGATGTACCAAAGCAGTTTACGAAATATTTCAATTTTTTTGCAATTGGCGCGGTCTCTTTGTCTGAAAAACAGTATAGCGCGAAACGTGGCATTAAAGAGGTTTCGCTTTTACGTGAATACTTTTACAGGGGTTTTGCAGCCGTTTGACATCCCGCACGGCGCGACATGCTAAAACCACTTCAGGGGAGTAAAGAAAAACATCGGAAAGTTCTAGGCAAAATGCTGGTTGAAACTATGTCGTTAAGTACCAAATGAAAATAAACAGAGTTTACAGCAAACAACGAAGAAACAGAACTATTTATCATTACACAGACGTAGACAGTTTTGCAGGCATTTCTTGATGATATATGTCAAAATTTTCTGATTTGCCTTCGAAGATTATGAACATTCATTATCATATTTTCACACTTCCTGTTGTGTTTGCATTTTCCATGCTTTTTTAACAAGGATGATGACCGCAAATCAACTCCTATAGTACATTATTGCATCCGTTTCCACATCACATTCTATAACTCATGATGATTTGCTCAAGCTATCTTTCTGAGACGCCTGTGGCCGTTTCTGATGCCGCTGTCTTGTTTTAATGGATTGGATGTTTAATCAACCATTGCGAAAGAGTATGCAGAATGCTTAAAAAAGAAAACTAACCCAACGTGCCTTGCCCACACTGGCATTCGCTATATCTGTTGGGCAAAGAGGAATCACACTTAATGGTTTTTAGAAGCAATTTAAAGTTCAAGCTCGGCTTCTAAGAGTATTCTAACTGACAAGTTTTAGTTGATACCAAAACTATTCTTTTTTCCAAAAAAACGATTTTTCCAAGACTAAGAAACCTGGAAGTTCCTAATAGTACAATTAACTCTGCATCTGCAAATCTATTTCCACTAATTTCACTGATTTGATGCCCTCTGCCATGACTTGTTTTGCCGCACATGCTGACGATATTCATCTTGCTTGTCGGTCGTCTCACCTTGCTTATGGTGTTATTTTGCAAGAGCAGCTGTTGCGTCCTCGGGGGCAGGTTGGACGGGAAGCGTCTTAGATTCTTTGACGCGCAGTGAACAGCGTTGCTGCCGCACAAGCACTTCTCTGGGCAGCTGTTTACAATCGGAAGCTCGCACGATATAATAAAAAATGCGATAGGAAAAATCGCGATACCATACAGCGTCTTCATAGTTTTATCTCATAACAGTGCATTGAGAATCTTATGCTTTCGACGACGTCCGATTCATGCGAGGTAATCCGCCATAATCCACCAGTGTTGTCGATAGATCCGGCAGTTTTGTATTCGGACCTTTTAACGCGACTTCTTCGTTGCTGTCAAGACTTACGGCTTCCTTCACCGACTATTGCTTCCGATGAGCGCTTTCTCCTGCGTGGACAGAAAGGCCCGACGCTTGTTCAAAAGCCGTGGGAATTGGCCCAGCCACTCAGCTGCTTGCGTGATGGTGTTTCTGTCAAAGCGGGGAAATGGCGCTACTCACCAGCAAGAGCCCACTGTCGTCGATGACCTTTTCAGAGTCAATTTCCTGCTTTTGATTTTGCTACAGATGTTATCAATTGCCACTTTCGGGGTGATTTTAGACATTGCGTAATCGTCCACACCGCAAGCAACGGAACAGAAGTAACTCCGCTAAAACCTACATATTCTAAAAGTTGGCAGTTTCATACATCAGAAAAAAACTTTAGTGTAGGTATAGTACCTACACGCCTGTTTCGCAACTTACAGCGCATGTCTGTGCAAGTTCCCCAAGTGGACAGTGGCTCACTATTTGTTTATAACTGAACTGTGACGTTCGAAAGGTCGAAATTGCGATAGTTCTCCAGTTGTTGGCGTTGAGACGAAGCGATCGCTTTGTTTTTTAACCCTGTTAAGAAATCAAAAAATTGCCTTGCTGTCGAGATTTGTACTCCATTCCGAAGTTGATCGCATGCCACTGTTCTTTACAATTAACCGAAGTAAGTTTACGTTCCGCTTTCAGGAAATTTGTTGAAACCTATTGGTTCAGTACGGGTACGTGCAGAGGTCTGGTGGTGCCCGAGGAAACTGTTTGATTGTAACTGTTTGATTGTATGTCCCCCTAACAAATTCTAATATTGAGAAATTACAGAAATACAGGCATTTGAAATACGGAAAAACACGTGTTGACAAAAAACATGTTCGCAAAATTGAATCCATGCAGGATGTGTTAGTATAGCCTTACAATACGAAGAAGCATCTAGTTGCAGGATTTTAATAAAATGTAATTTTTGTAATTTCCCACCTTGGATGCCCGTGGCCGTAGCCCCTTTCGTCCCCCTCTTTACGTCCCTGGTTTAGTATAACCCATAACACTTCTATGCAGCATACTTTATGTATACTTTAGAGCCAAATCATGGTTTCAATTATAAAAATGAAAATTAATATTTGTGTTGCTATGTGACGTTATTCAGATTTATATGGTCCAGCTTACATCTATACCTTTGATCTTTTTTGAGGTCCAAGATGTTGGTTTACCTGTTAAACCATGACATGTAGTTGAATTGGTATAACTAGTCGAACATGCAAAAAAATTGATGCAGTACCTTCAACTTGCATGTTATTGGTTATAAAAAAAACATGTGAGAATCACAATAAATAAGCAAGAAAGAAACTGGATTCTTGCAAACATAAAATTTTTGTTGCCTTTAAGGCTGTATGGTCTTGCTCAGGGAAATCACAGCTTTCGTATTGAAGAAACTTGTTCTGGAAGTACCTAAAGCTTTACAGCACAATGGCCCTATATTAGAGGGCTTTATTTCCTTTGGGTTTAACGCTTTTTAATCATTTGCGCCCAGCAGAGGTGACAAATTACTTTTTGTGAACTTGGGTGATAGAACAGTGATTGCTCGCCCAACTACTATTGCTTACAGAATGTATCTTTTGTAAGAATTGTGGCTTTGCCTTTATGTACTATTATCTCCCTGTTTCTACATACAGCGCACATATGCATGGCTTTAATGACTCCCACTGCGACATTCAATAAAAACTATGCGGCATTTTGTTTATTTTGTTGTACAGTTTACTTTTTCATCCTATCAGTGTGTCGTATCAACAGCATATTAACCTTCTTGTCTCCATGCCACACCACAAATTGTTTGTTTTTTATTTGGTAACTTACAACAGGCATGGCAGACATGTTAACCAACTGTTTTTTGTCAATGGAAGCCTCCTCTCATTTCATTGACGAATGTTTTCAGAACGATAATATAGATTCTGACTAAAACCCTTCGTACATTCTTCAGTTCCTATGATCACTCGTTTAAAAAACTCAAAAACTTATGTGATTGGTAAATCGAAAAGTTTGAAGAAGCTGGTAATCTTTTTCATCGTTATTTGTTAGGTATTCTTACAATTATGCCAGGCACACTCAGCGATGAAGATGTATTGGGAATGTCCTACGTCAACAACACCCTGCCTTTCAGCAGCTGTTTTCTTGGTAAGGTTGACATGTAATGCTCAGCTTTGAATAGTGAGAGTGGAATTTATCTTGTGCGATGAATTTTTTTTTCAAAACAATGTAGTAGGACTTGATTGCTACAAAGGACTTGATTTGTACAAAGGACTTGATTGCCACAAAGGACTCGATGTAGCAGTCAAGACCGAAGACCGAAGGACCTGATTGCTACAATTTTTCGAACGCGTTGTTTCACTGGAAATTTAACTCTGTCCTTGTGTATTGGATAGTGCTTAAGTGTGTCTGTTATAAAAATTAACATTTATGTAATTACATATAGCAAAAACAAATAAAATCGTTGCGGGATTGTTTCCGATACCAGCAAACATTATGGGATTTTTTGTTGCTTTTTTAAAAATCTTCTATGATAAGTATCTGCTGCCAAACCAGTGGGCTCTTTCATAGATCCGTGTCAAAACGGTGGAAGCTGCGAACCAAGCGGCGCCGGATATACTTGCACCTGCACGCCGGGATTCACAGGTGAGGGGTCTTTGCATTTCAATTTTTTGCAGCAGTTGATCCGTATTGCTTAGATTGCACTTATGACGTGCAGTGACAAGACATCTTGAGCAGTTCCGCGCTTTAGCAGAGACTGAAGTGCAGAAACATCATCAGGGTACACTTTCTGTGCCAACAGGTGTTGATTGTCAAATCGAAATCGACGAATGTTCAAGCAATCCATGCGCCAACGACGGAACTTGCATTGATCAAATCAACGGATTCACGTACGTTGCACTGCATCCCACTCTCTGTCTCAAAGCATTTTGTTGTCAACAGTTCAGTATCGTTTGGTGTAGGACAGACAACTGGCCGTAGTCTTTTTCTGACTTCATGCTTTGGGAAGCAGCTTTCCATGTTCGGAACGTTCGCAAGATAAAAATTTGCACGGTACTGTTCGCTTATTGAGCAGCACTGTATTCTGTAGCCGCCTTGACAGTGATTCACAAGCTTTTATGCTGGGTTGGACGTGTGACCTAGTGGTTAGAGCGCTCGCTTCATGTCTGGTAGGTCGTTGTTCGGCGTGGTTAGAATCTCGACCGGGTCGTACCAAGACCTTAAAAATTAGAACTTGCTTCAGTCTGGCCAAGCCCTCGGCATAATGACTTTAGCAAGGAAACTCCAATGTGGATGCAATCTTCGTCGGAGTCTGGTCGTGTTGCCTACTTTCTTCCCATCGGTACAACCTCGTCGAAGACCAAGTGCGTGCTGTTGAGAAATGGACGGTCTCTTCAACACCTTAAACAAATCTCTTCCCGGGCGATCGTCGAAGGCACTCGAAGGGCAATTCTTGTGTTGTGCAGTTACATTGCTTGTAACCTTGTACTCGCAATTGCGTTGTGTGAGAACTCTCCGCAAAATGTTCTCGTGTCTTCGCCGTTCTGATCGTCGCGAAAGCAACGGCATGGGCCATGTATGCTGGGTTGAACAAACTCAGGGGTCAGCTTTAAGTCAATTTTTACTCTCTAGCAAATTATATATTAACGCTGAAAAGATGGAAAGCAGCTTTCAGTTGTTTAACGCAACGTGATTTACTGAAGTTCTTTAATGCTTCTTTCTATGCAACTTGGGGTTTAAATATTTTTTCAGGTGCCAATGCGCCCCCGGTTACGAAGGGATTCAGTGCGAGACTGAAACCAACGAGTGCGACGAGGAACCGTGCATGAACGGAGCCACTTGCGTCGATAAGTTGGCGGCCTTTGAGTGTATTTGCGCGGACGGTTACACAGGTGAAATGAGGTTCTCCTCCCAAGTTTCGTTGACTGCAGTGCGTTGCGAGGGGTCGTTAAAGCTACGTGGAAGAGCATTTTCCGTGAATTGAAAACTTACTTGCAGTCTCGTTCGCTTCTGCCTTGTAAAACGGCCTCGTCGGTTCGATGTAGAGATAAAATCGATGCAAAATTCAGTCAAAATTCTTTCTCGATAAACGGAAGTACTTGGCAGATTTTATGCTCTTGTGTTCATGCACTTCGTCAAACTTCGTTAGATGCAACAGGCATCCTATGCATTTTTACCAGGCCCGCAATGAGCGGGCGGGCAAACGGGCATTTGACCCCCTAGAAATTTTCAAGAACATGCTTAGTTTTTACTTGTCAGGTATAACAAAAAGTTACAACCAGTTTGCCCTCCTGAAAGTACTGCAGCAACATGTTACAATTATTTTGCCCCTCCCCGAAAATATCAGCTGGTTGCGACCCTGAGTTTTGCATATTGGAGAAAAAATCAGTTCCCCTTTCAGGACAAACTGGACGCAGTTCAAAAAATGCTTTCGTAAGATATTTGCTAGGATTTTAAAGTAATTTTTCACCACAACTGCGTTAAATATTGTGATTGCTCAGGTCGCTTGTGCGAAGTCGACATCGACGAGTGTGCCAGTTCTCCATGCCAGAATGGCGGCTCTTGCTATGACCGCGTAAACGCGTTCGAGTGCGCATGCGCACCAGGTTACACCGGTTTTCAATGTGAACAGGAGATAGACGAATGTCTGTCCGACCCGTGCCTTCACGGGGCAACCTGCTCCGATTTGGTGAATGCGTTCAAGTAAGTTTCAAAGTTCCATTGTTTTTCCAATTAAGTTCGGTGACTGTTCCTTCTGTAATGCAAGTAAGTCATTCTGGGCCTGTTTCAACTTGCTTTGCCTAGTTTTGCCTGAAGCTTTATTTAAAGTTCGGGTTATTGCACTGTTTTTATCAGTTTTTGCACTGATCAAGTATCTCCAGTTGATTACAGGTATTGTTGGCAGTATGCTTGAATAATCGTCATCTGGATATTTTTTCACTGAGACCTTTCGGTCATTTTTTGCTGAGACATTTTTGCCACTGAGACATTTCGGTCATTTGCCTCACAGTTACATCGAAACTCGCCGTAACGGTGTTCATTAGCCTATGTTTTCAGACATTCTGACCAAAATGACCTAATGTTTTCTCGGTCATTTAAAAAAACGTTTCGGTCTATGACCGAAAAAAAACAGGATCGTGATAGATCTAAAACGTTCTTGTGCCTAACCTTGCTACTGGAATTTTTGCTCAGTTGTTCGTGTCCACCTGGCTTCGAAGGCGACCTGTGCGAAATAAATATCGACGACTGCGTGGACATCCAATGCTCGAACGGAGGCACGTGTCTTGACCTTGTCAACGACTTTCGATGTATTTGCGCTCCGACGTTCAGTGGACCTTTTTGTGAAACAGGTATACATCCTTCTGTGGTTCGCGACCGATTATGTCGCCCACCACCTTGTGGTAAAAACATTGCCGGCTACACTTTTCAATCCTCTAAGTCTGAACACTGGAAAGGGTCATGTTATTTGACCACTAGCTGTGGACTTGTGTCCGGACTGTGTTGGTAAGCATCGTGAAGTGCTAACTCTCATAGTTTTCGCTGGAAGCAATATGTGTGGTCGGACTTTCTTTGCTTGGCTTAATCTCTGTCTCGGCTTATTTTCACACGTATTTCTGTTGCCATGCTCATCACCGCCTGTATTGTTGCGACAATTAATATCCGCACATTCTAAAAAGCAATCCTCGCACTTCATGTACACTGCCTATTCCTGAAACGTGTTTTCCAAAGCATGAATACTTGAGGTCACGTTGTTTTTTACTTTTCACAAATCTTTGGCATGACGGTTAGTATGCTTGTTTTCAAAGCCCAACATGATGGAGACATCAGCGCATATTAAAAAAACGCCATTCTTTCCGTTTTTGAAGGCAATGCAAGCTATTAGCATGTATAACTCATATATTGAAGAAAGTAAATTTGTGGAGACTATATCATTCCCAGTCTCTTTCTACTGGGGCTAAAGACGAATTCACTTTCTACGTAAAAATGCTAGCAGTTGCAAACACTACATGTTTTGTTTGTTTTCTTTTCTATCGTCAGTCAAGACCCAATAAAACTTTACAATTTCTGTCGTCACTTTACCAGTGTTGGTAACGCTGCGAACCTCGCGAAATGTCTCACGTTCTATCAGTCTGCTTAACCTGCTGGCAGACCTCATCAACCCACCTCATACACTGAGCTGAGCTATAGGCAGGGTTTCTCAACCTGTGGGCCACGAAAATTTTTTAATGGGTCACGCCCTGATGTCACTGAAATTGAATACCTTTTGCAAGCTGAACCTTTTAATCGCAAACGTAGGTAGCTCTTGAGCTACAAACGTCATAATACGTTCTCTTTCGTCATTATGTGTTAGAAATAACTGCAACATGGACATTTCCACATATAGTCTACCACGTTGTGGACAATATGCAGTTTCCGGTTACTGAAGGCAATTTCAGACAGACAGGTTGCCATGAAATGCCATGAAAATGAAACCTAGGAACAGACTTTAATGTGGAAGCAGGCCCGTAACCAGGGGGCGCAAGGGGGGCGAAGCCCCCCTAGAAAATTTTTCGCCCCCCATGGAAAAATTTGCTGGACACAGTTTCAAACTATTGGACATAGTTAAAAAATTTGGGCCCCTCTCAGAAAACTCTTCGCCCCTCCTGGTGCCCCAAGCTGGTTACGGGCCTGTGTGGAAGATGACTTGATCTGTGCATTATCATGCATTGAGCCTCGAATCATGCTTTCTAACAACAAACAGGCTCAGCCTTGGTATTGTTTGTAGCGTACTTTGTGTTATTAAAGGTTGTTCTTATCTCTGCTCTGTGCATGTGCAACAGTTGTCGCATTGGAGAAGGTGTATAGTCGGTGGGCCACGGATTCTTTGTTTGTGTATTACGTTCTTTGTGTATTGTAATTGGGCCACATGCTTGAAAGGTTTGGAGCCCCTGCTTTGAGGTAAGTGACACAACGTATTTTTTTTCTGCAGAGCTGGATCCAGATTTCGACTTGGCGTTTTTGAAGACAAATAGCTATTATCACGTGCACATGCGCGACGGTATCGGGAACTTGACCGAAGTCACGGTCGCCTTCTACATGTTTTCTAACTATACTGAAAGCGAAGGGACTCCTTTTTCGTACAGCATCGGGAAGGGTCGTTTGGCCGATACGCTGACTCTCACCAACCTAGAAGCCCTAACACTGTGAGTGAATATGCCTTGTTTACGGAGGCGGCTTGAGCCCGCAATACGTGTGGAATCTCTTATCTTGAAAATGTAAAATTCTACTCTGCTGCTTTAAAAGCAAGAGATAAGACCTATGGCAAGTCTGGAATCATCAAGTTGTAGCGTTTCATTGCAGCTGTTGTTGTTTTTTTCACAAAAAAAAACAACAAAAAAGTTTAAAATTTTTTTCTGAACCTGCATGTGACTTTTATGCAGCACAAAGGAAAATTGACTGATTGGTTTGAAGCGTTCACAAACAAAGGTTGCATTGTCACAGGGTCTCATCCGGAGGACCTGTGGGCACTTGTCACCTCTTGAAAGAAGCGCAGTGTTCTTCGTAGAAAATTTATCCGCTTTTTTGGTGGTGAAAGGCTCCTCATGTATCTTTCCATAGAACTGGTCAGACGCTAAAAACAAAAAGTGTTTTGCAGACCGTATCAGGTTTATCCTGGTATTGCGGTGATTGTAGTGCTTGCATGTCTTCCCGCAACGTTTAGAAACTTTCCATCCATGGACGGTTGTCAATACACCAGAGCGAACTTGCTTTGTATTGGCCATGGTAAATCAAATAGTATTTGCATTATTTAAGACGTTTTTCAAAACATGCAAATCAAACTCTGCACAACTGCAACAATATAAAAATGTCGTGTATATTGCGGTAAACATAGGAATGTGGTCGGACCTGCATTTGAAAGAAGTTCATAATAAGTATTTGGAAAGTTGGCATAAAATTTGTTCATCTCAAGTATTAAATTTGTAGTAAATTTCCTTTCTAAATTGAAAATACTGCTCCTTAATTGTGTGCAACACTGATTTGATACTAACACAGTGTAGTCAAAAGTGGGTATGTCTCAGACTTGCAATCCATAGATTAAGTTGAATTAAGTTTTTGGCATCATGGTTAAACATAAGCTTGAAGTGAGAGGTAGTATTTATCATTTCGTAGTAAGTGGCATGGTTGAAATCACTGAATCTCGCAGTATGCTGTATAAACACACCATTTGGTATTGTACCTCCTGTGAAGCCGGAGGATAGGTATGTCAGAGCTGAGAGAAGTGCAGCAGTAAAGAAAAATAGCACCTTTCAATTGCCAGACTACGTTTTCCTGTATTTTAATACACCATTTTTCTAACATATACCATTTTGGGCACTTGCTGCGTGACTTCAAACACTCTGCTGTGGCCAGTATAAACCTTAGCATTGTAAATATTGTTTTACTAGCACTATTTTGCTCTTTCTTTTGACTAAGAAATTATTGTCGGTTATTGCATTTTTTTGTTTTTTTTGCTTGTTTTTCTGGTTTGGGTTTAATCGTGAACTGATATTCCGAATATTCGAACTAAACTGAGAGCGACAGATACTTCATCGCACTTGAAAACATGTTCTGGCCTTAAAGCAGTTAAAAGCGTTTCAGCTTAAACTTTCATGAAAATCGGTTTAAACCGAATTTTCTGTTAACAAACGGAAGAGGAAGATTTGATCAATTACAGCTCTGCACAGGACGAGTCGCATTTTCGCCCACCAACGGTAAACGTTTCAGCTATGAAGCGGAAATAGTTAACAGTCTTTGCTACTTTTGTCATGCTGACCCAAACGTAGTTTGCTAGCAGTTGACTGGTTCGTGCTTGTAATGAACGAATCACAATGTACAAACAGATTGCTCTTTGTCTTTCTGGTCCGACCAGATATGTGAACGGCGAAGCAATGGTTACCGACTCGCGCAAGTTGAACGACGGAAAATGGTACCACGTAGTGGTGACTTGGAAGAGCGAAGACGGGTCATGGGTAATCTACTTGGACCAGGCAGTAGAGGCAAGTGGCAAGGGTTTACAGACGGGAAGCGTCATACCAGGTGGAGGGGTTTTTGTTCTCGGTCAGGAACAAGATTGTTTGGACGGATGCTTTTCATCTTCGCAAGAATTTATCGGTGAGATACGTTGTTCTAGTTTGTAAAACTGAAACATGATATTCGGCTAGGTTTACTGTTTTTTAAAAATATCTTTACTCATAAAACAAATTTATTTTTGTGGCAAAAATAAGATTTGCCGTCACTAACTTTGGAATGATCTAGGTTCGCCTATGTTATTACAATTTTAAAATTTAGTTGAATTTTTTAACATTTTTTAGGCAAACTGTCTCAATTCAACGTCTACAACTACGCTATGACGCATAGACAGGTGGCAAGCTTGTTCCTGAACTGTCTAGAGAACAAGGGTAATGTCAAAGCTTGGCCTGATGCCTTGAGCGCGCAGATCCCACCAATTTTCATCTCGCGGCCTGCTACGTTCTGTAGGTCGTGCGAACCAATACCTTCTGTTAACCATCTCTCCGTGAAGAATCAGGTATGTATCCTTTTAGAGAAAGAGGTTCATTTTCTTTTTCTTCAAAACAGCTAGATGATGCTGAGATGTCGTTTCATAACAGTGGTGAAGTGTAGCTCAAAGCACGCCAAACAGCTTGTACTTTTTATTTTGTTCCTGCTTTTACTTTTACTTATTTTATGAGATCCAAAGTTTGCTTGATTCGGTGCATACCTTCCTTACTCAGAGTTAATGTTTTTGCTTTTTCTTCTCAGCGCCGAATTCTAATGATCAATTGATACAAACTGACACTACTTAATCTTGGTTCGAGTTTGGCCCGTTGTCCACAGAGTGTAGTAACAAACGTTCCAAACGTTAATGTTATGTAGGAAAAACAGTTAGCGGCTACTACGCTTGCTAACATTGTCTTTCAAACTGTTTCATGCTGTGAAAAGAGCATGCGGGTCGTTTATGATATTGTACTCAAACAAAAAACTGTTGGTTAAGTAAGTAATTTTTCCTGTTTCGGCTGAAAAGCAGGAAAACACCTGATAAAATTTCTTTTTTTAACCTGTAATTGCAACTTTGTGAGGAGTTTAACATTAGGTTATTGCCATTACTCTAAATTTCTGACTTGATCGTTCCTGGTTACGTAACGCTAAAGCGTTTTTCAATCTGTAATGATTCAAATCATGAATCCAAGATTCAAATGATGTTTTAAAATGGCCGAAGAAAAACTCCTCACAGTTCGCACAGGTTGCTTCGGAGTTTTCTTGCAAAAGCGAGCTTAGCTATGATTGAAGGAAATCCCGGTTCAATGATCGAATCGATGTTAAATGTTGAAACAAATGCGTTTGTATTTCAAATAAATGAACTTAGTTTCAAAATTCAACACTCATATTGAGCCAATGCCAGCTTCCGTGTCAGCTACGTAAGTTTTAAGCCGGGGGTTCTTGATATTTTGATGAATCCAGACCTATAAATGATTGCCCAGTATGGCCTCTTTTCCCCTTCATTCGACAATAGAAATAATCGTTACTATTACATATTGGAATTGGAACGATTATTTCTATTGTCGAATGAAGGAGATTTGCATATTATTAAAGTAAATATTATTAACATCACCAGTTGAGCGCCAAAGTCTGGAGAAATCTAGGTTAAGAGCACAAAATTGCAACAAATTTCTATCTCCTGGTTTAGCCACTGATCATCAACATTGGTTAAATTTCACCATTTCCCCTGGATCGAATCTCATACCCAAGAATTTTCTTCCCATACCCCAACAGGTATGGATATCACCAGATAAGAACTCCTGTTTCGAGCGCAAATCAATCCAGCATGCCCGTTTCCAATGTAACGGGTTTTATGAATACCTTAGCCTTGAAAGTATCAGACTCATCACCGCGAAACAATTGATTTTCCTATTTCTTTCACGTATGTGCAGAGCGAGGTGGTTGTTGGCGTTTCGTGCGAGCCTGGGTACAACTTGAAGAGAAACTTTGGACGAAGGACCATGTTGCATAGAAGGCCGATCGTCTTGAGATGCGGCAACACTGGGCAATGGCGGATCAGAGGCGTGGATATTAAACGACCTACCGACGTCGTGTTTTGCGAACGAAAGAAATGTTCAAGATTTGCAAAGGTTGGGGTTTTCATCCAGTGACCTTAGTGGGTTGCGAGTAAAATTGCCGTGGCAGTAGTGTTGATTTCACTTCTGTGGCAGTAGCACTGATTTCATACAGTAGCTTGCATTTCTATGCCACGAGTAGAATTTCGTAGCAAGCAGGAAAGCCCGTTCGTCGTGCAGGCAAACTGTTCTACTGAAAGCTCGAACGCGCAATTTATTCAGATGTGAATTGTGTACTTTTACTTCGTGTTCTTGCAGATTCCTCATGCATCGATTGAAGCCACGGGAAGTGCGTTTAGCGACAGTGTCACCTACACATGTGACGAAGGCTACAAACGAACTGGAGCAGAAACCATCACGTGCCAAGCTGACCAGGTAAACCAAGCTGTGTGACTTTGCTGGGAAAGCTGCATTTAATCAGTCGCCTGTTCTCCATTGCACAAAATTAGCACTGCACGCTGGCAATCAGAAAGTTGAAGCAGCAGAATGGAAGCCTACCAACTAATTGCAGTACCGGACTGAAGGGCCTCGAGGACGTCGCCTTGCATTCGCAGATATATCCTTTGCAAAACTATCACCTGGTCCTGCGCTTGAACTGCTCGGCATATTCTTAGATAAGATTGAGAACCACTGAGCAGTCAAACCAAATTTGTATCGCGTGGCTTCACAGTGCAGACTTGCATGGCACATTTACTATATTGCGTTCAATTACATGCAAGCACATCGACATTTGTATTGCAGACCTGGACTGCACCCCCTCCATCGTGCACTGACATAAACGAATGCAATCGCAGCCCGTGTCACGCGATGGCGTCGTGCACCAACTCTGAGGGGAGTTTTCAGTGTGTTTGCAATGTGGGTTACACAGGTATGATCAGTTTGTTCTCGTACAAAAATCTTATTTTTGTAATACGCCTGTTTTCGCGGATTGCTCATATGGCAAACTTCTTGCAACCATGAAACAGGTAACTTCTTCAAATTAAAGTGAACTTATTTTTGTCTCGAGTCTCCACAAAGGTGGGGGTTTTAAATCCATCAACAAATTTTTTGAATAGGAAATCGATTTCACGTAACACTACGTAACGACAGAAAAGAATCGGAATAGATTCTACTTGAATAAGACTGTAGGACTGAAGATGCGTAGCGTTACGTGAAATCGATTTCCTACTCAAAAATTTGCTGATGGATTCAAACCCCTCACCCTTGTAATACCAGTTACTTGAATACAGATATGTGCAAGTTTGAATCATCGCTAAAAGATGAAAGCAGATCTCAGTTGGCGGATTCCTCGAAAGCTTACAGCAAACCTAAAGATTTTTTATGGCATTTTTGTCTCTTTCATTTATTTCCATGCACCAACAACAGGTGATGGTTTTGAGTGCGCTTTGATCGACTGTGGCGCTCCTGCTGACGTTCCGCACGGGATAGTTACGGGTGAACGTCACAACCTGGATGACGTTGTGCATTTCTCCTGCGTCAAAGGCTACGAGTTGGTCGGACAAGAGGAACGCACCTGCCTTGAAGACGGTTTGTTTTTTCATTCACCCCGTCAGGTTTTTCTGCAGACTTGATTGTAGGTCCCGGTGTTCTTTTCTAGAAAAATGTCGCTTNTCACCTGAAACGGCTAAGAAGAAAAGGTCACCATTGTGTTGAGAAATTGTCGATTTTTGTACCTGTCTGGCAAAACGATGATGAATTGTTCGGAAGGCGTCTTATCAGTTGTAACTGTAGCTTGTGCCGAAAGACCTCGTTGCATGCTTTTTCGTTTTGGTTTCCACCGCTTCCCTGGTTTCGCAACTTTGTGTGTGATCTCACGGCTTTGTGTGTGATCACATGATCTCACGACGTGTGTGATCACATGATCTCATGACCTCATGTGATCACATGATCTCATGTGTCTTTGTGTGTGATCACATGATCTCACGACGGTCGTCTTCCTGGGCAGAACACGAAAGGAATGAACCTCTGAGAACACGTATTTTGCAAGACTTCTTCAATGAAATTTATAAAAAAATCGACGCAGCATCCGGTGTTAGACGCGAATATTACTGTTTTCAGGTCAGTGGTCCGGTACAAATCCAGTTTGCAACATAATCAGCTGCGGTCAACCAGAGAACATCGAACATGCTTCAATCGATGTCACATCAAGCGATTATCTTGGTGAAGCTCTCTACACTTGCGATCCTGGCCACGAGATTTTGGGATCGGCTAAAAGAAGTGCGTATGTTGGTTGCGAATACAACTACGCAGCTTTTTTGTGATGATGGTATGGTTCGGTGCAAAACATCTCAGTTCTCAGTTTAATGCCTATATAAAAGCTCAGTGAAATTGAAAAGCAGCAAATTCAAGCCTACAAAGATGCATACTGGAATTTGCTTGTGCAAGCAACACTTTACGGTCAGAATGATAGGAGCCCGAAAACCAGAATGGTTTCACAATCACCGTGGCAAATGCAATGTTTACTGTATGTGTTGCACGAGGGATTGCAAGGCAAATGCCACGGCTACTTCTTTGAACAGATTTCGTAACCTTTTTCTGTCCGGGCCAAGTGTTTTCTATGAGCTCCGTCAATACTTTTTAAGCTCTACATTGTTTTATTTTGTTTGAAGTACATCTTTTGACACCAGCATAAAAAAGTATAGCAAAATCGAACCCTATGAGATTGATACATGCAATCAGAAAACGCAAAGTTAAGATTAACCTCCCGTATAATTCGGCATTTATATGTACTTTTTCACATTTCTAAAAAATTCTTAAAAAACATTTTTTATTTTGAAAAGTTGTTATAAGATTAAGTTTTTATTTTCTTCAACAGCGAACTTTTTCAACCTAAAAACAACAAATTGATTTTATTTTTCAAGTGTTTATCAATCTCAGAAATTTTGGCAGCAACGACCGCGCTTTTCCTATGCCTGTCGCATTTTTGTTGCATAATGAGATACGACAGATGAGGATGAACCTGGGAATAAACACGTTGTTCGCAATCGCAAAAACAGCCACATTGAAGATCAAAACAAGCGAACTGTCATATTTGTCTATGAAAACACCAAAAACTTAATGCAGAAGTTCAAAAGCTTTAAAATTAAATAGACGCGAAAAATTTATAGGTTTGTCCGCAGTTTGCTTCATATCCAAGTGGAACATTCGCGTTACTTGTGTTTGCAATTGGACCTGTTTTCTTTTACGGGAAATAGACTGCTTGTTAGAAGATTGTGGTTTGTGGTGGATTAGAAAGGACTGGTTGGTGATAAATGACTTAGCATTCATGCCTTAAAAATCTGCACAGGGAATACCTCTTTCCTACGTCTGAAAAAACCTCTATCACGAACAGTGTTAAGGTTGACAACACGTTCAACGCCGACCATGGGTTAACAAATTTGAAGGCGCTTTCTATAAGTTATGGCTGAAGTGACCCGGTTTATCCTGAACACTGATGGGTGATCGTGGGCATTACAATAAAGGAAACTAAACTGGAAAGTCCCGCAACAATGGAAGAACATGTCTGTCGGAAACTGTGTAGTTGCTTCTAAGATTGCTTTCCCACTTAAAGTTTATAATCAGCTGGGAATGAACATTTTTTTAAGCGGAAACGTCAATAAAACTGTCACTTTTTTCCAGAGCCGAAGTTTAATGTTGTCTGTTGAACAGTTTGAAAACCGCCTTCAATGTGTTTATTAAGGAGATTGTCTGGGAGAGCTTTCGCCAGCCTGCCGTTGAACATTCTCAGTTTTGACAAGTAATTCTTTGATGTGTTGTCGCCGGCCACAAATGCTGTGATTTCATAGCACTGCGCCCGTCACGTACGCCCCCATCCCTATTTGTTGCTTATAAACCGCACCAGCCCAGCAAACGCTGCGTTCACGGCAAACGCTGCAACTGGTAAACAATAGTTTGGGTTTGATTTTTGGCCGCAACAAGTACTGTGGTGTTTCAATCCGTTTTTGCACAGTTCATTCAGAAAATGATCGTGCTTGGGTTTGATGTTCATCTTGCTCTGCAAAGTAGTTAACAGTCCGTGGGCGTTTGCTACTGTGTACAGGCGTCCTTCCATATCAACCACTTCCGTGAATTACCTAATTGTTCCCTGGTTTTGCAGTATGCCTGGACACCAAACAGTGGTCGCTGGAAAAGCCATCCTGCCTTCCTGTTCAGTGCCCGTATCCACCTGCAGTTGCCCATGCAGTCTTCACACCAAGCCAGGATTTATATCATTTCGAAGACTTGATCTATTTCACTTGCGATCCAGGATATCAGTGAGTGATGTGTTTTTATCGTTTTGCGCCCGTACATTCAATAAATCTGTCCACTCTCAGGTCTTATGCCAAACATTTTCTGCGCGAAAAGTGTTGCATGCTGCCCGTTTGTTTGAAAACAACTGTCAATTCAGTTCCTAAGAATTTAGTTTGCTTTCAAACCGTTGGAGCGTTTGTAAATCAAGCGAGGGAAGAGTCATTGTGATTTTTCGTCCTGCAACCAAGCAGCTCTGTGCAGGTAACACGCAATTTACTATTTAGCTCAACTTGTGGCAACTTTGCAGACTTGTTGAAAACAACGTTCTTCGCTGCGGAGAAGAGGCGACGTGGCAGGGCGTCGAGCCTGTGTGCGAACCGAAGTCATGTGGGCCTCCGCAAAACATCTCAAACGGTTTTTACGAAGGTTAGAGAAGCAACTAGAAAAGTGAAGTTGCGGTTTCGGCAAGAGCGATTGAGTCTGCAATAGTGGTCTTGTGGTTTCGCAATCACGAAAAGAGGGCGGGAATAGCGGATGGTGAAAACCCTAATATGAAAGAAATTTGTTTCAGCAAAGACGCGCTTAGCTTCTGAGGTAAAAGTTTTCGTTTATGCACGCATTTTTCGATACTTCAACACTTGAAACAAAACGTTGGAAATTTTGTTGGTAACGTTTTACGGATCTTGTTCGAAAAACACAATTTGAACATGTTGCACGTAAGTCATGCCAAGAGCGCTAGATTCCAAGCGCTAAACCGCGCCAGTACAAATGGGCATTCTGCCAACTGTTTCGCTTGCTTTTGCTTAAATCAGATGTTGCATTTTATCACCACGAATAATCTTTTATATTTCTGTTTACAATCAACCGTTTAGCACCGTTCTTCTGCAACAGAGAGGAGCGAAGTTGACGTAGGCTACCTGTACGTCAAGGGTGGTCACGTAACAATACTGGAATACGTACTAATACTGAGTTCTATTGGATACCAGTTGTAATATTTTTCTTGGACGTTCGTACATACACGTACGAAAAATATAAAGAGAAAAAGTAGATTTGACAAATGAAGCACTTGTTTGGGCTTCAATTGCAAGGTATTTTATGAGACTGGCATGAATATGATATACTCACGAAAACAGCCCGGTACCCAACTCGTTTTTTCCTGGGAAACCACCCGCTACCGATAGTGTGTGAAGTGCTTGGGCAGCGCAAGAGATGTAGTCTAGCAACTGTAACACTACAACTTGAGATCATCACTACTTTTGTGGCATTAAAGCAGGGATGTCTAGAACCCCTAGATATCCCTGCATTATAGTTGCGCGACCGCAAGTGCGCCCAACTGTGCATGTCAAAAACCAGCTTTTCCTGGCGTTCATCCTCAACCGCCTGATTCTTTTTTTCAGGAGAAGACTTCACGTTCGAACACACCGTGCAGTATGCTTGCAACGAAGGTTACAATCTAAACGGAACAGATGTTTTGCTTTGTCTGGATTCTGCTGAATGGAGCAGCGATCCCCCGATGTGCGACCCCGTGCCATGCGGACCAGTCGTCCCTGTCGCGAACGGACACACTGACAGTACGTCTGAGAGCTTGTCAGCTGGCGCTCAGTTTGAATAAGTGGTTAAAGCAAGAATTCTGTACTTGCGTTTATCATTTAGTACTTCTAGTTTTAAAACCACCGGTCTTGCCGTGTTAGTTACTCTGCTTTCTGTACAGTGCAACGCACACCGATCTTTTTTTCAGTTACTGGAAATGTGTATCTCGATACGGCCACCTTTTCCTGCGGCGTGGGTTATTACATGGTGGGCTCTGACGTTCTGGAATGTTTGTCGACCGGCCAGTGGGGCGATCATACGACAGGTGCGATCTCAATTGCTTTTTTTCCAGCGTTACTGCGTGTCAATTCTCAGAACCGGCTTTCGGAATTCGAAGCATTCCATGCGTTGAAATATTTCGTGCTCCTTGGACAGAAATAAGAATGATTTGCGCTTCGGTTGACCCTGATCTGCAGGATGCGCTGAAACTACGTTTAAACGTGAACGTTGGTCTGGTGTATTCTGAAGCCCAGCATGTATCTCTGCAATGGCGCTGCAAGATATATCAGACCGAGTAGGTTTGCGTGAAGAAAATGTCAATAGACGTACAGACGAGTTAATTTAGACTTGCACGTTGCAGACCACACCATTTGCCTTGTGCTCATGTTCGAAAAGGAAATTATTCGTAAAATATTTTATATTTTAAACGTCGTGCCGTTATCGATGGCCTTTAAGGTAAAGATAAAACAACGCTGACGGCAAACACAATAAAGGTCAATGCCCAGACTGTTTTCCCCGACGAAATTCGCAAAGTCTATCACATGCAATGCCTTGCAATCGCCAACCACCTTTAATTCACTGGTAATTACTTTACGTTGGCTTGTTTTTTTACTTTACAGGTTTACCCGCTTCTCCTCCCCTGTGCCTCCCCGAACCGTGCGGACCTCCAAATGACGTCAGTAATTCGTTTTACGTCTTGCGCGGCGCCGACGATTTCGTTTACGGAAGCCACGTCACGTAAGGACAAAGCAAAGCTTATATGTCAGCCGCCTCGCAGAACAAAATGGTGTTAGCAGGCAACAAAAGATTGCATGTTTTCGGCCAGCTTTAAGCTTGATTAATTTAGAAAATAAAAAGCTTCGTCTAATCGTCTTCGAGTTTCTTTTCACAAATGAGAGGTTTCACTAGAAATATTCCTGAAAATCCCCACCTGATTTTATCAAAGCTGTGAGTGACTGAAGCAAGCTTTTTTAAATTAATGTTGCAAAGTGCTATTTAATAAGTTTATTCTCCAACATGAAAGCACTGCGTGCTCTAGTCAATAATTTCAATTTCTGTGTAAGAAATTGTTTTCAAAAATTTAGTAGAAACCCTAGTCTTTGTGGATAAAAGATACCCTAAAACCTGCCTTGCTGTTTCCAAAAAATTTCCAAGTATTAAACTATCCGCTGCATTTGCGTCGTATTCTGTCTCCAATCATTCTCCTGCTACTTACGTGCTCCGTAGGTTCTCGTGTAACGAGGGTTACTACCCCTCTGGCAAAGAAACTCTTTTCTGCATGAGCGATGGACAGTGGAACCAGAGTGGCGAGGCATTCCGCTGCAACCCTGTGCCCTGCCCACAACCTGACGCCCTAAAAAATGGGAGAATAGATGGTCGAAAGGTAAAGCGTTATGACTTTTCGCATAAATTCCCACGATGAGACTTGCGCTCCACGTTGCCAGATAAATGTGATGATATAAAAGCGAAACAATGCAAGTTATCGCTTTGTCGAAACTCCCAAGTATAACCACAACTGGTAATGATTATTGCATGTGGGGAACCTATAGGCGTGTGGTGTATGCCACACAAGCTCTACTTGACGGGCACTTTTCTTTTGCTCCGGCATGCTAAGTGCTTCATGCGAATTTGTCATACAGGAACCAGCCAGTTCATACACCTACCTGCAATCGATCGCATACACATGTGATGATGGTTTTCTGTTGGTGGGGTCCGACTCCAGCTTCTGCCAGTCGAACAGGCAGTGGTCGCAATCGCCCCCTGTTTGCGATCCTGTGCATTGCGGAGAGCCTCCCGAAGTGTCTGATGCCGTTGTTTCGTAAGTATTCAGGCTGGAATGGCCATTTCAATGCAGGTTGGGCCAAGACATCAGCTTAGAAAATGCAAATGTAAAAATGCGGAGAAATGAATGTGTAAAAATTGCAACTGAATTTGGAATTTATTGTTTGCTTTTGTGCGTTTACGAAGAAATTGTAACTATAGAACTCGACTTCAATTTAGAAAGTCAATACGGCTTTTTTTAAAACACGGATACGCAGTTACGTTATTAAGTGAATTACGAAATCTTTTTCGGCAACTGCCTTTTGTTCGATGGAAACCAGCAAATCAAAAGCATGTTACTCTCATACTGAAAACTTTTGTCACTTCAAAAAATTATAGTTCATTTCCTAAAGAGTATAGCTTTGTAGTGAAGCTTTAACCCACCTATTCTTCAAGCTTACTACAGTGTTTTCTAAGGCTCGGTTATGTTTGAAAGCATTAAATATTGTCTATTCAGATTGAAGCATGGCCCTCACAAGCCTGGACCGCATTTTCAAAGCCGCATTACGTACTCTTGCCATGAAGGTTTCCAGCTTTCACACGGAAACAACGACACTAGAATGTGCGGAAGTGACGCCAAGTGGACAGGTGATGTTTCTAACAATGCTCCAACGAATACCCGTAGGTTTCATTCGGAAAGGAGGCGTTTCAGAGATATCTTGAGCGCATGTTTCGTAAAGCAGAAGTTTTCAAACTAGTGCTTGCGAACCATTAAGAGGTCTAAATTTCTCATGTCTGACTGGTGTATAAATGGGTCACAGTCAATCAATTGCTGGTCTCAGATGTCTAATGTTCAAAAACCTTTTGAAAGCACTTTAGTAAAAGGGTTAATTTATCATGCAGGTTTAATCGTCTGGGTTTTATCTTTACATATGTTTGCAAGTGCGATTAACGTACCATCATAAAACTTCCACCTTATCGTTACAACTTAATATGTGTATCGTTGAAAAAAAAACGCAAAAGATCCTTTTGTCGTTCACTCTTGCTAAAATGGAAGGTTGCGAAGTATTTCGACTTGTTTCCGCATTAAAATGGTGCAAAGGCAAGTAAGACGAAGCCAGGTTTTTGCTGAAACAATCAAAACACACAGATTAATTACTTATGTGATCTAGTAACATCCACTACCGCTAACAACAAACAAGTACCACATCTACGACGAAGAGTTAAGCAATTACTGTTCGGCCATGGTCGCAGGTTCTGCTCCAATGTGTGAGAGGGTTCCCTGCGGAGTGCCTCCATCTGTCCAGCACGGGTCACGGGCACCGAGTGACCTGATGGTGTTCGGAGACACGACAGTGTATTCGTGTGATGTCGGATTCGAGGCCAGCGGATCGACGACTGTGACCGTGAGTGAAATGCTGCAGGACATCACTTGGTGTTTTGAAAACTCGGCTTGATTGGAAACGTAGCCAGGAAAATGTTTTACCGTGAAGGTAGAATTAACGCAGACGTTCGCAACATACCTCCCATTGATCAAAGCTTTACTGCGGCGCTGGTTATGCATTAAACTTAACGTGGTCAATGTAGTAATAACTTGCGTGCTGAGGAAGGATGCCTGATATACGGTAACTGAAAGTTGGTTGTTGCGCGATTTCGTCCACTTGCTACTTCAAATCAAAAACAAGGAATAAACTGAAGACGTAAATAATGCATTTTCGGGGCTGCTTTGGTTTTGTTTATTTGGTATGCAATGAGCCTTGCTATTCCATTCTCACGAAAATCACACTGCTCGTTGTTCGGTTGCTATTCACGTAAACGTTTACACTGCTTGTCAGTTCCCTGACAGTGACGCGGTCTTGCCTGAAATATGCCGAAAAACTACACAGGACGCAGAAAATTTGTTTTTGCAAAACGTTGCTTTAAAATCATGGTCGGATATGAAAGCATCGAACCGCATATCGCAAAATGCGCTTAATCCTGAACTTGTTCCTACCTTTCATTTTAACAACTTCCTTTGAAAGGCGCGCGTGAAAACGATTTCCTGTTACAACCACGTTTTCATGCCATAGAAATGATCAAGTTTATTTGTCGATGTTTTCAGAAAATATTTTCGTATGAAATGATTGCAAGCAATCCTAGCGAATTTTNTGCCTTCAAAGTATACGTGTAAAAAGAAAGGGGTATTTGCTTTCAATCCGCAGTGCACGTCCACCGGCCAATTCACGACCGTACCTTCATGCGATGCAATCCCATGCGGCGCCCCACCGGATGTTGCGTACTCGGCAATGACGGTCGATCACCCCCACGCAGTGCACGCGTTCGGCAGTCAGATCACTTATCAATGCGAAGCAGATTTTCAAATGTCTGGCTCTGCCACCATCGAATGTCTCCACACGGGGTCGTGGTCAAGCCCCCCGCCCAGCTGCACAGCAATCACTTGCGAAAGTCCTGGTTAGTGAGCTTCTGCCTAAGTGCGTCTGAAGATTTCCAAAGTGCGGACCGACCTCAGCGGCGTTAGCCAGCCCAAAACTTTAGGGGTCCCCAAAAATTGGGGGGTCAGAGTGTTTGATTTTTGGCGAGCAACAGTATTTTTGTTTGGGACACCGCTTCTCAAAGCACAAAATGACTAGATACGCTAAACATTCAGGGGTCCATGGACCCCTGGAACCCCCTGGCTACGCCTCTGATCGACCTATTTCGCCTTGATCAGCGGCTTTAAACCACAGACTTGCTTGTTTACTCGGTCTTTGAACCTAAATGTTGTCGTCGGTTCGCCTCCGAGAATCGCTCGCTTTCGATCGTTCTCAATGTTTGCCTTTTTTATTCAGCGAGTTCGCCAGTGGCACGCTTCATGTTTGTTTGCTGAAAAATCATTAGAGATACAAGTTGCCTGGCAACCGATCAAACCCCAAACGGCGCTGTTGGAAATACTTCAAACGAATACGCTCTCGTTGCAGGAGACTTGAAAAACGGCTTCACTTTTCTTGCGCTCACGGATGACGTCAAGCATCCCGATCTGTACGGAACCAATAGCGTTTCTCCACGTTCCGCAGCTATATCTGTGTGCGACGACGGTTATCAGGTTGGTCAGCGAGAACTGAGCAAGACTACGAACTGCTTGAACAGTATACCTTTAGAAACACGTCTCATGTTTAGTTTGAGATAAACAAAAATGTTGCAAATGACGAAAATGACAACGTGCTTGTGTCAGTTCTTCCTACAACAGCTCGTGGTTGCTTTATTTGCAACATGATAACGTTAAATAAGTTTTGTTTGAGCTCAAAACATTTTTTTAAATGATGGTCATCAAAATTAGTTTCAAAAAACTTCTATCTCGTAAGTCCAATAAATGTGATTTTGGAGTTTTTCGTGTACTGACCAATAAGTGGAAACTACACAGCTCCGAAATACAACGAAGGGAAGAGCATTGCACATCATAAAATATAATAGCAATACTTTTGTTCAAAGAAAACGACAAAGCACCTTGAGTATAATTTGATTACCTTTGGACGTGTAGTCTTTTGCTCAGAAAACTACAGTGTAGTGTATTTTGGTTGACAAATTCTGAAAATTGTATTGTGTGTTGAAATTTCACTCCTGCACTGTATAGACATCAGACGAAATCAATACAGTTTTTGCACTTTATGACCTTCGTTCGCCAAATGGAGTTATTTGTCTGGTATTCGTGAACGCCACTCCTAAGTTGCGATACTTGAGGAAAACTTTCATTTTGAAAAGAAATTTAAAGTATCAGACGTCGCTCATGTTCAGTCTGATATGGAAAAACATTCTTATGTTTTCAGTTAGTCGACAGTGTGTCTTTGAGATCTGCACGGCTTGTTGAAGGCGCGACAGGAGAAATGAAAAAAGGAGTAATTCTCTCGCAGTTATCTGGATGTAAGTTACGCAACTGTTTCTTCTAACATTAATGCAATAATGATCTATTGATATTGTCGTTCTGCATCATTGGTTTCACGGCTCATGTACGATCATCAAATAGTGGACAAAAACTTTGCTTAAAGTTGACGACTTCTCTGGAGAAGCACATCACGCCAATAAATTTTATAAAAGCTTTTTTTCCTCCGTTGATCGCAGCTGGTCTGGGAATGGCGCAAAAAGCGAAACTGAAAGCAGCTTTGGACATCCACTTCAACGACAAGCAATCAACGAAAGCGTCTAATTTACCTGCGCCTGGAGCTTTGCGATCCTCGAACATGGCTCCTAGACCTCTCGACTTGAGAACATGCACGCATGGTGGCGCTTGGCTTAGATCTGCTCCTGCTTGCGAGTCAATGCCTTGTGCTGCACCTCCGACCTTATCTAACGGCAAAGTTGTCCCAGGTTCGTCAGTTCCCTTGTCGGCCGTAGCTGACTCTATATTCTCTTGTGTTACGCAGCAGAGAGCTCTTTTTGAAGCAACCTGTTTCTAGCTTGCGTTCTAGGAAAACGCTGGGACTGCTTTAACCTTTACATTTCGTGCTCGTGTTACCGCCAGTCGTCCTGTGGATGTTAGTCCATCGAACTTGGACGTATTTTATTTAGGACGACTGCGTGACTCACAAGTTTGCGAGATTTGTGAGATGCGTATTTGATCGTTTTTGTTTTGTAGCGCTTGACTTTCACAAAAGCATTTATATATAAGTCTCTGTGACAGAAATCAGGCAATAAAAAAGAGCTACGGTTGCGTCTGATCGGAAGGTTTGGCCTGGGATTGGCTTACACCAAAAAGGTTGTTAGCATCGCTTTCACACTGATACAGACAAACCTGAATAACTATAGTCATTCGGTGCAAAAACGTAGCTTTTAACTTCGAGAAATACAGCAAGTGTTGCCTATGGTTTTGACGCAATTTTAGGGCAAATTTCTGTATATCCTCGCAATGCCTTAAAGCGATAACCTCGTATTTTAGATACTCCGCTCGAGTCGTTCGTGTTTGAAAGTCAAGTCCAGTATCGATGCGACGAAGGATTTTATTTCGGTGACGGAGGTCAGGTGGAGAACGGGACCGCTACGATCACCTGTGATTGGATGCCGGCCTCGTCTACTGTTGGATGGACAGTGCTTCCGCGATGTTTTCCAGTTCCTTGCCCAGAGCCTATGGTTGCAGAGCACAACTCTTACTCTCCGACAAACAAATCTTTCGTTTTCGGCGATTCGATAACTTACTCGTGCGATGTCGGGTGTGTTTCTCACAGACGTTTGAGCAAAAACTTTGGTCTTCTTCTCTTTTCTTTGTATGTACAGCGCCGTCTGTTTGAACCTCAAACAATCGCTTTTGCAGAAAAATGATCGCTGTTGCAAAAAATACAAAAGAGTCCTTTCAAATTTAAGTTACGCTTTCAAGATCAATTTTAACGAAATTTTTAGGTACTTATGCGCTGTGAATAACGCAGCTTTTTCATTGTTTCAAGCCATTGTTCCTAGTGTGTACGTTTGAGTTGGAAGTAAAATAAACTGTTTTGCTGCGTAAGCGTGTGTTTATGTTAGTAAGCAACCGGCTGGTGGTTAGCGCGCAACTGTTGTTTGACTCAAACATTTGTTCAGGTACGATCTGGTTGGAGAAAATATCGCGAGTTGCAACAGCCAGGGTGAATGGAGTCACGAGCCTTCCTTGTGCATGCCAGTTGAGTGCCCACACATTCGTCATCTACAAAATGGGGAAAGTATCTTCACCTCTAACACGTACCAGTCCACCGCTGTATTCAAGTACGTCCGTTGGCGTCAATGTTTATTTATTTATTTATATATTCGTTTGGCACGGTCCGTATTGTAAGCGTTGGTCAAAGAACAAAAAAGAAAAATGCTTAGACACAACACATCGCAAGATAATTGTTGGTATGCACACGCAATACTGACTTGTAGACTTGCATAAAAAAGTGTTCAGTTGTTGAACTCTACTACTGTACAGCAAAAGTAACCAACGGTGTATGTTGCGAAATCTCCCAATTTTTAGGGTTCAACTTGGCTGCAACAGCTGAGGTAGATAATTCGCGAAAGCATTCTTGCGTGTCCAGGTGTCCCCGAACCCCGTCGAGTTTTCGTGGAGGTACTTTTTCAAACGGTGTGAGAATAATTCATATATCTGCTGCGCTCGCTTATCAAGAACTGGAGCTTGGTGCAAGCAAGAAATGACTGCAAGAAAAACAAAGCACAGCTGTTTTTAATATCGCCCCGCCAGTGAAAGTAGCTCATGATAGCACGCCTAACTCTTAGATCGACTGTGAATAGCAAGGCGCTGCTGAATTGCCCTTATTTTTGCAGCTGTTTGCCTGGTTATGACTTGCACGGGTCCGAAAAAATAGTTTGCCAAGCCGACAGGCACTGGAGCGCTGTCATGCCAACGTGTGATCCCGTGCCATGCGGCACTCCTGCTCCTGTGCCTCACGGCCTTGTTAGCGCCGATTCAGAGGTTTTCATGGGAGAAGCAACTTACACGTGAGTTCGACTGTGTTTGGTCCAGCGCTGCATGAAGTGTTGATAAAATTCAGATCAGCGCTAAGCAGGTTTTTACGGGCTCTCGCAAGAAAAACCTGACCGAAGCGTTTCATTTCCGAATATTATCATCTAATATCTTCCCTATTTGTAAAATGGGGGTTTGCAGTTTTCACAGTATTTTAAACATTTGCTTTTTCAGTATTCGGATAAAATCCGTTTTGCATCAAAATGTAAATGAAATATTCCTTTGGTATCAGGTTTAATATGAAATGGGACATTAAACTTTTTTTTCAAAATCGCGGATTTCCATAAGTCTCTTCATAAATTTTCCTGGCAAACCAGACTCCGAATATTTCAGAAAATTGGAGCAGTGAGGTGTATGACGTCAACCGATATTTTTGTTTCTCAACTGCAACACTTCATTTTGTGCAGTTGCGATTCCGGCTTCTACTTGAACGGAACTGATGTTGCGATGTGCCTGGAAACGGGCGAGTGGTTTCCCGAACCGCCACACTGTCACCGCTTGCGCTGCTCCGAGCCGCAGGCCCTGGATCACGTGACATTCACGGTTGAATCGCTTCCGGAAGTGGGTGACATTGCAACGCTGAGCGAAGCTGAGTATCATGGGTAAGAGCGGAACATTCCACGAAACAGCTTGAATTGTGCACAAACAGGCAGTTCCGCAATCACACATAAGAGTCATTGTGGCTTACAACTATTTAGTTTTCTCAAAGGCAGGCAATGCCATAGCGCGGAAATATTTTATCATGTTATTGTCGGCATGGGTGGCGGAACCGTTTTCAAAGTGGGGGGGGGCACA
>JGI24021J15306_10000305_pt1 | contig 33646 bp, 18 predicted proteins | sample Ectturendosymbi1_FD_15306 | JGI IMG/M metagenome (IMG submission 15306)
GATGTCCTATAAAAATAATTAGCTTGACTGATTCGCTTGCTTGTCACCTTTGTGGGGACCCGTAACTTGAATAGGCCTACAGATATGTGCAAGTTTAAATCGTCGCAAAAACATAAGAGCAGACCCGTGCGCAGATTCCGCGAAAGCTTTTGCAGCAAATCGAGAGGTTTCAATTGTTGATGTTAGGTTTATTTGTTTAGAGCTGATGCCGGCTGCTCAATGCGCATTGCACACCTTTGAAACTAAAGCATCCAACACTTAGGCTGCACTTTTAGAAGCTGGAATGTTAAGGAAACGGTGGTTGGTCAATTCGCTCTCGAATATCAAAATAACCATTCTTTGCACGCAAGCCATATAAACTACGTTCTACATAAAACTACTATCACGAATAAATTGAACCATGCAGAAACAAGGACCTCAGTTTAAAATACAAGTAGTCGGTAATTTTTTCAGGGGTTTCACATGAAACATAGATGAACATAACATTTTTTTGAAAATCTAAAATGATGCATAAAAATTCCGTGAGAGGCTTTGATAGACCGGTTTGTCCCCCACCCTGGTTGCGGCCCTAATTCAATTTACACGCGCATTAAACTTTGTGACAAACAGATTTGATCTTTTACTACTTGACCATTCTCTTTAGTACTGTACACACAGCGCGAAACTTGCATTGATAAAGGCGATTGCTAGCCTGCAATAATCAACTTACAAAACCAAATGGACTCTATATGGGCATTTCTGCAGTCTGTGTTTCATTTATATGTGCATGCACTGTAAAATGATTTTTCCTGTATCATAACTGTTCAATGACTATTTTTTTCAGATCACGTTTTTTCTTTAACGACTTTTTACAAAAAAAAACATTTCAGGGTTAGGTTTTTCAAAATAGATCCTACGTCTGTAACACAAGACCAAAACTTTTTTAAGTGCAGCAAAGGAGTGGTAGCGATAGCTCGCTACTATTTTTATTCAGGAATGGCTGCGGTAGCGCCGCTATTAAATTTAACAAATAGCGGTAGCGACGCTATTAATAAAGTAGCGGTTGCTCACCTCTGCAAATATTTTGGCTCATGTGTAACTGAGTGGGTGATTCCGGTGTCAAGCGAAATATCTGACTTCACGCCATGTACGCACACACAAAGTAATATCCTACATACCAAATACGCTGATAAAACTGATTATTAGGGCTTAGGAATTTGTGTTTAGTAAGTATGTCGGGTTTATGTTAGGGTGAGAAAAAGAAAAATAATTGTGGTCAACGACTAAGTCCGAAAATTTTCAATGGTTGAAGTTATTCCCGTGCTATAGCTTGTTGTGGGTACCTGACATCTAACCAAAATGCTTTAATTTACACAACACGCATCAAAAAACTAATTGCCAGGCTTTATTTCTTTATTCTGAGAAGCACAATAACTGAAAAACAATAATAGGTCAGAAATTTCGCAGAGGTCAGAAATTTCGCTTGACACTGGATTTGGATATCGGAGACCAGGGGCGGCTCGTTTGGACGGGCTGCAGCCCTCCCTGAAAAATGTAAGGCAAAAGATTCCGCCAAACGGCCAAACTCGCCCTAAGTTTGGATTTAGTTACGAAAATTTCACAACACAATCATTTTCGGTGCTTCCGACACCATTTCGGCTCAACCTTTCCTAGGAATCCAACAAAACCAATGTTTCGCTGCTTGCCAACGACACCACCTGCGATGACGTTTTCAGCACGCTTGCCGATGAATTGGCGATTTCGGGGCTGTCATCTGCACAGCCCTAAAGGAAAGAAACTGTCATCCGCACAGCCCAAAGATTTTGAAAATCGTTGGTTTAGCAGATGACAAATTCCTGATAAAAATAATTGTATGAACAGTTTTTGGTGATAATCTTTTAACTTTTCCTCCTTGTTCATCAAAAAATACTTTGTCTTCTTGACGACGCTTTGAAATGGGCAACACCAGAGTCAAGTACAAGCTGCTTCAATGATTTCAAGTTTATTGTGACGCAACGAACATGCTTCAAGCATATAATTGCGTTATAATAACAAGTAGCCTACTGTAACTAGATCAGTGCTCTTCAACCGTTCTTGTTACGGTGCACCCTTTCAAAGGTATTTTGACGAACTCATGCACCTTATTAACTGACACTCACCCTGTCTTCCCCACCTAATTGCGCCCATGTCTGTAAGTACCCGGGTCTAAATAAGCAAGTTCCCTAAATCAGTAACTCAGCTACATAATTCAATTGATAATGGCTCATTGCCTGTTGCTTATGAATCACAAATAATCGTCTAATTACAATTAGCTTGATATGGTGTGATGCTTCTGCACCACACTTTAGATTGTGCAAAGTCTTGGTGAAATCCTGAGAGTCATTAGTTGGTTAATGGTTCATTTTTGCTAACAGTGAGAAAGTTTTTGTAAAAATCATCTGTTTTGTGTTTAATAATGTGACAAGTTTTTGATGCCCCTTCGTTAACCCTTTCTTAGTGGTGCACCCCACACATATTTTGGTGCACTGTGCACACCAGTCGAAGAGCGCTGAACTAGATGACTTGGTGACATGTTGCCATTTCAGCTGATTTGCTGCTAAATCTAGCAAGTTTTTCTCACTGTCAGCTGTAAAAATGATCAAATTGCAGTTATCTCATTTTTTAGCAGGATTTTAAAAACCGTTAGGCAGTTTAAGTTGGTAGCAAATTCTGGGCCAAATACTTCTTCCAACAGTTTTTAGAGATGAAAACTTTTACACCTTCTTCATCAAAAAATTATTTACCTTCTTTCCGACGCTTTATATTGGGCAACACAAGGACAACCAGGCACTGAAATAGCTGCATTTGATCATTTGGATGCATAAATATACCATTGCTGTTACCATTGGAGTTTCTATTATGACGCCGCGAAGCTGCTTCAAGCAGATAAATTCAAATTGCATCATACTAACAAGAAACTAAATGGCTTGTCGAAGCCTAAATGATTTGCTTCTGTGCTTAGTGAGCGCATTGGGTTTCAAAGACTACATTGGCAGAATATATTTTTATCCCACAACAAATCATTTATCCAGGTGGTTCAGTTACGCAGGAAGTCGTTGTCCTAATGTCTGGTCAACTGATAGTGAGTGCAAGACCAAAAATTGATACATAGCCATACAAGTTAATTTTAAACACCTCAAAAATAACAGTTTTTTAAACAGAATTTCACTATTTTAGGCAGATTTTAGCTGAAAATTTGTGACATGGTTTCTGGCAGGATCTAGCAGTTTTTCGTGACGTGGTTTAGCAGGTTTAGGTGGCAACCATCTGGCAACACTACCCCTGACATGCACACCTTTGATTAGAGCTGGCAAAACAGTGTTGCCAATCTTGTGGTTTTCCAGCAAATTTGGGCTCGTTTTTTTGCAGATTCTATTTTGTGGATTGCTTTTTTTTCAAATTTTATGGCACTTTTGCTGTTTCAATGTACTGCTAAAGGCATATTGGGTGTGTTTTTGTGAAAATTTGCTCATTTTAGTCTTGTTTTTTCGGATTTGCCTCCATGCTTTTTTATTTAATTTTCTTGTTAATTTTTTGTTTTGTTGAATTTTCTTGCCAACGGCTGTTGGGCTTGTTTTTCGGTTAAATCACCTATTTTTGGCTTGATTTTCTAATTTGCTGGCTTGTTTTTAGAAAATAACATGGCATTATTGTGATGGAATCATAGGGCAACAGATACTTTTTGCAACTGCGTTAATTGAAGACAACCACAGAGTTACAGACACATTGTTAACACTGATGACACATAACACTTGCTACAACACTACTGCAGAGTAGGCACTAATTCCTAAACTGGTTGAGTCTAAGCAAAATGTGAACATGCATTGTGACATGACACGCCATCAATCAGACAATGCTAAGTTCAATCACTTATTCACAGAGTAAAATGCGATTGTAGTGTTCTAACAATAAAGATGAATACAAACAATCTGACTGCATCAAAGCATGTTACCACATGTTATATTTTCTGCATCTTTCGAGAAACAGGTACGTGTTTTTTCATAACAGAATCTCAAATGTAAGAATATTATATTGAACCTGGTGGCTTCTAACATACATTCACTCTCCAGCACAGGTGGTATAGAGCTCTGCATCCAAAATTATACGCCACATGCAATCTCTGCATGCATGACTTTCTGAAATTACACCATAATTGTGATGCATACATGGGCGTATAAAAGGAACGAAAATGTGCATTTTTATCTGCTTTTGAATATCGGAAAAAGAGGCTTGCAGCTCTTTTGCTGCACAACATTGATAGTGCCGTTGTCTCTGAATGTCTTTGTCATCTGAGAGCTCAGTATCCAATACGATCTCCAGATATTTGTGTTGGGTAACAGATTTTACGTTTTAACCACCCATTATCAATAATGGAGTGGCTGTGCTTTTTGCACTCTTAGCTTTAAACATCATACAAACAGTTTTGTTGCAGTTAAAAATCCCATGTGCTTCTGCCTAATCTGGCACACATCCAGTTTTCTTTGCAACCAACTAACACTTGGACAAAATACACAAATATCATCAGCAAACATCAAGTGATTCAATAAAACTTCACCAATATAACACCCTGCTTTAATGTTCTTTGGTTCATTGGTTAAATCATCCAAATAAACAGCAAACAAGTATGGACTCAGTAATCCCCCTTGTCTAGCCCCATCAGACACATGAAACGGTTTAGAAAAATGCTTGCCCCATTTTATTTGCATCGTTTGGTCCTTGTACCAATGTTTCAGTAGGCACACAAAACACACTGGCACCTTTCTTTGAATTAGTTTCTCAAATAATTTCATGTGTAGTACTCCATTGAAGGCTTTCGAGGCATATAAAAACACAGCATGCACAGATGAACCATGGGTTAGGAAGTTTGAAGCAGTTTGCTTCAACCAAAATGTACATTGAGCAGTACTATGTCCTGCTTTAAAACCAAGTTCATTGTCTGTGGTTCCAAGGAAAGGAGTGATACTAGATAATATGAAGTGTTCAAGTAGCTTTGACACCACTGTAGCCACTGCCACAAGTCTGTAATTTGATGTGTCAGACATATTCCCATTCTTGTTTTTGCATATGGGAACTATTGTTGTGTTTCAACAGGAATTGGGTACATACCTGTGAACAATGCACATATTAAACAGTTCAATGAGAAAAAAAACTCAGATTTACCTGCATACAGCAAGTTCTCTGCAAAAATACAATCAGACCCTCGTGCCTTGTTCAAAGGCAGAAGTGATGTCAATGAAACAAAAGAACACATGGGCATTTCAAGACCCAGATCATAGTTCTCCTTGCAGTCTATGCTGTGTTCCACAGACTCATTGGCAGAGTTTTCAGAGTTTAATTTTCCTTTGAAATAGTCTTTTCACATTCTCTGAACCACCATTTGCTGCACCCACCAATGTTGGTAGTGATGGGGATCTGGTTTTGTTGTTGACCTTTTGCCAAAATGTCTTATTGGTTTTATCAGCCTACAGTGCAACTGCTAGGCTATTGGCTTTATGTATTTCAACATCATTGTTGCAGGTTTGCCAGATTGGCCATTTCATGGCCAATTTTTGAAAATGTGGCCATTTCTGAAGTCTGCTGGCCATGAAAAAACACATTTGGCCAAAAGATAATTTTAAAGTTTGTCACTGCAAAACGAGCTTTTCAGTAAATATTTTGTCTTTTTGTATTTTTTGGTCAGAGTTCATTCCGTTGTTGTAGTAACACCATGGTAATTCAACCTTACCTTAAATTGTGTAGTACTAATTTATCCCTTACAGTCAGTAGAAGTTATACGAGTATTTCTGTCAGTGATAGTTTTATGGTAACCATTGGTAACTGCTAAACTTGCACTGTATCTGAAGACTGCTGTGTGCTCAGCTGTGTTGCTAGTGGTAATAAATGGGTACAATGATAATGAAAAGAACGATTGTCCATCAGGGTAGATATCGTCAACAGATGTGTGATGACTAGGGCAACCAAAAGTCAAAATTTTTCTGATTTTTTAAAAGTTCATGAAACGTCCACAAACCAAATTTCACGTTCATACCATGAGGGAATCCCAAGTTAATAGGTCAAAAAAAGTCAAAATTTATCATTGGGTCAAAATTTTCTTGCAGCAGAGTTTTTTCTCTTCATCGAAACTACAACCGATATTGATATGCTTTTGTGAGTTTAGTTGCAGTTCTGTAGTAATAGTGGGTTTGTTGCAACTTCTGGTATAATAATGTTGTTTTGCCCACCACTGGACGATTGAAAGTATGTAGCATAGGCATGCTGAGGCAAGAAATGTGGTCTTACAGTACTTGGTTTGGTAATGCTCAATCCATTATGCATGTAACCAGGCCCGTATAACGTTTCAACTTTATGATGTTCTCAGGTTTGACTCTGCTGCAGTTATTTATATACTTATCAATATATCATCCCCAAAGTTAAACAACCAAATGTTTCAAAGTTTCAAAGCATAGAGTGCAGGAATATGCTTCTTGGTTAACCTTAACACTTAAGGTTGAATTATTTTGCAGTTGCAAACACAGAGAATTTATAGGTCAAAATAGTCAAAATTACAAATTCTAAAGTCAAACTTTTAAGTTTTTAGGTCAAAAAATTGGTTGCCCTAGTGATGACGTAACCGGGGTCCAAAAATACCTCATTACATAATGAATAAAGGTAAACATACAACAAAAAAAAATATTTGTCATTGCAATTTACTACAATTTCCCCCCGAACACACAATGCTAAGAAGTTATCAAGAAATGGAATAATCTAGAAAAGTTATCAAGAATGGAATCTTGTTGCGACAGAGATGGTGACTGAAATTACCGGTAACTATTAAGCATAGGCTAGCATCAGCAACAAATAAACTTTTTACTACCATTTTGGTGTTATTTTTCACTGCAAAGTATCAGTTTCCATGACTCTGGTTACGTCATTTTATATCTGCAACCAAGATCCGCTACTGATGGATACCCGTCTTTCACTGGGAACCTAATAAGCTACTGTAGTAGAAGCATTTTGCAATGTTGGTTAGATTTTATTGTTAGAATTTTCTCATAACTTTCATAGAAAGACTATACTGCAGTACTCTGCCTTGTATTGGTTTGAAGTGTGCAGTAATTATTTAGCCCTTGCAGTCAGTAGATTTTATATAAGTGTTTCAGTCAGACCTGTCATATATGACTCGGTGTTTGCTCTTAAGCATTCCTACCCTTTCGTTTATATATGTGGACTTAATGCAGTTCATAGATTTCATATCTTGTTTGCAGCACAAGATCAAAATATTTCTAGCATTGTTGTTGGATTGAAAAGTTAATTTAAAACTGTGGAATAACCGAAAGGGGTCAGATTTTACGCATTTATGTGCAATAGTGTTTAATGCAACATGGCAGAAATTGTTTTAAGGTCAAAATTCACTTCTCTGGCAAAAAAATATACTGATTTCTGAACTTTTTGAATCCCTTACAAGCATATGAATTATCATAGTTGAGCCATTTTTTAATTTTAGCCATACATTTTTTTTTAAATCAGACATTTTGGCCGTCTTTTATTAAGATTTTGGCCAGAAGCTACAAAAATATCTAGCAGCCTTAGAATGAGGACTTCTTAATGTCAATCACTCTTTGGTTATATTCAACTTTTTTTCAATTTTTTGATACATCAGCAAAAGGGGCAATCAGATTAAAACTGTGAGGCAGTATACAAAGGTGTGTTTAAAAAGTAACAAGACTGTGCACATAAATCTTTCATTCCAAATACAAATTGTAAACTACAACATGTCACTTTCGAAGTAATCTCCTTGAGATCTAACGCACTTCACCATCTAACTCTGCCCTGCATTCTTGGAAGGATCTGTCCGGGATCGCTCGGAGCTCCTTTGACATGACTGTTTTAATGGCTTCTACATCAAGAAAACATGTTTCTTTCATGACTCCCTTGAGCTTAAGGAACAGGAAAAAATCACAGGGGCTAGGTCTGGTAAGCATGGAGGTTGCTCCAGCACAGCAATGTTATTTTGGGAAAAAATTCCCAGATGCTCAATGCATGTGCAGTGTGCACTGGAACATTGTCGTGGTGAAGCAGCCATGTTTTTTTTCATACATGTAATGCCACCTCTTCTCTTGTACTGACCGCATCAAACGTCACAGCACGCCCCTGTAAATGCGCTGGTTGACGGTCTGGCTTTGTGGCAAGAATTGTGTGCACAATGCCCTTCACATCAAAGGAAGCAATCAACATCACCTTAATTTGGGACCTGGTCATCCTCGCTTTCTTCGGCCTCAGCGACGTCGGAGTCTTCTACTGAAAACTTTGGCACTTGGTCTCCAGATCATACTCAAAGATCCAGACTCGTCGGCTGTGATTACTCTCTCCAACAGGTTCGGTTTCAAGTTGTTCCAGGATGTCATGACACACCTGCACACGCCGCTCTTACTGCTCCTCTTTCAGCAACTTCAGAACCATTTTTGCACAGATCTTCCTCATCCCCAGATCTTCTGTAATGATTCTCCACACCTTCTTGCAGTTCATGTCCAACTCATTTGCAATCATTCTAACAGTCAAGTGGTGATCTCCATGCACCTTCTGACAGACAAACTTGACATTTTCCTCAGTCCTGCTTGTGCTAGGCCTCCTGCTCCTGGGGTCATCTTCCACATCCTCCTTTCACTCTTTAAACCTCCTGTGCCACTCGCAAGCCCGAGCTCTTGACATTGTGTTATCCCCATACATATGCAGTAATCTGAGTGCTTCTGTTGGACTTTTTCTAAGCTGAACAAGAAATTTCAAGTTGGTTCGTTGATCGGTGGTCATTGTGTAACAGTAAAATTTGCAGGCCTGAATTTTTCACAATGATCAACGCTAGACTAACTATAAACAAAAACCTGGAGAGGAGGATACAGTTAACACAGAAAGCTGATGCTGCAATTGTACACTCATGAGAGGTTCCTACATTGTAACATACAGCGCTAATACCGAACGGACACATAACTCGTGCAGCACATACAGTCTCCTTACTTTGTAAACACACATCATATGTGATCCTTATGTCCAAGAATGTTTTGTCACAGCTATTCCAAAGTTCTCTTGCAGAAATATCCAACCATGCATTGTCAGTGGTATTAACCTTTTTTTCAAACTTGTTTTTAGTTATTTGTAAAAGTTTGGGCTTTGTTCGAACATCTCAACAAATCTCTCATAATCTGTGCCCCCAAGTCTTTCACTGAGTTGTGCCTCATTGATCTGATGTGTATCGTTTAGTTTTTATTGGAAGTGTCTGAGCAACCATATCCAGTTTTAACTTTTGAAGGACTAAAAACCATATCTGCCTTTGACAACTGTATCATACTTTGTGTTTCATAAGACTGAGTTTGTGACATCAGGGATACAGTCAGTGAACATGTTCAAAGTGGGAAGTGTTTATTCCTGCCGTTGCGAGAGGTTGTCGGTTCGGCTGTCATCATGGTTACTTTGGCTTAAATGCTACTTTTGATGTTATAAGTAGGGATGTTCATAGCACTACATGGTGACGTAACGTGCTAATTAACAGGTGATCACTGATCGACTTTCTAAATCTCTGTGCGATCAGCTTATTTTGCTCTTAACAAGTGTTCTGGAAAAGGATTCAATATTCTGGATTCGAAATAAAGATTGCAGAACCTCTAAATGTTCCATAATGCACATCCCTAGATCAGTTTGGTTATATGTCTTCTATCATTTGTTGGGAACACTTTTGATGTACTATGTTACGAAGCTTCAAGCAGCAGACACAGGTTTACATTTAGGGTTTTTGGGTTAATGATTAGGGCTTACGGTTAGAAAAAAATTAATCGCCATTTGTTATGAAATTAGTATATGTATTTAGGCCGAAGCTACAGTATGCTTTAAGCGATTGTGATTGATGATTGCACTTTAATATAAATGTTCTAATCATCACAAAGTTATTAGGGTAGAGCAGTTAGGCTAATTTGTCGCAGCCCAACAACAAACCTAAAACTTTAAATTCTGTGTGTTTTTATGTAGCGAAAAATGTTTAAAGGAAAGACTAATATTATCATGATTAAAACCAGAATGCAACATTGACATACAATAGAGTAGTTTAAGTAAAACACATCTTCATATTATTTAGCTAAGTCATTAAACATCACTGTAAATTAACTTTTGTCATGAAGACTGCGTTTCAGTGTAGAATTTCTTCACTGATTAACCAAATTTTTGTTTCACCTTGTCTAATCTTTTATGTAGGGAAAAGTATATACAGGGTGGCCCAAAAGTAGATATACAGCTATTTACTGTGGTTTGGGAAAAGAGGAAGCACTGAATAGCCACCACGCTCACCTGACCAAACACCAATAGATTCTTCTTTTGTGGTGTTGTAAAGAACAAAGTGTATGAGAGGAATCCCAAGACAATCAATAAATGAATTGAAAGATTACGTTCATGACACATTCAGAAAAATTGATGAATATAAGCATCTGTGCCACACTGTGTGCCAGAGTATTCTAGAATGGTGTTGAGAATGCTGCAATGTTGAAGGAGGACATCATGAACACCTGAGAGATTAAACAATTTCTGTTTAAAATATAAATAAATCAATAACATGATTAAAATTAAGAGTTTTTACATAAGAAACGCAAGTCTATTTTTTGGGCCAAACCAATTTATTGACTATATACCTACTTTTGGGCCACTCCATACTGTTGCAGCCAGTGCTTATTGCAGTACTGATAAAAATTGAAAATTTTGCAATATTTTCATTTTCTACTATTAGTTTGAATTGTTTGTCTAATAATATTTTGCAAACATTTTTGTTAAGTTACACATTTGTTTACACCATGAGTAGCTACTTGATCTGAATTGCATGGATGTGGATATAGATCAAAAACATGTTTAGCAGGTTACGGAAAAATTTTAGAAGCAATGAGGTAAGCACATTTTGTTCATAGGTAAAAACTTCTGATTAATGTTAAATGTGAACTTTTTTCTGATTTTGAAGAAATAAAGCACATATTTTATATGTATCAATTACTGCACTATTTATTTGCAGTTGGCATAGGTATTATAACATTCTGCTTAACACAAATGGCATTTCTTAACATGTGCAGAGTGGAGATGGAAGTCAAAAAGGATCAGCTAGTGAAAGCAATAGTGCGCAATCAGAGCAAACGGTAAGCCATAACTAAATTGTTTTCACACAGCTTATGTGTTCCTTTGGTGCTACAACAATGGTTAACAACCATGAACTGTGGGCCAGTAATGATTCATGAATTTACTGTACTTATGAAATTTAAAAATCAGTTTAACTATGGTGAGAACTTAAGAAGTCTAAAAAGTGCAGAGCCACATAGCATTGCAAATTCCTGTATGTCCAAAGTGGAACACAGCTAAAATATCTTGTAGAAATAATATTTCACATGTTAGCATTCTCAAATAATCCTATTACTAGTTTTTTATTAATTTTCTTTAGGTCTTGCAATGTTCTGACAAACAGTTGAAAAATAACAAATTTTCAGAGTATATTAACCAGGAAAAAATCTTTAAACAAATCTTGGTACTAGGCAAACCATGGCCCACATGCATTTCTTGAAAAAAAATTGTTGAAGCAGTTGTACTGATACATGTCAGTAGCATCAGCAAACAGAAAAGAATGGATAAAAGGTTGAAGTTCAAGTGTGTTTGTTGGGATATGGTGGAAACAGACATGTCCAAATATGCTGGAATGGCCCACAAGTGTTAATCATAAAATTTGCATACAAAACCTAAGTCATTTATTACTGGACTAATCCAGTCTTAAACTATCTAATTAAACTGCTCCAACAGCAACTAATGGCATATTTGTATAAAGTCTCATGTTATCTGATAGATTTATCTTCTTTTTGGTACTAGGATGTGGTATACTATTAAAAAAACTAGAAACAATGATTTCATTGTGTTCTAAAGTAAAAATTGCAAAAGAAAGCTGGAAATGCATATGAATGGACAATGTATTAGCCTCTTATGGGCTGTGGTCTTCTGCACACAGTAGTATCCTGCAAAAATTCTTTTCAAGCCTGTTTGTGATGCAATGAGCATAAATTATCACAATGCATTGCATTACAGGAATTTCATGCTGAGTAACACACAGTGCAACTGTGTAAACCAGGCTCTTTTTAGCTGAGTGGGCATTTCAACAAAATTATCTTATATGTAGAAGAAACACAAGATTATTCACACTAGTTCTTGATCAAGCTCATCTCACAAGCATTTTGAAAACATAAACAGACATGAACTCCATGGATTTCGTTTATTAACCAGTTTTGGTCATGTAGATCAACTATGAAGTACATGGAAATTGTTCACTACAAAGAAGTAGTAGCAGTAATGGAGCTGAAATGCTAATACAAGATTGTGAATACATTAGTGTCAGACATCACTTGGCACCTGCTTTTTTGCTGAGACATTGCAGTCATTTGTCCCATAATTATTATTAAAACTCACTGTTTTAACAGTGTTCACTTTTCAGACATTATGACCGAATTGACTTAATTTTTTTCAGTCATTTAAAACAATTGGGTCTGTGATCAAGAAAGGACCTAGCTTGGCACATATGGCCTACATGAGACCAATTACAAACTAATAATGCATTAAGTGAAGATGTTAACTGATGCACATTGTCATTTGTTCCATAAGCAATTGTTTAAAATCAGTGATCACATTGGACTGTTACTAATCTTGAACTTGTGTTTGACTTTTGTAGTATGCCATTATATTGACATGTATACATGCAGTAAATGTGACTATAATTCCACTATGAGATTCACAAAATTTGTACTGAAAACGTCTGAACAAGGGTTGGTTTGATATTCCTTATGCACACAAAAGAAAATTGACTTCTCATTTGTGTGTGTGGCATCCAGTTTGCATGTACAGTTGCCTTATGAAATATATACTCTGAATCTGGTTTTCAAAGCATGTCTTGATTACAGATTACTATAGCAATGTTATGGTTTCTTAAATAGGAGTTCTGTAACCTCTGACTGACTGCAAATTAAGACAACAAGCTTTAAATCTAATCCTGCAAAACTATCTGGTCTGTTGGAAGCTTTGTGGACACTTAAACCTGTAACATGGTGATGGCGCAATTTTGCAAGTTCTATTTTTTCTATGGCAATTTTTTGCATGCACATCAGGAAGGTTCCTGTATAGATTTAGTATTCATTACAGATTTAACTCAGTTTGGGTAAGGGTTTTTCGTAATTTAAAAGGAAAATGATATTAACACACACAAGCCAGCTATATTTTGCAGATAATCAATAAAATATATGCACTATACTGTTTATGCTGTCTCTGCAGTGCTGCATAAGATAACTGAGTGAGGTTTAAGATTACTCAATAAAATTACCATGTCTGCCATCTAAAATAAAGAAAAATCACAATTGTTCTAATAAACTACTAATCATTTCCAATAATTAAAAGTTTGTAAAAAAATATTTTCTATCTGTTGCATGTGTAACAAATATACCAAGTTTATGTTGAAGTTAACAATGATACGTATGTAATTTTCTTAAATCTTTCAATTGAGTCAAAATTTGGTTTTTGTAACATGTCAGCAGCAACTGGTCTAAAACTAGTTAAAATTTGCTCCAATGGTACCTTCATGTGGTTGCAATACAAAGGGTATGCTGGCCCCTTCAGAACTACATTAGTAGCAACTGGTGATAAGTACTTCTCAAATTTTAAAGCTAGAAGAAAACACACATAGAAATTTGGAAAGGAAGCAGTATGAGCATTTCAATTCCATCTGCTAGCTTGATGTTGCTCAAAACAGTAGTATGCATTTTTTACATGCTTGTTTGGCTTTTACTTTCATGTTTTCTTTTCAAACGATAAGTACTTTTAAACACAAAACTCACCACCAGTTTATTTAAAATAGTGTGGGCTGTATTAGTTCCTGCCTGACAAATCTCAGTTGATCAGAAAATGCAATGCAAGTGGGAACCAGGTCCTGCTTTTCAATGGTGTAAACAGCATGTGCTAATTCTCGGTAATTTTAGTCGAGTTGCTACTGGCATTTATCATTGTCTGGTTTTGAATGTTTTTGCAAATAGTTTCCTAGCCTTTCCTCAGCTGTGTTTGTTTGTGGCAGACAAGGTTTTGATGTGGTAAGTTATAGGAACTGCACTTGCTACAGAGTGATGTTGTGAATTGAGTGCTCATCTCTCTTTCATAAATTAGTGCTTAAACATTTTCTCATGTGGTAAAGGTCAGCTTTGTTTTGATGTTTTGCGGACTTTAGCACCTGATGAGCATGTTTGTATTCAAAATGTTGGTCTGAGTTTGCACTCAAATGTTGAAATTGTACACCTGATCCATCAGATGTGTGGAATAAACTTAGCTAACAAGCATCAAGTGCTCTAATGCATACCTATTTTCAACCCAGTCAAGTACATAGTGCCACAGTCCAATCTACCATACTATTTAATACAATTAGTTTTGCTATAAACCACATTGTCCTCAAAATTGAAATCACAATTTTTTGTAATTTTGCTGAAATTGATTTACTTTAATGTGTGAAGAAATTTTACAATATTTGTCCACCAGTTTTGTCAAATTTATTTTTTGTGTGCATGAAAATGACGAACATGTGAGCAACATATTCCATACTTTGATAGGTTGGGCTTGTTTATAACGTCCACTGAACAATAGGAGTACCTACAACAGGTAAAGCTGTTACCAAATTAGTAATAACAGTAGCACCTCAGAAACTTATTTGACCCCAAGGCAACACATAACCTAAAAAAGCTGTTAATATTGATAAAATTAGCATAGTTACACCCGCATTCCAAGCATTTTCATTTCGATAACGTTTATATAAAATACCACGCAAAGTATGCAAATAAATTAAACCCAAAAAAAACTAGTAAAGTCAAGCCCAGTCGTTCAGTGGACAATGAGAAACAATGTGTAGCCATTGCTGAAGACCGCAAGACCCTCCAGTTGCAAGCCTATGGAGAATACAACTGCTCACTTGCTTTAATTCTTGCTTAAATATTTAGAAACCATTAATGAAAGACCCAACTTTGTTTGAAATCTTGTTATCTTTGTTCCGATGCCTTCACCTGGAGTCCTGTGTGTGCAACTGAGGCATGAGCAACTTTTCAGTTACTTTAAAAAATATCTCGTGTGGTGTCATTGTCATGCCATTGCGCGTGTTCGCCTGTGCACTGCTTATGCTGCATTGTATTATTTTATACGTATTTCACTTGCATGTTTAAACATTTTTCCCTTGGTACAAATAATATCATCAGAAATAATGGTGTATGTTATTAGCTGACTAAGGTTTGGAAACTAACTACAGTATATAATTACGGTAATCAACTAGTCTCGGGCTCAGCATTTTCCTAACGCTGTCTTAGCAAATACAAACATCTCTTGGGTGCAGGTTTTGAGATTTGCATTGCCATGAATATTCTCTAATAGAAAGACATGTTGATTGAAGACGATATTGCTCTATTAGGCTGCGACTGCGTCTTTGGGTTAAAAAACTCCTACAACTGCTGTTTGCAAAAATGCACCCTCGCAAAATTTGCTGTAGTTTCGTGGTTGAATCAAAGCGTATTCTTGCCGCGTCTACGTTCCACGTGTTCTTTTTTAACCCTTTTGTTCAATATTCTGTTGCAAAGCTCTGTTGCTTACCATAACTGGTGTTGGATGCTTACACAGGGTTTTATATGTCCGATGTGCATGATAAACCTTCCATCTCCTGAAGCACTGACAAAACATTTTGATGTTGCGCATTCGGATCTAGACCAACCGTCTTCTCCAAAAAACTCTACTACAGCAGGTAAGCGGTTGGCATTTCTTTTAAAATTCGAATGGAATGCATCGGTTAGTTTAAAGTTTGTAAGTTGGTAGGAAACAATAGCAACTGCAAGTTAAGCTTTGAAGAAGTCAACTGTACAAGCAGGGTCTGTAAATTCATGCGTAAACCTACGAGTTGTAAAGAAGGTTTTTTTTTTAGAGTCAGACAACGCTTCTGGTGCCGTTGGTGACGCAGAATCAAGTGTGAACGAATTTCATCAGTCACCCAAGAAACTTGCTGCGTCAAACCATATCAGCAAACAAGAAGCTGAATCCCATGGGGACGAATTGGTCAACGGTGCAATAAAAAGTGAACACGAGCAAACGAAGAGGTGCTGTAAAAACAGGATTTCTCAGATCTATTCTTACATTTTTGCTTAGAGAATGTATCTGAAGGTCTGAATCTTTTCAAAGGTCAGGTTGAAACATTTTTTTGCTTCAGGTATACATAGTTCCACTAGTCACATCCATTCCTGTTTATAAGTTATTACGATATCTTCTGAAGAACCCGTATGTTCCTGTGAAAACAAGGTTTTGTAAAGATAGGTAATGTCAAATTACCATTACCTTGTTTCTTCGTAGCCCTCAACTTGCCGAAGTGGAGGACTTACAGGCTTCCTTGGACGAAGAAAAATGGTATTCTCAGGAGCTGAAAAAGGAGCTAGACCGATTGAAAACAGAGAAGAACTCATTGGAAAACGGTGGGTTTTGATACCAGTCTAGACCAGCTGTCCTCAGATTCGCCTCAGCGCCAAATCCTTCAGAAGGTTTGCGGCGACCCAGTCGCGATATATTTTAAGATCAGACAAATCTTGAGAGATCTGGCGTGTATGTTCAAAGAAATTGTGGTGCAAATTGGAGGTTGTCATATAGCATTAGGTGTTGGACTCATTGCAACAAATATCGCGGCAGTTTTATTTTGGGTTGCTTGCTGCATCCCTGCATGTTATGGGCCCAGAAATCCACTGATTAACCGATTGATAAGAAATCTTGGGCAGAAACATTTCTGAATAGTATAAACTTGACCTCCAATCTATGAAAAACAGTGTTGGTAAATAGAAAAATGAATGCTAGCATTTTTCTTTTAGCCAATGAATCATCACCACAAAGTACACAACAATTAAAAGCTCTAGGTTTTCTGTAGGCTTTCGAAGAATCATCTGACTGAGCTATGCTTCCATCTTTTTTGCGATGATTCAAACTTGCACATATCTGTATTCAAGTAACTTCACTCCACAGGTCAAGCAAGCAAGGAATCTATTGCAAAGTAGTTTCAGATGTTAATGTAACTTTTAAGAAAGTATATGTAGACAATCAGAGGACATTTTGTTCAGCTTTAGAAAAATATGGAAGGCGTAGGTCCATACTCATAACTCTGCCAGTGTCACTCTCACTACATTTCCTCAAAGCAGTGTGTTTTTAAACCGATGGGAATGGCAATAAAAGCAACTTGCGATATTTTGCTTGCATGCTTGATAAAACTTTCCTTTCAGTACTTGTATGTTTTAAAATGAAACGTGCCACCGACAGACGTACTACGGCAACCAGTTTTTGCGCAACGCAACAGTTGTTGTTAAACTCCATTTCTCTGCTGATGTCGTACAAGTAAAGAGGAACTTTCTTGAGATAAGCTCTCATGGATTGGTGCTGTTCCTTGAATTTTTGAACAAATCGACCTGGCCGTGAAATTGAACAGAAATGAAAACGTGTTTTAGATCGATCGGCTGAGCAATCGGCTCACAGCCCGTGATCAGCAATCTGCAATACCGTTTGCTTGGTGAGACTGTCGTTGGTTTACTATTTTCAATTGCCCCTACGAGATGCTTCACATTCAATGCAATGCGATCTTTCCTGCACAAGTTCCGTCGGGTCTGAAACCAACTCAAAAGCTAATTATTTGAATCCTGACGATGCGTCATTTTACGTGAAATCGATTTCCTATTAAAACATTTCTGATCGATCCCGTGCTAACCCCAATCGTGGGGAGTACATGCTTGAACGTTTGAATCCTTTCGCAGAGTTAGAAATGATGCAGCAACAGATGAAAATGGCAATTTCTACAAACGAGGAGCTGGCCAAGCAGAAAGACACCGCTCAGCAAAAAGCCGCAGCGACGGCGCAGAGCGCAGCAGGTAGGCTGTGAGCAGTTCGAATCTCTTTACCTAGCCATTCTTGTACTCAAGTGGATCCAGCTCCGTTTGTCGAATATCAACCGTTCGAGATAAATCAGTCTTGCGAAAAGCCTGTAATCTTGTGTTTTAATTCATTTTCCGTCGTGTGAATGATTGTTTTGTAATGCTAACTCAGCCAATAACCATCTACGCAACTTCGAGCATGTAATTTTGAAAAATCTTCCGAATTGGTTGGGAGTTAAAATCCAAAGTTTTTTTTTCAGGCCAGTGAGTTCCTCGGCTACAATATGTTAAGCCAAATGTTAACGAATTGCCCCCATACCTTTAAAGAAAAAATAATCCATCGCACGACATCTATTCATTCGGCGCAAACATTTCTTGTCCAAGCATCCAATTCTTATTGTATTCCATGCTGTCATTGCTGTCATCGTTTCCAAAAAAGCTTTTATCACGTTGAAGAGAGTTAAATGAAAATAAAATGAGCGTGTGTGTGTTTTCAAACCAGTAGTTAACCCGCCTGGCAGCGACGTTGTGTAATCTCCCGCTGATACTCGATTTTGTAATATTCTCTGATGTGATTGTCAGCGGTAAGCATCCACTCCTTCCTGTTTAGTTTTTGTTATGTTTTGTTTTTAACTGAAACACCTGTATCTTGAAATGTGAGACACTCAGTAGTACTTTTGTTGAATTATTGCAAAACGTATCTGTTCCGCACCGTACTTAGTACCCACCGGAGAATTTCTGCCCTTGGCTTTACTGGTGCGTTTAGTTGATTTTTTTTTGTAAATAATTGGGTGACGGCAACTGGCTGCAGGGCCATTCCTGAATTTACTTCATGATGGTGGAATTACTCAATGGTTGCGAAAGCTTCAGGACTTTACGGTCGATTTTTGTCAGATGCGAAAGCTGCAAAAGATGAGGCTGAAGGCGAGAAGGCGAATGCTGAGGAGCGATGTAGAAACCAGAGTGTGGAGCTTGAGAAGGCGGCCGCTTGGATTCGCGATTTAGAGTCGCAGCTGGTAAGTTTTCAGTGCAAGTTGTCGTTGCTTAATATTAATGCTTGGCTTGAACATCTTTTCGAGATCATACGGGCGCTTTTTCCGCTGTAGTTTCTTGCTGTATTTTATCGTACACCACCCCGACCTGAACGCAGTTCGCCCAGACGTCGAAGGTTAGCATTGATGCGTTTTTAGTGTTGACTTTGGGCTTTGGTGTAACATATGGTAAAATTTGCTCTCATCTTGAAATTCTCGATAGTCCCGTTGGTATACCACGTGCATACGGGGTTTTACACAAACCTTCGACTTGAGATGTTATTATGAACTTGATTACTTTTTCTGCTGTGTCACCCTAAAGCCAAATTTGTGTTCACCTATTCTCTTCAACCAGCGGCATCACCAAATCTTATTTTTTCTTTCAGCCTCCTGGTGTTAGTCCTGAAAGCTTTATGAAGGTTGCTGTACTGTCATATAAAAAGCTCGTTCGGCGAAATAATTTCTTGATCAGTGACAGCAGCTGCAGTTTCGATTTGTGTTTCTTTAGAGCGTCTTCGAGGTATACCTACCAACGCAGTAAGACGTGTGTGAAAAACAGCAATTACGCTGCAATGGTTCCACAGCTTGTGTTCTGGCCCCGTTTCCTCTGATTCGGAGTTTCTGCCCTGAATGCAATCTTCTCGATCGTTAAATGCGATGCAAAGATTTGCACGACTGCTGCGATTCGACGAACAATCACGACATTGATTGATGCTCGATCGCGCTCACGATCTCACTACTTTTTAACCCGGCCACAGTATTTTACCATCGCCAGTGTTCTTGTAAATATCAAAGAACTGTTGAGTTTCTACATGCAGTAAAGTAATGTGCTGTGGCAGCCCCTGGATGCATTATTTGATAACTTGGTTAACACCACTCGTACGGCTGTTCGGCAATCAATGTGTTCGCTGTGGACCGCATCCGGTCAGTAGGTGCCGATGTCTGCCGCCACGTATCTCGCTCATGCAATACTTGACAACAGCCGATGAATGTGCTGCTGTACGACGCCTTTGCGCTATTAATCGGTTTCGTGTGCGGTCGATTTCTGTCAGTTGGACATTTCGGTGTCTTGTTTGTATCTGGGTTTCTTGAGCGAACGTTTATCTCATTGCAAATATATTGCTGTGTTTAGTGTGCGACTGTACTACTTGCGTATGTTTGAGCCGAGATATAACAGACGCCTAAGATATTGGCTTCTCTAACATGCGCTGAAGGTCATGCAATGCCAACCTAAATCTATAATGTTTTTGTTAACCATTTGTCCGCACCTTCCCTTGTTTAGATCCCGTCCAACGCTGATCATGCGGGCTCTGACCAGTCTGCGCGAGAAAGCGTTTGCGCGTTTTCTCCTGTTCAAGCAGTTGCTTCGCGTTTTGGCAGATACAGCGCCCCGGTGCGGATGACGTGATGGTGTTGAAGAAAGAACTGGTCCAGGTCCAGACGCTGATGGACCAGATGACCCTGGAGAGCGAAAAAAAGGGACAAGAGGTTGAGTTGGAGCGACAGAATCTCCAGCAATTGCTGAGCGAAGCGAACCGACGCGCCGAGGTCGTGCAAAGAGAATTCGAACAGTTCAAGGTGCACGCCCTCGTTAGTAGCATTCCGTTCTTCTGCACGTCTCGAGAAACAACGTACTGGTCTGAATCGTATCTGGATTCGCTTCGAACAATTTTAGTGCACGCGCAAATGGATCAAACTGGCTCGCGACCTGTTCAAACTGATCTATTTTTCTTTGAAAAAAATAGGCTGAAAACGAAAAGCTGAAAATGGAATACATTCAGACGGCGGCGGCCAAGGACGAGTCGACCAAGCTGTTTGAACAACAGAAGCAAGAACTGCGCAAGTATCACAGCGAAAACGAAAGCAAGCGTCAGGTGAGAAAGTTGATCAATTGTTGCCGGTACGCGTCTCCGATCCGTGGACGCGTGACCAGCGATAAGTAGGTGGCGCAGTTATCACGAGCGCCGTTTCGAGGCTGGCCGCGGAACGTTGGAGCGGGTCACTTATTGGGTATGTCGCTTGCTAATCAATACCGGCGAACTATTTCCAGTTAAATCGAAGCCAAACACAAACGCGTAAGTATCGTAGTGCTTTTGTTAGTTGTGTTCTTAATTTTTTTTTTGCTTGCATGTAAAATAGCAACAAAAATACCAAAGAAAAACTGCTTAAGAATCCAGTTCCCACTTTGTTTGAAGATGCCGCTTCAGTTCTCATTCATCTGACGACGTATCAAACTTTTGAGAAACTTTGCATGGTGCTTTTGTTTCTTTTCAGGAAGAGCTCTCAAGCTTGCAAACGAGTTTGGACGAACAGCGCATGCGCAATCAGTCGCTCGAAATCGAATCGAAACGCTTGACGGAGGAAAAGTCTGCCCTGCAGGGCGAAGTCGACCGGTTAGTGCATCGACTGTCGATGCCATCAACGCCATCTTCTCCAGTTGCGTGTTTTCCTGTTTGAAGCGTTGACGTTTAAATAATGGTTAACAAACGGTTAAGCAGTTCGGGTAGAGAGAACGTGCTCCTGCATGAACCTATGCTGCAATATGCAGAAGTAACCAACCAACTGGCTGATTCTTCCAGCCTTAATTGTGTGTTCTGCGTGAAAGTAGAAGCCATTCCAGCCTTTCCGGCTTGGTTTCGTTTTACCACACGCTGCACGCTGTTGTGATTGAGGCATTACGTGTCCAGCAGCAGCAGCAAGCTTGAGAGGCTGCGTGTCGGTCTTGTTTTGTTTCAAACCGGCAGAAAGCCACAGTCACTGCTGTAGCTATTTTGTCTACCACCGCATGGGACTGCGTTGATGATGTGTTCGCTTTTGTGCGTATTCTTCTTTGTTGTACATCATCACGTGATCGAGTTAATTACCACGACTTCGCTGAGGCGGGATAGAACTCGTTCGTTTCAGGTATGGTTGTAACCCCTGCACCCTGCGAATCCCTTATCTGCGACGTAGTCATGGATACCAGTCAGTATTTCCGAATCGTGATGTTGCGTGTGACTGATACGAAGTGTCCAAGTGATGGTGCCAGTTTGTGATTGGATCGCGTGTAAATATTTACGGCATGCATTGCTTGCCAGGTTGAAGAATGATGTTACCAGCCATTCCGATCGATCCAAAGAATACGAATCGAAATGCGCCGAGCTCGAGAAAGCCCTGGAAAGAAGTAACAGCTCCAAGTCCGATTCTGACTTGAAACAGTCGCAAATTGCGAAAGAGTTGGAAAGGTATGCGCTCCGGGCCGTTCGTACAGAATTTCTTCGGAATCGAGACGGTAGAATTTTAAAACATTCAAAATGTCGAACGCGTAGAAACGCATGAATCTTTCGTCGTTGGGCATTTTCTGTAGAAACTCGCAGCAAACAGTGCACGCGCGAACTTTTTACCTCGACTTGCAGTCTACTGCAAACAACTTTGGTTAAAGTTTTGATTTCTCACTGTAACGCCAGGGACCAGTCGTGTCAGCAATCGAACGTTTCTTGCTCGCAAACGCTTTTATGGGGTCTTTGCGCCATCGGTGTATGAAAAAAGACGAACAAAAGCGCAAAACTAATTTCTGCTGATTGGGAGTCAGAATCAAGCGCCCCCTGACGGTCCGTTCTCGTATTTTCCAGAACAAAGCAGGAGCGCGCGGCACTGCTCGCCGAGCGCGACGCCCGCCTTGAAGCTCTGTCAGAGGAGCGCGACACCCTGCGCTCGCAGGTGAAGGACGCGCAGACGACGAATGAACAGTTGTCGGCGAAGTGCGAAAGTCTGGAGGCGCGATGCGAGGAGCTCAGGTAAGCCGCGAGTATGTTCTCCATTTGCGGGAAGACAAATGAACGCGGATCGCGTGCTTGAAGATAGATTTTAAAGAAGTTCTCATGCGCGAGAAATGAAAGCAGAGAGGTCGCATGCAGGCAACAGGCGAGCATGCTTCAATCAGTTCAGTTTGATGTGCCTGTGTCTGAAATTTTGCTCACGAAAAATTCGAGATACTTGCTTCGTTTGGATTTTTGCTGTGATTGTTGTTGTTTGCGTTTGTTCGAAAAAAACTCAACTACCCTGAGAGCGCCTTTGCTTTTACACGTTTCAGAAATTCGAGCAAAGACAGAGAAGATGAAAGCAGTTCGATACGTCACCAGCTGGAAATTGAAGTCGCTCAGCTGAAGATCAAACTGGAAACCCTCGAATCGGAAAACACTCAGGTTGGCTTCAGCTGCTTCGTTTGTCATTTGCGTTGCCATGGCAGCACCTTGCTTCGCCCCCATCGTTGCCATGGCAGCAATTGTGTTTCGTCCCCCATCGTTTGCCTCGACAGTCGCGACAGTTCCGTAACGTGTTGCCGGTTGTAGACACTGAGTTGTCGTGGCACACGCGAATCGCATGAATATTTGAAGTCAATCAAAGCAATTTGTCGATGCTGCTTCCGCTTAGCGGACAATGAAAATCTAATACTGTATGATGGAATGCTGCGGCTTGTCTTACGATCGCGTCATTCGGTTCAGCTCGTCGCCCAGCAACGAGATTTGTCGAGCAGCGTGGCGGATGCGAAGACAGAGCACGAGGAGGAAAGGAACGTCCTTCAGCGCAAATTGTTGGAAGCTGAAAGACAAGCGGTTGAACTGAACGTGCAGGTATTTTTTCCAGTCCGATGAAGTGGACCTAATGCGTCCGGCACGGACGAAAGCGAAGCGTGCTCTCCGTTACTGCCGTTGTGATTACGCGTCGTGGGGTGCTGTTGCCCCTGTGGACGTGTTGTTTTACACCGTATTTCCTTAATTATTTGTTGTAGCATCCTAGAAAACTGAAACACAATAAGCACGTTGACTTTGTGATCGGCACTGCGACGTGTCAATTCTAACAGAACCTTCCAGCCTGACACTTGTTTTGCGAAATGAATTCCTAATAAGTTGGCCATAAATCAGGGCTACTTAGAAGTAAGGCGTTCGATCTTAGCGCAATAGATTTCTCGTATTTTGTTGTCCAAAGGCGCAGTTGTACAATTGAAATGAGCAACTGTTGCAAGAAATAGCTTCGTTCTACTTGTTCAATGGTATAAGCCGTGCGTGCAGAAACGTATTAGCTTTTGCCCTTCATGTTTCGTGGAAAAACACATCTCTGTGTAAACATACAAGTGGAGCGTGAGGCTCCAAATAATAGAAGCGATCGATTTCGATCAAGAACCAAATACTGAAAAACGAAGCCACAACCGAACTCGTCACTTGCTAATCAACCAAAAGCAATATAAATTTCGTAGACCTGTCAAGATTTTGCTTGATAACCCAATGAAAGCAAATGAACTTATTTTGGGCACATCGATCTACTTCTACTCGATTGGGGCTTTGTTTTTGTTTGAAACAGGGTTCCCACGCGGTATTAAAAGTATTGAATTTTGAAATCGGTTTTCAAGACCTTGAAAAAGTAATGAATTTGGCCAAAATGTTCATAAAATAGTGAAAAAGTTTGGAAATTCCAAATTCAGCCATTTGTTTATTCAAATTTTGTTCTTTACCGCTGATGGCAGTTCTGCATGTTTTTTGCATTGTGTTCCATCAATAAAATTTTTGGAAAATGAAGGTAAATAATGGTGTATTGAAGTCTTTTAATTTGGTATTGAAAAAGTATGGAAAATAGTTTTTGAAAATGCGTGGGAACCCTGTTGAAACCTTGGCGAACTTTTCTGAACCATTACGCACATTCGTTGATCTGCTTGCACCTGATCTCATATAGTTCAGTGACATGACTGTTGCTTTTATTTTTCGTTAGAGTTTGTAGACTTTGCGTTATATAACAAAAAGGCCAAATCCCACTCGGAGCTTCCTTTTTCATGCGGAAGTGATGACATAATCGTCGATTTCGCAAATCATTTGCTTGCAACGCGACATTTTCGACAGAAAAGCCAGCTCGACAGCGACTTGAAGCAGAAATCGAAAGCGCTGAACGATGCCAACGCTCAGCTCGAGTCGGCGAGGGACTCAGAGGAAGATCTCAGAGAGAAGTTGCATGTTGGCAACGCCGACTTGTTACTGAGATCTCAAGAGATAGATGCTTTGAAGGTAATCTATGTGGTTGGGCGCGTACGCCGAATGTGTTGTCCTCTTGCTTCGATACGGCGTTTATTTCTTACAATTTATTCCGCTTCCAAGGAAGCCGTTATTTTTCCCAAGAAGAAGATTTTTCAAAAACCTGACTTGTTTATACGCAACAATTCTTTGCCAGCGCCAACGCGTCAAATTAACGTTGGCGCAAAGTTTGAGCCAAGTTCCAGTGAATTATAGCAAAAGGTGGACTTTAACCGTCTTGTTTTTGTTGAGTTTTATTTTGAAAAGTCTTTAAGTTGCACTGCCCTGAATTTCAACCATCTTCACGGTTCGATTTCTTCCAGGACAAGCTTGCCGCTGTCACTGCACAAGTCGAAGAAGAAACACACCGCCGCGAGGCCGCCAGCGATGAAGCCAAAAAGTGGGTAGTTTTTATTTAATCATTTGTTTGAGCATAGTCCAATCGCACAGATATCCCGAGCAGACGTATGTGGGCCTCGTTTTTTCCTTTGTGTTTTTGCAACCGTGAACTTCATCTCCTTTTTCCTATCAACTGGCAAATTTGCCGAGATATGGATACCTCACCGCGCATGCGCAGAACCAGGCGAACCTTTAATGCGAACCTTAAGGTTTTCGATGCGGCAGAATCGCTCCAGGTCTTCATGAGAATGGGACGTGTTTTATGCTCGTCCTAAATTCTTTGCATCCACCCGAAACCCGCCTTTCTCTCGCGACTTCACCGTGTATCTTTCTTTCTCTCGCGACTTCACCGTGCTGCCTTTCTTATTTCGCTCGACAGACTAAGAGAGGAACGAGTGGAGTTGATTGCTCAGATGGAAGCGGGAGAGGGCGAAGCTGCCGCCCGTTCTCAGCTGGCCGAAGAGAACAGTCAACTGCGGTTGCTGAAGGATGAAGCGGAAGAGAAACTGAGAAATCAGGCGAAGTGCGTTTTTGATTCGTAGTTGGCGCTTTCTGCTTGACAGCTGCTCCATTGAAATGTATCACGTATTTTGCAGCAACAAATTTGTTTTGCTAGAAAACGGTCATATTCGATTTCCGCACAGAAGCCATAAATATTGTACTAAATTTTCAGCGAGTTGCTAAAGTCTCAGCGAGTTAGACATGGAACAGGTATGTGTCACCATCAGAAACTTAATGCTTTGAAAAGGAGGATCCGTTTTTATTAAACTTTCACGAATATGAGCCGAGGGTGTAGCGCACAAATTTGAAACAATATCGTCACTCCTTTAACGGTTGTGGGTATTTGAAAAAGCTAAGCGTCTGTCGAGAATTTGAGTCAAAGGCACTCAAAGTAACCTGCCAGTGGAAAAGAGGCGCAATTCTTCGCTTGTGGCATAAATTTGCTCCTCTAGAACAGCGCTTCCCAGCCAGTGGGCCGCGATGTATTTTGTAGAGGCCTGCGAAGCAGTTTAAATATTACTATTTTTTGGTGTTCAACTGAAACGTTTCCTTGAAAATCAGCCGATTTTCTTCTATTTACAGCAGGCCCACATAAAATTGCCAGTAAAAGTAGGTCGCAAACTGAAAAAGGATGGGAAGCACTGCTCTAGTTGGAACAGTGTTTTTCAATCTTGTTTTTGAGCCACAGAAGACCTTCTTCATATTAGTCTCATCATATTAAGAATATTCAAATTGACGACAGTGGGTAATTACTTTCATAATAAATTTATTACGGAACAGCCGACAATCTTCCAGGAAGCGCCGGTTGAAAATCACGGCTCTACAACGAGTACACAAGTGTTTGTCTTTGTAAACGTGATGATACTTACAAGATAGGGGTAGTTTTCCGTGTTTTTGTTATCCACTTTTTATGACGGCACAATGTCTAAAACGTTTTGTATCGCGTTGCAGCGAACACAAATCTGTTTCTCGCGACTTGACCAGCAAGCTCAGCGAATCTTCTGCAAAGATCCTGGCGATGCAAGAGCAGCTGGACGCAGCCAACCAGCAAGTCGCAGCTGCCGAAGTGAACCTGGCTGCTGAGAAGCAGAAAGTGCTGCAAATGGACGCGGATCTAAAGGTAATCAGCTTTTGACCTGTTCGTTCGAACCTGGCTGGGTGGGTGCAACTGTCTTGTTTCGGTTGGGCACCGGTTTATAAGGCCGATGGCTTACCTTCTGCTGTCTTTGGAAAACAAATGGGTATTTTCTGCAGCAGTTGCGGATCCAGGCTAGGCCTTTTGGGGGCAGTTAAAGAGATGGGGCGCCAAAAAAGGTCAGTCTTCACTTGTTTGAAAAACCGAAGATTATCTGGTGTTGGCAATTGCTGGGTATCACACAAAAGTGTTGACCATTTCTAGACCGAGAAAGTGACTGTTTTTGTTGGTCAAACTATGTAATCACAGTGTCAAAGCGCTTTATATCGTAAATTCACAAAAGTTTCGAAGCGGGTTCAGAAAGATAGGTCCCAATTTTTCACGCGCTGCATTGTCACGAAGAAGTCTGTTGTTATCCCCAACAAACCTCTTGCATATACACAAAGTGTTTGAAAGAAAAACCCTAAAGAGGGGATTCCCAAACTTTTGTGGCCATGGACCCGATTCAGGCCTGTTGGCTGTCGATGCCATGAAAAACAGTTTAAGAATGGCATGATAGATTCACACTTGACTTGAAAGCTTCTTGCCCTATAACAGTGGTTCTCAAACTGTGATGCGCGTACCACTAGCGGTACGCGAGGGCTTTTGAGGTGGTACGCGAGCAACTTTCCTGTCGTATTCGAAACGCTTTGTTAATTCGTTCGTGTGTTATGCTAATGTTGCTAATTCGTTTATGTGCTGTATTTATCTTAAGTACATTGAGCAAATTACATTCTTCTGAAACCAGGCGTGTACACTCCAACATCAAAAAAACACCAGGTGGTACGCGATCTCAAAAAGTTTGAGAACCACTGCCCTATACTATATTTAACGCCGCAAAGAAAGAGCTGAAGCTTGCTTTCCGTTTTGGAGGATCTTAGAATTTGGCGTTATTTCTGAGTTTCCCATAGCGGGCCATTTTTGCACAGACACGCAGCAAATCGGAAACAGTGCTAATGAATAAAAGGACTGCGTTTTACACCTGAGCAATCCTGGGCAATTCTCACGCGCATGAGAAAAAAACAGAAGAGCGCTATTATTACGAAATAATAGCATTGTTGATAGCGTTCGGTAATCGCAGGGCTTTTTAAGGAGTTTTATGGACCGGATGCGGGTCCCTAGAATCAGAAAATTATCATCTGGTCCCTGGAATCAAAAGAAAATCGGGTCCCTGCAGGTCCATACCGGGTACCTAACATTTTCTTCAAAAAAAACTGGTTATAGAGACCCAGCAGGCTTTACCCGGCTTGTAAATTTGACAATTTAAAGCATTGTTGAGACCAGAAGAGGTGCCCCAACCGCGACTAGTGCGGTTTTGGAAATATATTGGCGTAAATACTGTTTACAATACAAGTCAATGCACTCAAGTCTAGTTTTCGGTGGGCGATCGCATGTTTTCAATCCTAATGTGGCTCCGATCACCGCTCAACAGCAGGCCGCTAGTCAGGTTTTGGGGTTTGGTGGGGCAAAATATATCTTAGAGAGGCAAGATTTTTTTTGTTAGATGTTCAAAAAAACGTTTCTGGGCACAACAAAATTTGGAGTGGCACTGCCCCCGATTGCCCCCCGTGGCTACGTGCCTGGATCACCGAACTACGTCCCTCAAAGCCGGTTCTTTCCACCCGACACATTGTGCCACGAATGAAGCAAACTGCAACGATACAGTAAGCACCGTTTGGCCGGACTTCAGAAAACCGGACTGGCCCCGTTAAAAAAACTGCGTTGAACGTTGTTCCTTTTCCTCATTCTGTTCGAATGGCCGCACTGTATTGAACAAAAGAGTGTCCGGCCCACGATCGTCAGTTCCCTCGCATACCTGGTCCTTTGTGGAAAAGGTTTGGTGATGCCTTTTTCAAGAGTGACCATGTCTGCATTTTCGTGCACCAGAGTACTACACTGCGTTCGCTTTCCATTCGTGGTGTCCGTTCCTGCTAACTGCCTCTTCTTTATGGGCCTTTATACACTAACAGCAGTCGGTTGTCGAGATACACGTTTCCTCGTTGACTCTGACTTACAAGCTGATTTCTGGCTCGACGATACTGCACCGCTTACTTCTGACGCTCGATCTTTTCTCGGAGTCTCGAATTCATGCATTTTTTCGTAACAGGTGAAGTCCGAGCTTTTGCTCAACACCCAAGCCGCGAGCGCCACGCAGCGGGCAGACATCGAGAACCACCTGAGCACCGTGAAGCGGTCGCTCGACGATAAAGTCAAGGAACTGCAAAAAGTAACCGAGGACGCCTCGGCTGCCAAAAGCAGTCTGGAGGGTCTTAAGGTTCGTTCGAAAGCTGATCTTTGTTTTTCTTTCGCTGTTTTCGTGAAGAAATGTAGTACTGTTTGGACAACCTCCCCTGTTTCCTGAATACTCGATCTTTTGTCTGTTGAGAGTTCGGCGATTACTCCCCAAAATTATTATTTCCCGATAAACCTCAATGATCAAAACAATCTACGCAGCAATCTTGCAGATTGCGTAGTCTCCGTTATATTGGTTTTTGTCCAGTTGCTGTTTCCTCACTTGTTCTTGCGCTTCGCAGACCCAGATAAACCAATTGCGCCAGGAACATAGCGTCGAGGTCGCCGGTCTCAAGTCGTCGCTCGAGCGCAGCGAAAACGCTAGAGCGAGCGGTGAGGCGGAGGTGGAGCGCTGGAAGGAGGAGCTGGAGCATTTTAAAGATACTGCGCGGAAGGAGAGCGAGAGGAAGAAGAAAGAGTGGACCGCGGCTGAAACGAAGTTTGCCGAGAAGTAAGTGGCGCGAACGGTCGAGCGACGTCATTCAAACCCCAGAAACACCCCTCGCCCCACTGTTCAAGTTCAACATCTCACCGATTGCAGTATTATGTTTCGTGTTTAACGGTAGTTTCACCGGTTTCGACGCTGGTAATGTTGGCAGGATTGTAACAGGAGATCTGCGGATATGAAGTTTCGTCGGGGCAATTTAAGCTGGGACAAGGGATGTAAAAAAACATGTAGTCGACTTGTCAATGCTTTCGGATAATCGCAATTTATTTTCTTTTAACGCTGCCAGGTGACGGAGCCACGTGTACTGCTAAAGTAACGTACGTCTGTTGATCGTGTTTGATTGCGAAGAAGCAGGCGTCACGCTCGAAATCAATCGACTGGCTGGCCGCGACTTCTTTCTCAGGCAGAGAAGCCGCCGCGTCGCGTCATTCGGATCTGCAGCGCGAAGCTCAGGTTTCTCCGATCGATATTTATTTGTTCAGGGTTTCGAACCTTCAGGACGCGCTGAAAGAAACGAAAAAGCAGCTTGAAGCGAAGGCGCAAGAGCTCGCGAACGAACAAGAAATTTCGAAGTCAGCGCGCGACGAACTGGCTGAGGTATTTTCACACGGAATCATTCGCGCCTCTTTTAAAAGTTGGCCGTGCAAAGCTTTTCAGAACCCAATGCAGTGTATCGTCAGAAATAACGATTCCCCCAAAGTTGTCTGTAAACTGTTTATCGTCCGGTCACGACTGAGCAAGAACCCAACTGGTCCTGTCGTTGCAGACACCGTTTTTTGACATTAGCAGTCCACTTTTAATAAAATCGCAGTTTTTTTTAGGCTCAGTCCACTCTGCAAGACCTGAACAAGGCAAACGCAACTGTCAAAGCTGACCTGGAGGCAAGAAGCAGCGCGTTGCACGAGTCGGATAAAGCCCTGGCCAAGGTGGAGGATGCGCTCGCGCTGGAGCAGAAGGAGCGAGATCGCGAGAGAAACGAAGCCAGTCTGCAGCTACAGGAAATGAGTGAAAACTTAAATCATGCTCACCAGGCCACCAAATCCTTGGAGGAAAGCATGAACTTTGAGATGCAGGTACGTTTGTTATTTGACATACTTTCAGTGTAAAGACACTACGAAGGCAAGCTGAAAGCCTATTGTTGCCAAAAAGCTGCTTTTTACTTAACATACCGTTGATGCTGTTTGCATCAGAGCTGGCGCAGGTGTTGAAAAATGCGATGCATAAAATTCTGTAAGTTTGGTGTGCGATAAAATCCACTCACTTGTTCAAGTAAAACCCAAACCCCTGCCATGATGTAAAGACATCCACAAAATAATATGGAGGCGCTGTGGTTATTTGGACACTTCCGATCACCGAAGTCGACGATTGAGCTCGCGCCCTTTTTAAGTTTTGGAAGAATGCTCGAAACAGGACGTCGATATATTGCAAACCGGTGGCAATGGGATGCAAAGCATCACATCGATGCTCCTTGAAAAGCACTGAGGTTTGAAAATACCTCTACATCGGTTCACCACCAAACCTTGCCAGCGTGTTCGCACGCCATGTTCGTGGTCGGTTCGAAACGAAGTAACATCTGCGCAATCGGCGATGAGTTTGCAGCGCCGCGCAACTGAAAGAGAGCTGCGCGCTAAAACTGCTCGCAGTTATCACAAGCGCTGTTTAAGACGCGCTGCGCTAATCTCGCGTTGCTACTCCGGGTGACCTTCGATAATTTCAGGTTTGTCGCGAGTGACAAATCCGCGCCTTCGCTGCCGGCACTTGTTCGTTGTTACCTGTCTTCTCTTCCGCGCAAGTTTAATCTCCGTTTTAAATATTGTAACGAGCGCATTACCGACGGCGTCAGGCATTCTGCATGCTTTTCAACGCACGCCTGCTCTCGCTTTCGTTTGAAAATGCGACGAAGCTTGCCCGACAATACTTAACGCTTAAAAAGAACAAGAACACACCTTAGCAATCCAGTACATTCGTCGGGATGGACCTTCCGGCAAGATCTCATCCTGTCGCGTGCTGGTCACGTGATGCAGAGGCAGCGGTCGTTTTTCTTACCAGGCTGCCAACGTTGTGCGTGCACGTCCACTTGCGTCTTGATATCATTCGCGTCTCGTAGAAACTGCGCGAGTCGCTCGACTGCGAGAAGAACAAGTGCGTCGAACTCGACGCGTCACTGCGCGCGGCACGCGACGCTCTGCTGAGGAGCCAGGCCGAGGTTGAGGAGAGCAAGAAGACGATATCGGGGTTGACGCTGCACAACGAAGAAGAGCAAAACAAGTGAGCAATCTGACGCAAGTCCTTCGATTTAAGTTGCGCTTTGCTGCAGGTGGTAACCGATCGCTTCGGGTTGTTCGTGCAAGCTTGTTGTTAGCATCTTAATCGGAAAAACACTCCGTAATTTTTTTCATGAGCTTTGAATCGGGGGTGGGGTTTACTAGTAAGTACGCGAAGACATGTGAAGCCCGCGTCTTGTGACATCGGTAGCAGTAGCTGTTCAAGCGTTCCAAGGCGCAGTAGATGAAACGTCAGCGCCAAATGCGACTAGGGTCTGCACGTGCTGGGGCAGGATTGGAAAAACTGAAGCTTTCAAGGTAGGCCTACAGCAAAAATTTACCGTTTTCTGTGATTTTCATTGGCGAAACAACGCAGTGGAAGTTTTTTTCTTTTCAGTATTTTTCTGGCAAACTTTTTTAGAAATGCAACCTGAAATCTCTGATAAAATATATATGTTACATCTGCCTAAGCCAGCTATGTCCAACCCGCCGGCCTGCCATGCGGCACAGCTGAAGGTTTTCGTTACTGTGTATGTACAATATTAATGACAACCTGTCCTTATTTTAATGATCTTAATTTTGACGTTTTTGATGCAATGTTCCTCAGTGCCACTCTATCACGCTTGAGTTGCGTGCAAGCAGATTTCCATGTGTCCACTGAGGTGCAGAACTCACTTCTGATTTCTGCCCTTTTTTTCCATTTGCACTGAACTGAATTCTATTATGTGGTTCCACTGGCATTTTATACACGCCTATGATATCACAGTTATGGAGTGATTAAAGGTGCGAAAAAGTCGTTATGATTGCTGATAGGATTCGAACACTTTCAGTAGCTTGAGCTGAATTTTGGTTTGCTGAGAACAACGCAAGTCATTCAACGTGCGGCCTTCATTAAGAAAGTGACTTACGTTTGGCCCAGCAATACATTTCGGTTGGACATAGCTGGCCTAAGCCAAACTACTCTGAAGGGGTAAGGTGGTCGGCTTCCCACCTTTTCTTTGCCCCAACCTTCGGATGCCCTCACCTTAAAGTGATGGGTGCGAATCCCCCAGTTTGAAACCCCTGAGCCATGTGTTGGAAGCAGAGAGTACAGTATTAAATTAAAAGGCTTTTTAAAAGGCTTTTCTGTGTGTTGTGTATCGCGACAACGAGATTTACTGTTTAAGCATAAGAGGGTTAACAGACCACACTCATCGTTTGAAGAGGCTTCAGATGTGGCTCATACCACCACTGCATTCTGCACTGGGTCATAATGTCTGGCTTGTCAACGTTGCCTACGAGATCATCTGTATACCTTATGATTTTCTTTAGGAAAACCTTTACGTTGATACTTTGACACAGCAACCGTCTTCTCAGTCGATGTGGTTTGGCGGCACCGCACACTTCGAGCGATCTGCCGCTGTAAAGATATTTTTTGTAACATTTCAGAAAAAAAAAACTTTCCACCGAATTTTCCAGATGCTAACAAATAGCGGTTGAAGACCCAACAGCAGTGAGACATATTCGTACAGGCGGTTCCATTTGATCATT
>JGI24021J15306_10000307_pt1 | contig 33621 bp, 17 predicted proteins | sample Ectturendosymbi1_FD_15306 | JGI IMG/M metagenome (IMG submission 15306)
GTCTGATAACAAAACTGAGCGTGAAGTCGAACGATAACGGGCGGGTCTAAGTTTCTTAATTGTTAACTTGGGCGTGCCTTGGGCATTCCGACCAAATTCACCAGTGCTCTTGCGGAGTTGTCCTAAACGTGTGCTCTTCTTCTTCTTTAGAAGGGAACTGCCACAATAGGTCCCTGGTATTGAACAATGTAAGAATTACTGGAATTTGAATGCGTAAAACTAGTGTTGACAAAAAAACAAGTTTCAAAAAATTAAATCCATGCAGCATGTGTTAGTAGCCTTACAACACCAAAAATCATTTTAGCTACAGCATTTTAATTTTTGTAATTGCGCACTTTGGATGCCCCCTGCCCTGGATGCCCGGGGTCGTCGCCCTGTTCGGCCCACCCCTGTGCATTGGTTTTAGAAAGCAATAAAATAAAAAAATGAAAACGGAATCTGAGAAAATGAAACGTTTATTAGCATTAGATTTACTGTACAACGAATCAATAAAAGGTTTAAATAAGCCACAAAATTTTTCCGATTTGATGCTGTCTTCATCAGAAATCAACATTTGCACCGCGCAGCTCTTGCGCCACAGAGTGTTCAGGATGCCAACAGCCATTCCTACATTCACGTGATGGCGCTGGTGTGCACGTCAAGATTCAGAAAGTTTGCTCAGACTTGGTGAGTACCCATCAACCTAAGCAGGGTGACTTCTGGGGATGAAAACATCTGTCAGATTATGGTGATGTCGCAATGCTGATCCAATTAATTAAACATCTGTCTAAAAAGTGTGTTGGTGCCTAGAATGGCAGGGCGAACTTCATAGTCGGCTGCATGGGGCCTACATCATGGCTGACTGATCGTGTGACGTCGTCGGATATCATACAACCTTGGAAAGATCTTCTTGCATAATTTCTTATTTGATGGAAATGTGAAAACGCACCAACCTCGCTTTGATTTTATCGCCGATTTGTTCATATTTTGTCGGTGTCACTAGCTCAAGCAAACCTGCAATGGAAATTACCAGTTTGTGTAACTAAATTTGTCGCAATATTCAAGTCGTGCCGGTTTCACAAACCACAAAGCATCCGTTCGTAAGACGGGCGTTAACCTCAATGTGCGAGTAGTATCTACTTGGATACGCAGCTTGAAAGTTTCACTGTGCAGTGTGCACACGGTCATCCCGAGCTTCCTCACTGCACACAGACGGGCCATTAATTTGCCACAGAGATGTTTTTTGTGAAGCCACCAGTGAAAGACGGTAATCGCGTGTGCGTTACATAACCGCACAACAAGATTAAGATGAAGTTAAGCAAGCTTACCTTATCGACATGGTCAGGCATTCAGAAAAATTTGAAGGTGATGTACTTTACAAAGAAAAAGAAAAATGTAGCAGAATACTGGGTGTCCATGGGCGCCGGAAGAGGGGGCAGAGGGGCCTTGGCCCACCTTGGCCCACCTGGATGTTGAAAATTTTAGCAAGAAAAAGTTGTCTTCTTAGTTTTGAGTGGCAAAAAACAGATTTCACCACTTTTGGCCCCCCCCCTAGAATATGTCAGGAAAAACCACCTAGCCCTGCACGGGATAAAACATTGTATTTTCTCGTCGAGGAGCGGGGAAATCCCAACGAAATGTAAAAAACTTAGGACGGAGCTCCTCTAACTTGGCGATTCTCGAGTTAGAGGATCTCCGTCCTAAGTTTTTTACATTTCGTGTTTTTTTACGATGGCATGTATATTCTTCATTCTCGTTTTTTACGATTTATAGGTATTTTCTGGCCATGTTTTCTAACAAAATTTTTGTAAGTGTTTTCCAGATTTTTCTTTTTTCAATGCGTTTGAGCACAAAGTGTAATATTTGTTTGCTTTGTTATATAACCTGCGTTGCCCGAAACAAATCAATTAAAACTTTGTAATAAGTTGTTCATCACACATCAAATTTTCACATAGCTTTCTTTGTATCACAAAACACCGATACATAAAACACCTAGTTTATGCACGATCGTGGAGACGTCCTTTGCACTGCAATTTCTCCTACCTGTCAGTAACAAACGCCAATTTGAATTAAAATCGGTAAACAAGGCATCAAGTTAAAAACTAAAAATAAGGAAAGAAGTCAAAGTCAATGTTTACCAANTTAAAGTAAGTTTTAAGAGCTTCAAATGTTTTCTGCAATTAATTTGCGACACAGCTGAACTTACATTGCAGACCGTCCCTTGACCAACCGAGTACTATGAAAGACTGAGGAACTCACAGGTTTCATTGTAACAAGTGCAGTTTGGAATATTTTTGTCTGACAAGTTTTGCTGTATCAAAGTAAAATGTATGGTGAACTTAATTCAAAGAAAATGTTAAAGGCGTTTCCATGGCGATTACCGAATTTTGTTGTCTTTACAATAATACCTGCAACTTTTCGAAGCTGGATCATACTTTTCAAAATTCCCAGTTTCCATTAAATAGAATCCAATCTTTTTTTCTTTGGTTCATACTTTATTTCTTACTAATGCTTTATCATTGCAATCCACGCTTTAAAAACACATACAAGGCCTACGCTTTAAAAAGTATTCGTAAAAAGACCAATTTAAAATAATTTTTGACGCTATTGCTGGAATTATCTTTTCCTGCGAAAACAATATTTCCGAAATTGGTTCGCATCAAATCAAAATATGACACTCCTTTTGTTTTTAAGAAGTGTTTAGTGAAGCGCAATTTCTGAAAAAAGTTTTTGTCTTCCTTTTTTTCTATGGTTTTGCTTTATTTTTTCATATTCTTTAAATCAAAACGTTGTTCCGTCACAATTGATGAGTTGTTCCGTCACAATTAATGAAGTAACTCCAATTTGTTCTGGAAGGATTGTAGTTGCGTCAAACGACGCTTTGCGTGAAATCGTTACAAGTGCTCTCAAAGTCAGTGAAGTGGTAGCTGCATTTTCGAAACTAAAAGAAATTGAAGCATCATTTCCTAAAATTCGTGATGGAACCGCGTTTGCATTCTTGCTTTGAGTTTCAATTATTCAATTTTAAGAAAATTTAGCAGTATGACATTTTTCTTAAAAATTTCGTAAAAACTTGCCAAATTCTCTCAACTACAGTTCACTTCACAGTTTGTTTTTTAAGGACTGGTCAGTACAAAATTGTAGTCATCTGTCCTTTCATATAATGCTTAGAGTCTTAGACGAACACAAGACCTTGATGGAACACTAGAGTAACAGCCGCGTTGCACATTCCTCGTGTGAGAATTGTTGCTGTTGCGCCATCTGTGGACAAACTTGCAATGTTTGAAATGAGCTGAATTTACAAAAGTAAACGTGTCACTGATGAAGGTTCAGTGCCTTGTAAGCGGAGATTCTCTGAAAGAACAGATTTGGCTGCACCCAAAACTATGCCATATAGAATTACGCAACTCTCACCCTTGTTTTGTGCACTTGGCTTCGTGCAAATGCGTCTGGGGCGAGGACTTCTCCGCGAAGCGCGAAACACGATCATCAGGAATTTAAGGACTGGTTGCTCAACAACCGAGGCTGCTAGTTTCTAGCAATCCAGTGAGGACTTGCGAAGATTATTGAAACCAAACTCTCCCCCATACCGAACTGCTGAAACACACCAACATCATCAAAATGACGTCAAACGACAGGTGCGTGGCAGCGAAGGCAAAGTGATCTCTGACCGCAGCAGATCGAGGAGTGAATGTACCTGAAATTCGGTGGAGAGACAAAGCGGCAGTTCAATTGCTATGACGACCTTTGACAAGCTTTTTTGTGAACTAGTACAAAAGCTGCTGCAAACCAAACCAAAACATCGATTCCTTATTCAAAGGCATCTATTCGCTGGTGAAATAAAAGAAAAATATTGTTCAGACATATTCTAATTCGTTTGATCAACAAGAATGAAAAAATGACATTCCCAGTTTTTGTGTGTAAACGACCTTTCAATGAATTCAGCAGCATCTATTTCAGATCATGAAACAGATCATAACACAACAACGAAACTAATTTCAGATCTACTGTAAAATAAAGACATGAAAAGTAGATCAACAACGTAAACTTAGTTTTTGGAACTATTGTTTTACGCTTAAGTCAGCTTGGAAGATCAAACACATTTTTATTCTTGTTATTTCGAAAAACGTTTTCCAACTAGTACAGTAGGTGTTTTAGCGTTTCTTATCAGGTCTTTTAATGTTTCGTATGGCAAATCGCAATGTCAATATAGACGAAAATATCATAATGACTCTGGGTTATATTGGAATAACTTCAACACGAACGAAAGTAGTATGAAGCTGATGCAACATTTTTGAGAAGCATTTCCTACAACGAAGTCAAAATGTTTTCGATACAAAGCGCTGGACTCCACAAACACTAGTTTCTTATTTAAACTATGGTTTATAACTGGCTCAACAGTGATTCATCACCCTCTGCACTGCAATTCAAATTATTTTGTCAAACATATTGCTCATGACTGCAAGAGACCGAAACGTACTTATCGTATATGACAGCATTGTACGGCGGCATATACCCCTAAATTGCGGTGTGGTGGGAAAAAGAGAGCGATTGCCTCCCCTCGCAGTTAAAAAATTGTGAAAAAGTTGGCGAAAGTTTCTTGATCCTTTGTAAAGTGTTCAAAAAATTATTGAAAATTTTAAAAGTTGGGGAAATTTACTGAAAACTTGGTTGAAGATGTGAGAATGATTTTTTGTCTTTCGGAAATTTTCACTAAAAAAAACAATAAAAAACTCGGCGAAATTTTTGTTTTTTACATCCCAAACAATCAACGTATGACAATGTTCTTAAATAAAAAAATATTTATAAAGCAACATATCCGACAAGTATCTCGGTGCTAATTGCATTTTTGTAATGCATTATTTCTCAAAATGTATCTTCCTAAACCTTTTGAGAGTTTTTTCATTTTGATTCCAGTTTCCAGAATAATTTCTAGAAGCTTCGAAATAAATGATGCGCTGGTGCGAGACACGCGCTTCGATCGCAGTGACACGTTTTTCTGTCTTGATTCCTTCCTTTCTGCTGAAATATTGATGGCTAATCACAAATTGTCTGTGACAATTGTCCCTTTTTGGCAATTATTTTGCAATCTTAAAAATAGAACAGTAAATGAAAACGAATTAAGTTAAAACACATGCTCTACAAACTCTGAGGGAGAAGGTGAAGCAAGTATTTCATTGTTTGCTCATGATTTGGTTCCATGACCAGGAATTCTCGTGCTTACAGTGATGATCAGTCTACACTCAGTTCGCAGAATACCTTTGGCAATTATTAGCATCTGGGGTCAGTTGCGGTCCTCGTGTTGCCAACCGCAAGATCTTTTACGCTTCGTCGCCAATAGGTGGATGTTTCAACGACAATTACATGTCAAAAAAGGCAAAGAGTATGTGCGGAGAGTAAGTTAAGTTGGAGGTTTGGTGTGACGATGATGCTTGGTCGCAGCTTGCACGCACGCGATGCCAGCCGCCGTCCTGAGCGTGCTTCGAATTTCCCTGCGCACCGAATGATGAACAGGCGCAACAAAGGCACAGCGAACGACAAATTTCTGTGTTTATAGCGCGTAACGCTAAGTGAGAGCCCTTGAAACGTAGGAAACCAACAACTGCTCCAACCGTGACGGCAGCTCTCGCCGTGTCAGACCACGAGCCGACCGTGAGGTGCTGAGCGGAGTGAGATGCTCTGTGCAGTGGCGTGACGTAAGGTGTGATGGAATGCAGGTTAAGGCGGTGAAAAATGTCTTGTCTGGACTTCTTCAGGTGAACTTCAGAAAGCAGTGTTCAAATTTACCAAAGTGAGTGGCAGGCCAGCTCGTGCTCAACAGTTTGTCCTTCGTGCCTCAAAAATTCAGTCGAGGCTAAGTTTTGAAGAAGCAGCTTTGTTAACGTAAAGATAAATTCCAATCACTTCTTTCTTAGATAGAAATCCAATACAAGGGAAGCATTTGGAGTCATACAGTAAGTGTGCTTTCTGTTATTCGAAATGCAGAAAGGTCATGAAGTTGTTGCAGAAATTAAAACCATACTTTGTGACCTCAATTGGAATTCCTCCTAGCCAGAGCATGCTTGCATGTAAAATACAAAACATAAGCTATTTTACATTTTGATCGCGGCAAAACGTTTGGTGTAGTGTGGTTTTTGCCAAGGAAGATGATTCGAGACTTATATAACTGGTTAGCCATTTGTCACGACCAGAGTGCAATCGCTGCTTTTTGATTTACTTACCATAACTTTATACTATGGGCCTTTAGGGACTAGTTGCTTGTGCTTTTGTTTAGTGTGCACATTCTTAGCAAATAACCAGTTACTCCTGTTGTCAGAAGTTAAGTGCGTTTTCAACATCGGGTTCCGTGTTGAAATAATTTTATGCAGTTTTGGTTTCGACGGAAAAGTTGTTTTCAAAACAATTTTAATGAGATCTATGTGTGAATGTCGAAACATCGAATAAAACAATGTCTTCGGTATTTGTGGGTGTGCAGTTCACAATATGTATCAAATGTTTAACTATTTGTTCAATAGTATGGGTGATAGGCATAACTTGAACCTAAACATATCGGAAGGAAACGGAACTGAGCTGATGAGGAGGTTGATTTGCAGTTTGTTGTCGTTGTTTTCAAACAACAAGATTTTCTTAAAAAATAACAGCTTTCGTATTTTAGTATTGTGGAAAAAATTTATCAGCTTCGACTCCATCGGGTTGTATAAAAAAAGATGTGGGATTGTGAAACGACACACAGGCGTTGAAGCGTGCAAGCTGAATATCAGCTTGAGATTCGTCCTCTCGTTGTGACGATCACTGCTTGCACTGAAACAGAGTCAGTGACGTCAACAGCATAAGTACCATCAGATTTGTAATTTGACGATAATCGTAATTAATCAGCAGTTGACATCGCAGAGCATGGGCAAGAGGAGAGTTGCTAAGTGGCCAGCAGGAAGCGACAACTTGAAAATGTGGTGACCACGCAGACTAAGCCACAGACGAGATAAAATAATGCTTTAATATATATTCAGTTTTTCCTGTTTCGCAACCACTGACCAGGCTCTTTTCCAACGCATTGCAATTCAGTGATCTCATTAAACATTTCTGTTAGTACCAAAAGATGGTGCTAATTGTTGCAGTGGTTTTCGTATTTAATTATCGTCGTTTGTTGCATGTTTTCGAGGTGATTACGCCAGAAATATATGTTCGACATTTACAATAATAAGCAACACAGAATAGACCTTCACAAAGTCCTAAGGTGCTTTGTTACGCTGCAAGCAACCTTTATAGTGGAGAACGTTCATTAAAGAAGATAGGTTTTTGTTATCATCTGTGGTGGGCTTCATGAGAAATCGAAATAAGGGGACAGCAAAACTTACAGAAAGCTTGAACCTTCGGAAAGTAAGAGCTATGCATTCAAATAAAGGCAGGCGGCGGGCAGTAATACAGTACACTGGGAACAAGTAAAATCAACTCATCAAACTTGCACACAGGCCAGCATGCTGGCAGCGTGCCCTCTGACCACAGCCAGGAACGAGCGCTGGTGGAGCCACTGTCGTTCCCTGGGGTCATCAGCCGTATCAACAAGTTCTTTACGAGGCCACTCAAAAACGAGGAAGTGGACTTGTATCTGACAGCTTTTTGCTCAATCTCACCTGCTGGAATTTTATTTCGAAATTAATGTCGGAGGTCGTTTTCTGGTACTGACCACCGTGTAACGTAACTTATTTTTGTGCGACCAGATAGAGTGGCAAATCATTGAATGTGTGGTTGATTCAGTGGCCCGAGATTCGATCTTGTGTTGCACCAACGCCAAGCTCCCCCCCACTCGCTGCCCATGGATCGTTAAAAAATGTGGAAGCGTGTGAATTCCCCCTGGCGGTTAATTTAACCTAAAACAAGTGTTACTTTACTGTAGTAGGATTTAGGAAGTGTGAGCATGCCGGCAGCAAGTTAGAACACCAGGTGGGGCGAAGAGTTTTCTGAGAGGGGCCCAAGTTTTTTAAACTATGCTCAATAGTTTTCAACTATCTCCAACATATTTTTCCAGGTGGGCGAAAAATTTTGCAGGGGGGTTCGCCCCGCCTGCTCCCCCCTGATTACGGGCCTGTGTGTACGATTGATTTATTGTACAAATAAAACATTTAGAGCATCTGCCGGCGCTTTAGTACAAACGTTCCTGCAGCCGGAGGTGGCTGTAGAGTGTCCGTTTTACAGCTTTTCATACGTTTGGAGGAGGGGTGTAAAAGAGAAAGACGTGAGATCTACATGTGATGTCATTTCCCTCCGTTTGTTTCCATACGGATAAGTTGACGGAAATCTCCGAGAAAAGTGGTTGCGAAGTTCAAGGTCAATGGAGCCGCTTCATGGGCGAAGGCAGAGCCCAAGGCCAGTCGGCTGAGCCAGGTTTCCTTCGTGTCTTGCTTTCGCTCTGTTTTAATGAAACGTTGTGGTCACGAGCGTCTGCTCCGAAAACTTCACCTGCTCTTTTTCACTTTTCTATCGCCTGGAGCTATCTCGTGGTGGTCACGTGATCGAGTGGCTTCGGCAATCGTGACCGAACAGGCTTGCATTGTTGACGGTAAGCGGGTTTGGGATGGATAACAGCGAACAGGCCTGCCTCAACATGCCTGACATACTGCAGGAAAGAATTTCGAACAACACCATGCATTTTCGAAATACTACCAGGCCATGCTATAAATTGCACTTCGGCATTGATTCGCCGAAGTTTATTCTGTGAATTGAACACCATTGCTTCGAAAGAGATTTTGTGACGTTACGAGGATAAGTGAACTTGTAACGAAAGTATTATTAGTGTGTGACCAGTGATTGACTGCATAAACTCGCAGTTTAACCAAGTATACGATTCATGAACTGCTGGCGAATATAGCGTATTTTGATTAATAAAGTTTTAAAGCAGCTATGTTGTTTTTGCATTAATACGAGCACACTGTCTAAATTAAATATAGTCAAACAGTGTGGGCTGCAATGTATTGCAGTGTTGCAACTGGTATTGCTTGAGCCTATCCTTACAAAAACTGCGGTTCCTTTTATCTTATCTGGCAGCAAAGCTCTACCTTTTCCACAAGAGACCACCTTGGTGAATTGCACGTTGCATCTTGGTAATGAGTTAGTGATCGTAGCACGACACGAAAAACCAGCAGACCGCTGCAGTGCGGCCGCTGTCTCAACCTCCGAGTTTTGTTGTAGATATTGTGATGTATTTTGTGTCAAATGATGGTCTCCAAAATGGTCATTCATTCATTTTCCTACACGCTTACTCTTGGAAGGATGGCCGGACCAGCAACCCTAGGAAGTCTCGAAATAATCACGGTTTTCAGCAAATTCTGATGATTTTAGGGGATCCACACCAGTGTGCAGCCAGGCCAAATCAGAGATGTAACCGTGCCGGCTGGTGCTTATCCGGCTTCCGTGTTTTTTCCGCGTGTTTAGCCACCAGATCGTGCCTCTCCAACCTCTCTGAGGGCATTCTGGCCACTGTTAAAAGTCTGACACCATGGGTGGTCAAACGCGTGTGCAGCGAAATCACGGAGTGCGCAATATGTGAAGCATCATGTTGCATCCAAACAAGCTCAAAGCTGCCGGCGTCGTCAACGCACGGAAATGTAACGGCTGCGAAGTATAAAATATGATCGTTATTCTGACACAAGCAGGCAAGAAACCTCACCACAGGCACACCTGAGCAAGGTTCAAAATTAAACTGACAAAATTTATGTTAATTCCGATTTGGAAGCGATAGACAACCGCTGACGCCGGTCTCTTGTGGAAATGCGTGTCATAGCCCCACAATCCCTCTTCGATAGGATTTATCTGCGAAAAGGTTGTTCTAAATTAGAGCTTTGACATCCACAAGTCTTATCGACTGGCTTTGCAGCAGAAAAACGTTACCACGTTTCTTCAACGCAACACTGAAAGTTTCTGACATATGCTTTTGTGGAGAACGTGCTCAACGGCTGTTGACATCCTTGCAGGTTTTTTATTCTGGGGAGTTCTTTAGCATGACATCATCAGCTCCACTATTCTGATTCCACACAGGGTAGACAAAGGTTTCTCTAAAGATAAGTAGATTACGTTGTTATCCTGCGTTCGCGAACATGCATGGTTGCTTATGAAGAGGTGTGAACAGCTTAAAGGATCAGTGAATATCCGCAAACTTGTCAAATAAACATCCAGGTTGTGTCAGACGTTCTCTAGTTAGGCTTTTTTACGGTTGGTGATAAGTTCTATGAAATAGGGATATTGCAAACTTCGACAAATGTATAAATGCAAAATTATGTGACCTCCTAAATTTCTAAAATGTTATAGCATTTGGATTCTTTCTGCTCGTGCCCCATTATCCCTGAAAATAAACAGTTGAACAGTAGAAAAATGCATTGTAGCTGGGGTGACCGGATATCTGATCGCCTGGTTTTCAAGAAAATTTCTTGGCTTTTAAATGCAGGCGTTTGATCGAAATCAAATAGTTCACGATTTCCAGTATTATTGATTAAAGAATACAAAAAAAATTTAGTATGTGTGATATTAAATGCTGTGATAAATTTACATACCTACAAAAATAAGTTAGCTTTTTCATTCATTCGTTTTCACGTCCTTTTTTTTCTGGTGAGGGTCGCGGAGGCAACAGCCCTACGAAAACTTGAAAAACCTCACGGTTATCGGCAAACTGTGACAGTCCTGCTGGCTCCACACCAAGACGGGACCAAACAACACACACCAAGACGGGACCAAACAACACACACCAAGACGGGACCAAACAACACACACCAAGACGGGACCAAACAAGGTCGGAGATGTAGTCACGTCCAGGACCTATGAGAGGGGGGTCCAGCAGATACGTTGTTCCGGGGCCCGACAGCTACGGAGGGGCCCGAGACTGAAGGAACATTGGAGTGTTTGTTACCAACAAACTCGGAATAATGTAACGAAATCAATTACGGTTATAGAACTGGTTTGGACTAAAGCATTTGGTAAGTCACTATGTTGTTTTTAATGTGAATTGCTCGTAGTGCATTTTTCTTATACGATGCATTGATAATTAGCAATAACCATTTTTGTTGAAATTGAATGTTTGCCTACTTTGTCGAATTTAAGACATTTACGATTATCGTCCCAGTCAGTCCATTGAACTGAATTTTCCTTTACGTCTTTCATTTTCAAACAAATCTTTAACAAAAACTCTCTGCAATAAACCAAAAATTTCAAACTAGGAGATACTTGAAGTGAAATTTGAATGGAAACTTATACCAGTTCACAATAAAATCTAATCTTTCAACAGTAGCCTTCGAATGTTGCACATATGTGTAAGACGACTAAAAAGTTTAAAATGAACAAGTAACTGCAGTGCAGGACGCAAGTGCTTATAATGCACCGCGGCGGTGTGCTGTGCATTTTGATGATTGTTAAACTTGCGCCGCAAGCAGATACAAGCTCTAAACGAATGTGAGTTTAGGATTAACGGACATACCCAGATATCTGAAGATTTCGAAACCATACAGGAGAAACTAACTACTTACTGCATTTCGACAGAATGTTTGAAAGCACGTGGTCGCCGGCCTGTGGCTCGTGTGGCTGTTTATTGTGGCTCGCGGTCAAAAATAGAAGCAATAGTCGGTTGACAAAATATTTCGTTCTGTCTCTTCATTTTTGTTATAATAAGTAAGCTCATTCAAAGATACAGTTACTCAATGAGGCCGCAGTTTCATTTCACTAGCAGTGTTTTATTCAACCTCGATCGACTCCATTCTGAGACTGCAGCGTTTTTTCTGATTTCCTCCTTGATAAGATTTTACTATGAATATTTACAAGTCATTGTTTAAAAAATGGTAATATTGTCACATTACTTGAATACCGTTATGTTTCAACATAATGTTTCATATGATCAACAAACGAGCACTTCTTTTTGAAGTTTGGTGCACATTAATTAGTTTCAATTTTTATTCAAAATAATTTTGCAAGTCTTAGGGGTCCCCAATGGGTTGTGTTCGGCCTATAAAATTTTTTCTTGAAGGCCCTGGTCACGCCATCTGGCAGGGATGAGCGGACTTTCATATTTTACGATCCAGATACATTCCTGAATTTTCAAAACTCAGTCCAAGTCTAACCGTAGTCCAAAACTTTTAAAAAGTGCAAAGTCCAAAACAACTAACAAAATAAAGCTCTTTAATAACAAAAATGCAGCAATGTTTTCCATTTAATCAGTCCGAATCTAGTTCTGATCCTAAATTTTTGAAGCGAATTACAGTGCGGTTCCAATCCAAATCTAATAAAATTGAGTGTAGTCCGTGTCCAGTCCATTCCAATGCTCATCTCTGCCACCAGGTTCTTGGGTCGACCTCTGGTTTTTCCACTGATCAAAATATAATGCAAGGGATGAAGGTCAGTACCACAACGTATTTTCAAGTAAGTTTCAACTGAAAAAAATGTTGTTGGTTTTAATAAAAGAATAAATCAACATATTGCTTCATCGTAAATGAACAGTTGTTTAAAAATAAATCTTGTTGGTAACTTGAATCGTGTCATGGACTGTTGCTGGCGCTGAAGACAATTGCTGTGTGTCGCGTGCCTGTGACGATACAAGAAAGCCAAAGTGGTGTTGTCTTCGTAACATTTGTCCAATTTCTCCAACCGCTCGTGGACAAACGTGGCAAGGCCGTGCTTCCTGCTCAGGATTGACCCAGCTGGTAAGAAGTTGGGGATCACTAGCTTGTCTGCAGTAGTGCAGTAGGTCTCCTGTAGGACGATGATGAATGCCTTGTTCTTGTTCAGTTTCTATAGTAACAACTGGCTCAAATGACGAAGAAGTCCAGTTTCTCATAGTTGCATCATCAAAAATGGGTTTATTTGCTGATAACGTCATCATCACAACGCTTCGTGTGTCAGTGTTGTTAAGTTGAAGGAAGTGTTCCGTATCACTGGCGACGATTATTTGCTATAGACAGCTCAGAACCTGGGTTTTTACGAAAGTGGTTCTTAACCTTTTCTTTACCACGCCTCCCTGATGTACATGTCCTTTGTTTCAAGCCCCCCTGGCTATAAATAAATTGTAAAAACAAATGTAATGTTTGGTAAATTTATTGATCAAACTTTCAATGCTGTACAGCTCTCAAGGGTTCGTACCCCCTGGAATTTATTTACCACGTAAATAAATTCCAATAAATTCCTGGAATTTATTTCTTTACCACGCCTCCCTGATGTACATGTCCTTTGTTTCAAGCCCCCCCCCTGGCTATAAATAAATTGTAAAAACAAATGTAATATTTGGTAAATTTATTGATCAAACTTTCAACGATTAAGAACCACTGAGTTGGAATCAAGGCGGAATGGGACGATTGCCCCCCCTAAAACCAACGAAAGTTACTTTATTTACAATGATTTTGTACAATTCGGAAAACAGTTTTCGCAATATAATTCGGAAAAAAGCATCCTTTATAAGACTTGAATACCAAATATTACTGAAATCACCCTCCCTAACCTCACGGGCTGGATCCGACCCTGGTTAGACTGATACATCCTCCCGTTGAAGGTCAGGCCCTCCCTGAAGGAAGTAAAATATCCAGCGCAGAGTTGTTTAAATTTTGGGACAGCCTGTATTCAAGAAACTGCTGTGGTGATGAGTGATTTGTAGATCGTTGGAAGGTTATTGTTGGCATGATCTGGCATTGTTACAATGTGACCAGCGCTGTATTTTTACGATTTCCTACATTATTGCTTTGTGACCATTGCGTGATAATCGTCATTCCTCCGCCATGATATTTAACCTGATACAGTATAACGCGTTTTCATGACGTAGCGAGCTGTTGAAAAGCGGACGATGAAAGCATGGTGGCTCTACTTCTACAAACGTCCTACTCTGTTTATTCTTCCAAACATATTTTGCCAAAAGCGAGGGGAGACTTTTCGATTTTTCAACCAATGTGTGACTCACAGAACCTCTCATGAAATGGAAAGTCCGACCCTGAAATGCTTTGTTTTGATATTCGCGACCGCATTTTTTGTCTACGTCAAGTCTATCTTTGAGATGCGAGTTTATATATTGCAGTGTTTCTCAATATTTTCTGTCTCATCGTGCCATTATCACTTTTGGCATGACGTCATCATCCCCACGCCGTGAAGGTAAAACAAATGAAAGATGACATAATTTTACTGACAAAAATCAACACGTGGTATGGCCCACAGTTCAGCGTGATGGATGTGCTTGGCGACGTTCACAAAGCTTCGAAATATCGGGATACATTTCAGTGAAGGTGTAGTCGTAGATACCACATTTACTCGTTTCTTTGCTTTGAGAGCATGATGGTCGCAGTCAAAAATTATTTTTGAACCGAATATGATGTGGGAAATGTTTGAATCCACATTCTGGCTTCCTTCGATAGGAGTCGGTATTTGTCTGGCACCAAAAGAAATCACATCGATCCTCTTTAAATCATAACGACGTTCACTTCTTTATGAGACTACTCTGGAAAGAAGCAAAAACCATTGCGTAATAATGCAATCTGTCATGCTACAGTTCGACCACGCAATCGTAGTATGAAGCTGATAATTAAACACGAAACCAAGTAAATGATTGCATATTGTACTTAAACAACTGATCGTTTTGCGTTTTCGCCCGATTCGTATTCCCCCCCTGTCGAGCCCTCTTGTTTTTCCGCTCCTTTGTTTTGCGATGTCGCCCACTTTGAGAACCACTGGCCTGTTGTGTTGGTTTACTGCCCGCGCAGGTTGTCAAGGGACTCGCTGTACAATGGCGATGCCCATGAGTTGTTGCTTGACCCGATCCTCTGTAGGATATTATCTGGGCCTGCAATCATGACATGTATTAGCGTTGATCAATTAAGGCGTGATCAAGACAATTTTTAAACGATTGGGAAGATATACATAAGATTTTGAAACATGATTGCGGATAGGTCTGTCCAGTGACAACTCCTGGTGGAAATGGCCAGGGTCTGCAAATTTCCATCTCTGTGAACATGTGGTATGTTTGCGCTGGCTACAAGTAATCATTAGTGTTATTTCCAGTGAGTGGTAGTTCCAAAAGACAGCTAAGTTTAGCTAGCACATATAAATTCTCATTAAGAAATATATTAATGTGAAATGTTAAGTGATAAAAATCAAATTAAGAATCGCACAGAAAACAGTTAAAATGCTGTGTTTTCTCAGTGCAGCCTATCCTAGATGAGCCACCCCTAGGTCTGTCTTCTGTTCAATGGAAAATTTCTTCAGTTCACATATTTCTCTCGTTCTGTGCGAAAAATAAATCGCAGCTGAAGCAGTTTATTTTGTTTGTGTGCGTTGTTTTCTCCACCAGTTGAAAAACACAGCATTTTTGTCACCGGGAAGTAAATGAGATGTATGGTGCGAATCTGGAAGCATGGTTTAAAAAACAGGTAGCATGACATCACAGTAGAAAAACCTATTGCGTAACAGTTTTCAGCAAACGTAATCTGCGCATTAGTTGAACTGCGGTTGACCAACCTGGTCGTTTGTACTCCGCTCCCACGTATTGTCCCTGGTTGTGGTTCTGCGGCTGACCATTCAATGTAATCACTGGGGCGTGTCGATCTCGTGTGTTGTCGCAATTAAGTTGAATAACTAGAGGGCTGTTCGGGCGCAACTGTTAAAATGAATGTACTGGCACAACGAAGCAAGCGAAGCTTTGCTTTAAGGGCAGAAATGACCATTTGTTTAACTTACACTCGACCGTCCACGTCGCGTGGTTACTTCAGAAACACAATGACTTTCGACCACTTCGCATCGATGTCACGCAGGCCATACTAACACAGGACAAGCACTGCCACCAACGGCTGCTGCAGTCGCTCATCGTCATACCGAGGCATTGTGGGTAAACAATGAAGACATGCCAAACCGTTACATGAAGACAGATAGCGCTGAACAAATGTGTATAACTTGTTTCGGATGCAGCCATTATTAAGATTGTGACAAAATGGTCAGCCTGATGCTGAACATCATTTACATTGTTGGAGCTGCACTGGAAATTATTATCAGCAGATGTATCAGCTTGTGGACCCGTTCTGCAATTAGTATTTTTCGCACTAAGTTGCAGTTGAATACTAAACAAAGGTGCCGCCTTACCCTGATTGCACCGCAATAAAGTGATTTTGCTTGTTTCTGGATGAACAAACCTTTTACAAAGTGTTCGAGGAGTGCTTATCTTGGCGTAAGATCACTAGGAATTCATATGCCTCATTTCAAAACCAAGAAAAATCGTGGCTGTATTAGGAGTTCTTCCTAATGCTGCTTCTACATTCTTGCGCTCAGGTGCAGACTTCGAAACTGTCGAATTATTTAATANTCGCGGTTGGTCCACGAAGCTAATTTAAAATNAAATACCATCCAGCAGTGATAAACAGACGGTAAAACATTCTTGCAAAAGTTNGTAAATTTTTGAAAACTCGGCCATTTCAGCGCATGTGGATAAACGCCTGAATTCCTTCTTTTCATCGGAAAACCTTTGCACAAATTTCAATTACTACCGTTTATTGGCCGGAAACCCCATCGATGCAAGTACGTAAAGCTGTCAAAGAACGAAAGGAATGCGTGAAATAACCCTGTTTCTGTTTCTCGCGAATTTATGTGGCAAGCCACTGATGAGTACTTCTGTTCCAGAAAATCTCGTTGAACTGAGTGATGTGGTATACACTACATAGGCTTCGCTATAGAAGATGACCACATCCACTGCTTTGCACATTGAGACGGCATGTTTTAATTCAATTCTGTTGAACCAACGATACACAAAGAAACGTTTTGTCTCTAAACAACAACAAATCGCATCAGTGGAACGTTCGCAGCTCGATGATTAGCAACAAATTCAATTGCTATACTTGATGGCCCAAGAATCCGTGGAATACAGATTTACATTTCAAACCCATAGATTGTGCAGATACTTCAGGCAACGCTTTCGGGGGAGTAGAGAGGATACACAACAGTTCATACTTGTATAACGACAAGATGAAGATCAACACATTCGCCCTAATTCTAGCCACGACCCCAGTGGCCTTAAATCTTGAACTAAACCTACGGGTGGGGAGTGTCAGGATTACTAGTCTCAAGGGTGGAGTTCTTTGCTCGAGATCAATGCTTACTGACTGTATACCCCACTGTCTATCGAAACGAATACCTTCACAGGCAAGAATCAGACACTGTGATCTTATCAGAGAAAATATTCCCCTTCTGAGTGGGCATGCTTCAGCTCTTATTCAAATAGAATCATCTTCTTCGTGGTTGGGCTTAACACACATCACGCAACACTAGGTCTCACAGTTGTGTCTGCGTGACGTTCAATTATTGCAAAACTATCCTGAGGCTTTTATAAAATGTTTTGATCGGCATATTAAAAATTGCTTACAATTTGCAGCAGTAAAACTGTAAAACTGTTGGTTAAAACCGTGTACGGAGCACAGATCCTGCTGCAGAACAAAGTCAGTTGTAACGCAGAAAGGGACCTTCTGTAGCTGAAAAACGTGTTTTCGGCGTCCTTATTCTGACTTTAATGCCCCACCAAACAAATGCTCAGGTTTGTTACAGTCGTGATTAAACGACATGCAGCCAATGAAAAACAGGTATAACAGACCATTTTTTGATAGAATTTACATTTTTAGTATAGGCCAAATACAGTTTTATGATGATTGTGCTGTGATCGTACGAAGTGTTTTCTACGACACTTGGCGCTTGTTTTACATTTGAATGAACCTTGCGGAGCGGCCCTCCAGTGTTGAAATGACAGGCGCAACCAATTATGATATCGAACCACGTTAAAAGGTTTAAGCGAAACGACAACAGAATGTTGAGGGCGCGTGGGTATCAGTTCGAAAAAATGTCATGTTACAGTTTTTATATTGAGCTGGCTGGGCCCGATGTAGCGCAGGCACGATATATTCCGACGAGACCTGTATGATCCTATAAACAATAAAGTTCTCAGATCATTTTAAGACAATCATAGATGCAGAGATATGCTGCACCGGCGATGAAGCGTGGCAGCGAGCCGTGACGTGTGGCAGGTAATAACGCAGTGAAGTGTGTTTAAGCTAACCACGAATGTCAGGGGAGTTTGTTGCTTCTGATGAGTCATACGGTACCTGCTCAGCCATTTAAAATGAAAACGCCATTTAAACGCAACAAAGAGACGGCTGATCGATTTTCGCGATAGCTGAGCAATCTGACATTCCCTTGGCTTTATCATCCACATAGTCATGCTGACATTCGATGCGTGGGTATCATTTATTTGCTTACTGCACAGATCAGCCTTAACACCCGATGAAACATGACAAAACATAGCTTCAGTAACCCACAGTGGCAAGGCATGGCAGTTTCTAATTAGAGGTGCAGCTTGTTTACCGTGTCGTGAACAGCACAGGTGAGGGTCTCCTGAAGCGTAACATGATGGAGTGGTGTGCTACGGTATATTACAGCAATGTGGAGAACCCCGTTGATATAAGTTCATGCTTCTGGCAATAAGTGAAGCCATCATTTCAATCTTGCAGGACGCAAGTAAGAGGTTTTTGATTCAACGGAAAATGAATTTTTTTACCTTAATGTTGGTCGCAGCTTTACAGACTAAATCTGAATCTAATCTGAATTTAACTGGTGATCAATTAATCAGTTGACACTTTCTGGGGCTTTGCTCTTGTTCAACATATATGCGATTTGCCAGCGTCTGGTGTTCATTTTGAGCACCAGCATTGAAAAAATAAAGGATTGGGTCCATGTTATGTTATTAGCGCCCAGGGTCATCAAATGAAAAATACCACATTGGAAGCCGGGTCAGGCGCTCAAACACATGAAATTATAAGTTTACGAGCAAGTGAGATTAGCTTTTGATAAGTTGCTATTGCGTGCAGGCGGGGCTCAAGAGATTCGCGTCTTGGATTCCCGACGAGTTATGTGTTTGCCGCCTCTCTTGGCCAAAGCAAAATGACAAAATACATCACATACCTTACATGACTTCAAGTGTGTACAATTGCTTGTGACGTAATCGAATACTTTCTGTTCAATCCAGGAACGTGGAATGAATATTTTGCCTCCTCAGCGGACAGCTGGTGGTGTCGTGAGCAGATTCAATGCTGATGAGCATATATTGTCTGGACCTAACATTTCTATATCACGGCATGGTGGAAATTTAGTAGAAGACTAAGAAGATTTGAACAATTAAAATGTACTTGTTGGGTCATGAAAGTTTTCAGGCACAAAATGAAAGTTATCTTGATATTTTCGGATGTGTAGCAGATTTGAAAGTAGCTCTTGCCAATTTTCACATATTTCTCTTTGTCTTTCGTCGCAGCAAATAACCTAAATATTTTTTAAGTGTCTTTCATCGCAACAGCAGAAACAATTAACAATTAAAATAAAGTGTTATACTTTGTCCAAAGAACTAGGCTTACCCCTTTAACTGTGTGGCGGAAAAATGTTATTGAGTTGTGCTTATTATTGCAAAGTTGAACAGATTCTAAATTCTTGTACTGAGGCAGGACATTTTTTTCACTGCATTCCCAAACGTTAGTAGAGTTCATACATCGTATGGCGTTGTGCGGTATAAGTTAAAGCAGGAAAGTTTGGAATGAAGAAAAGTAGCTATGTTGTAAGCAAAAGTCTTCGCACTGTGTGTTGTGCTTACTGCTATAAGAATATTGGAGATAAGCGACAATCAGCGCTGGCAGAAAGTCTTGTGGTAAGAATTTTGCAATTCTGAAGCAAGGCCGCGTCATAATACAAAGCATCGCTCGTTGCCATAGACATGCGTTGATGCTGACTCATGTTGCGCGTAAACATTCGGTGCAACTGGTAACTTGGGAATCGCTGCCCATTCTCGCGCACGCAGCAGCCTCACCTGCTGGAACCTGGTGCAGACCCGCAACTGTGTTACCACAGGGGACTGGAGGAGCACTAGCCATCGCGCAAGTGCATATGTCGCAGCTGCCACTACATGTGCGTTTAGCTCCANAACAATAACAGTTGCACTGTACTGTTACTGCTAAGGTTTTTCCCGGACCGCTTTGCCGCTGTTATAATTTCATTTCCCCAAACGTCACTGGCACACGCTTGAGCCTTGCACATGACGGTCTTTGTGCCGGTGTCAAGTTCTGTCTGGTGGAAAGTTACCGCTGATACTTGGAGGCGGAAAATATCAGAGGAGTAAGCTTTTTGTAGTACTGTGGAACAAATCAGTCAGAGCAGAGCTATTTAAATTACTATTGGGTCAGAGGAGTTGCAGCGCTTGTGTGTTCAGAGCCGGATTACCACAAAATTGTGCGTGATGTTGCGAACTGTGATGTTGCAGAGTAGAAAGGCCTTTCTTTGTCGCCATTGGTACATGTTTATTCGACACACATTCGCAATTTTGAAATCAATTGACAAGAACTCTTCCGTTTATCAGGAGAAACAAATCAAACTCGATTCGGGTCTGAGCGTGTTATTATGTCTTGGGCGTGTTGTTGTGCCGTGTTCAGCCATTTACGCAGACCTCATATCTGCTGAAGTGCAAAAGAAATAATGTAAGTCGTTATCTTTGATGGTAAAAACTGACACTTTTGCGCCCGGTTCATCGCCGTTGTTTTTTACTGATGCAACAGCATTGAGAGGCACTTTTGAGTTATCGTCCAAACCAGCCGTTATCTATAAAATCTAACGTATGACACACGATAAGACAATGTGCCTCATGTTGATAAGCGTGTTTTATTTGAACACGATGATGTGTGGGTGACAAATTATATTTTGCCAAGTAAACCAATACGCACACCATTAACTGAAATGTGTTTTAATGTTAGCTTTTCTAGGGACACCTGACATGATAACCATTCTGGTCTTTCGGTGTCCGGGCAGACTGTTTATTTTGGAAATGTAACTATATTACCTCCCTTATCGCCAATAAACTACTACTACACCAAACACAATCTTGTGATTACCGTGAACACTAACTTTTATATTTGTTTTCAGCTTAAGACGACTGTTTGTAACTAACCATGTCTAAATATTTTTGACTGTAGAGTTTGTGTACAATGAAAAAAAAGAACTGTTTTCATGAATCAGAGACAACTGGGTTAAGAACTAGTAGTTCAATGCATTTAACAGACAGTTCTGCAGCAGAGGACAGAGAAATTGCTCATCCATTCGCTGCTGGGTGCGTTCTGGAACGGAGTACACCAGATCTTCTTAAATTGAAGCTCGAGGAAATAAAGCGAATCGGATCATACTTACCGGAGGGCTCCCCACCCAGTCCACCAGGAGCAGGGTTTTCAAATGTTTTATCCGCATCGGACCACTGTGAATTAAGCAGTATGTGCGATAGTGGAAGACCGTCAAGTATGAGCTCTTGGGCTTCGTCGATGTCTTCACGAACTTCTCGAAGCAGCGATTACTTCCCTGCCACCTGTTCTTCCGAGGCTCATTTATCCTTGCTCCCTTCATCTGGACTTCCGCAACTGAACTACCCCATAGACACCCCCCTTACCAGGTACGCTGCGCAATCTCGAGTCGATGCGGTTGATGAGGAAGATGAAGAAGAGTTGAAAACCTGCACCGGATCTGACGTCACCTTATCCCGGATTGAAGATCAGACAAACGCTGACTGTGATTTAAAACTGAGTAAAAGCCCGGCGACGTGCAACAACACAAAGCAAGAGAAAGTAGTGTCAGTGAAAGATATTAACAAGAAGTTGAGTGAGGTCGACTTGCGCTCACCGATAGCCTCAGGAGCGATGTTGGCCAATCCTGAGCTTTCTTACGTTGATCGAATCATCCTCGAACTTCTGGAGACCGAGAGAATGTATGTCCGGGCACTGGAAGATATCTTGGGGGTGAGAAAAATGCTCATCAGATTTCAGTTGTGCTTCTGTAAAGTGAATGTAATCACTTGAGTAAATGACGGGTTAAAGGTCTGGCGGTTTAACGTGTCAAGATTGCGGTCATTAAAAAATACTCCGTAATATAAAAACTTAGCAAACCTGCTCCCCTAAATTTCCGCTTTCTCATATCATCATTCCTTACGTTGCTTGTAGAATTTTCAGATGGTGAATACAGACCCTGTTCTCAGGCTTTTTCACATCTATTTGCTATCAAAGTTGTCTATATTCTGATTGCTCTTTCAAGACAGGTGCATTTTCACCTCCTAAAATGTTGCAGCTTCTACTCCAACCTAGTTTCAACGTTTGCTCCGACCTTTTCAAAACTACCCGAGATGTCTACTCAACCTTTGCGTCACAGGTTGCTGCACATAGAGGCAGATGATTTTTGCCAAAACTTCTCTAAAATTGTTCTATTGTTTTTTCCTTCTACGTTCGTTGTCGCCCCAGTACTGTGGCATTTTCACTCATGTGCTTCTTTCCAGGGCTACATCTTGGCGATGAAAAACCGAAAAAAAGAGCTGCCAATCTCTGCAGGTGATCTGGAGACGCTTTTTGCAAACATCAAGGATATCTATGCATTCAACAGGTAAACGTGTCATTTTAGATTATGATACATTTCAAACTGACAAAATCCCCGGAACATCCCTATTGTTGAAGCCGTTTTCCAGTCAAGTCAGCATTTTGTTCCGGAAAACGTGATCTGCTGCAGACGACGCAAAAATCATGGTTTTGTCGTGAAACGTTAAGTGTTTTGCTCTTTACTTTATTTCCAAGAAAAATTTTCCAAAAGTTTTTGAATGTAAGATGAATTTACAAACTTTCGCCTCATTCCAGATGCACTGAAATCGGGAAAAACGTTATTTAAAAGTTTTACATCTTAAAATTACGCAGTGTCTCGGTTTGAAAGATGAAAATTATGCTCACCTTAATGATATGTGTAACATATTGCGGACAGCTATAGTGCGAATAGGAAATAATTTAAACCAACTGCTTTCTAATTCAAGTGGATTGCAGGTAATTTACTGACAAGCTCTCGGATCAATCCAACCTCATGTCATTCGTAACTGACTATTCCAAAACATAGTGACGGTTTGTTATATATTCCTGTGGATCCGCCAAAAGATGCCACACTTCAGTTTAGACGATTATAAGTGAAGTAAATTTCATTTTAGTTGTGACTAAATTAACAAATATTTTTAGAAAATTTTTGGCACTGCTGGAGAACAGCCGAAGTGATCCTGTTGAAGTTGCGAATTGCTTCATATCCAAAGTAAGATGCAGCGTGTTAACGATATTAAGTTGTTTAATGAACAAAAAAGAGCAACTTGCTGCTTGTGAAACCATAAACATATTATGATTTTTGCAGAAGAGCTTACTTACCTAAGGTACCGTCCTCAGTAACAAACAATTCATTGTTTCCTTCTTTTCAGGGGATTAACTTTGGCATCTACACCCACTATTGTACGAATTATCCCCAATCTGTCTGTCTACTCACACGATTCATGAAAAACCAGACTATGACGGAATTCCTCAAGGTAACGCGCAATGCAGTTGCAACACCGTACATGATAAACAGGGCAACCAAACGTCAGCAGTCAAAATTTTTATGCCTCTTTAAAAGTTCATGAAACGTCCACAAATCAAATTTCACGCTGAAAACATGAGTCACTCCAAAGTCATTAGGTCAAAAAAAGGCAAAATTTATTATTAGGTCGAAATTTATCGTTAGGTCAAAATTTTTTCTAGGACAGTTTTTTTCTATTTATCGATATCTTATTAAAGCTACAACAACACATATTGACATGCTTTTGCAAATTTAGTTGATATTCTGAGATAATTTGTTCGACTTCTGACGTAATGATGTTGTTTTGCACACTACCAGACGATTAAAAGTACGCTAGGCGTGGTAACACTTGATGTTGATGTATAACAAGGTAAAACCTTCTCAGTCACCTCAGGAGATTTATTAACACTGAATATTTCTCTTGTGCGTTTGGATTGATTTTCGTCTACCGTTTGTTATCTCCAGTTTCGTTGGGTCTGTCATACTTAATTTCAACAAAAAAGATTTTTAACCCATCGGTTTAATTTCTAATATAAGCTTTATATTCCGCGTTTCAATTGCAAACGCAGCAAATTGATAGGTCAAAATAAAGTCAAAATTTGCAATTTATAAAGTCAAAATGTAAAGTGTTTAGGTCAAAATATTGATTGCCCTAGTTATAAATGACAACGACAGTCAACTGACTTTGGAGGAGTTTGCCGTCCATTTGCATTAACCAAGTCTTTTGGCATTGTTGTTGAAACTATAGCTGTCATCCCACTGTTTTGGCCCAGTCTGACTGTGGATGGAAATTGCAATCCTCACATCCTTAGACAAGAACATGGTCAAGTGACGCAACGCTTCCCTAACGCTTCCCTTAATTGTGTCTGAGCGAGAACAATATTGTTGCTTGACCACTGGTGTGGTCTTGTAAGTACTTGCTGAAGGGTTAACATTGACCACAGGCAAAAATATCACATAGATTTGTACGAAGTTTCAAACTGATATTCTTTTAAATTTCAGAATCAGCAGTCAAAACTGCAACATTCTCTTCCTCTTGGATCATACTTACTCAAGCCCGTGCAGCGGATCCTCAAGTACCATTTAATTTTGCAGGTGGGCATCCAACCAAATCAGAGTGTTTTGCCGCAGTAGTTTTTGCCATTGTTCTTCAACAATTTCAGTTTTGTTAACGCACCTTCAATTAAAAAACACACCTGATACTCATCAATTTCAGCCAGGTTTTAAGATTGTGCTGATCTTTTGCAACACATTTAGCTCCAGGGCAAAACAATTGTCTAGACTTAGCCATCGCTTGCGCCGAAGGAAGAAATCGTTTATACTTGTAACTGAAACACCTTTTCCTCTCTACGGTTCTTTCATATGCCAAAGAAAATTCTACAGCTTTGTTAAGTCACCAAATAATTTACTTCAGGGTTTATATGCTGTGCAAAAGCGCTTGTAGGAAGGCGCTACGACAGGAAATAAATAGAATGTGTTATAAACACTACAAGCATTCTGCGAAAAGACTTAAAGACTATTTTAAATGCGAAGTTAGCTATTAAGGCAAACTATTTCTTACATTTCTATATTTTCAGACGCGTAACGAGGGGGGCAAGGGGGGCACAAATGCCCAGGCGCCAAATCACTGTGGGTGCGCCGATTGACTGCGGGGTCGTCAAAAAGTCCCAACAATGTCATAAGTACTTTCTTCATCGCAGTACATTTGCTTCCGAAAGACCTTAGGTTCGAACATGGGGGCGCCAAACTTGCTTCTTGCCCCGGGCGCCATCTAATCTCATTACACCCCTGTATATTTTTTATGCAAAGCCATCTGTTCATACTTGTCCGCTACATCGATCATATTACTGAGAAACTCGCTGCAATAACGACAGATTTATCTTCATTTACTACAAGTTTAACTTCTAAAAAATGCTCAACTTCTTCTCTGCAGGAAATGCTCAAGAGCTGCGACAAAGCCCTTGAAGGATACCATTTGCTCGAACGTGCTCTTGCCACAATGACCCAAATAGCTCATCACATAAACAACATGAAGCGGAAACACGAGGATACTGTGAGGCTTCAGGTGCTGTTTGGAAAGACGTGGCGCAAACTTAAAAGAAAAATCACTTTGATTAATTCTTGCTTAAATCTGCCTTGTGTGCGAATGAGTCCGTGAACGATGCAATAAACGCATTAAATGTGTTGAGCGCCGAACTTCAGTGCAAGTCAAGATCGCTGCTTGAAGATCGAATATTTTTTGCAGGAGATCCAAAGCTTGTTGGTCAACTATGAGGTGAGAACAGAATTTTGAAATATGTTTTTTCTTCTTAAGAGCAAACAATGACGTTAATAACACTCCGTTTAATTTCAAACATGTAATGACTCAGGAACCTTGAAAAGTGTAAATTCAAGCATTTGTGCAAACATTGCTTTGTTAAAAGTGTCTCACGCAAATCAGTTCATACATTCCAGTTTAATTGTTTATTGTTGTTTTTAGAACATACCTTGCCCTAGAATAGGGGATTAATTAATTGATTATCCATGTTTGGGCCATAAATTGCCAACTATTAACCCTAAATGGCCAAACAAGGCTCTGAAGATGTGGATTTTCGCCTAGTTTATTTTTGAAAGATAAAACGGATAAATAAACACTTTTTTTCTCAAGCCCTGATGGCGCTAATTTTTTCTCAAGCCCTGATGGCGTCATCCAAAATTCCTTAACATCCCCTGTCACACCAAAAAAAGTTTAAACCCAAAAAGTGCCCATCAGCGAAATTTGATTAACAAAGCTAGTGAACGTTGGGGCAATATATGTACCCGGGTGGGGTAATATATGCAAAAAGGGATGCAGTGAGTACACGACAATCATTGATTGGGAGGCAAACGACAACACCACAGATGATGGGCAACTGACTCAGACGTTGAACGAACGAAATCGTTTGAATCATTGGTACGCGCACTTTGTTTATAATTCGACTTCGCAAGACGTTCATGTTGTTTTCTTTTAAAATTGTATGTTGTATAAACAGTGCTTTAATTTTTGAAAGAAAAATTGTAAACTTTCTCAGTATAGAAAATTGCGCGTATCAGCATGTCATCATTCTTTAAATCTTATGGATAAATGCGAAAGTGTATAACGACTACGAAAGTGCAAAATGGCTTCACTTCCAGCAGATTCTTTCCAACATTGTTGCAACAGTATATCATCGTGAAATTACATTTTTTGATTTATTTGATCGTTATTGCTTGGTAAAATTTTGAAGCACTTGGTGTAAAAACGTTGTATAATATGTTCCAGTGTTTCGATTAGAAATACGAATATGTCTAGCATTAAAAATCGGCTTACAAATAACGTACCGAATGTGAACACAAACATTTTACATGCTCTGTTTTGCATGCTTTTAGGGTGATGACTTAATGACTTGTGGTGAACTGGTTAAAGAAGGTGATATGAAACTACATGGAGCAAAAGGGGAAAGAAGAGTATTTCTTTTTGATAAACTTATTATGATCACAAAACTACGAGAAGATGGATTTTTCTTTTGCAAATGTGTTATAGAGGTTCGTAAAATTGAAGAGAGCTACATAACGTACTGTTGTGGTGAGCAGAATGAAAAGACATCATCAAATCAACATCACACCCGTTTTTTCGCTGCTTATGTTTGTAAAACTCATCATTAGATTTGTGTTAAAAGATAAAAATTAACTTTTTAACGTAATTTGTCGTGTGTATTTGAAAATGAATGTCAAACCATTGCAAACAAGTTCATTAATCTTTGAAACGCTTTGTTATAAAGTCTGGTAATTGAACTTATTCAGCATCCAAAATAAAGACCAAAATCTTAAATAAAATCAAAATTTTTTTGGGGGGTTATCGCTTGCAGCCACACTTAACATTAATTGTGTGTCTAATTGTGAAAGGCCGCACTGCAATGGTTGTTTTGTCGTAGCTTTCTTGTATCTTACATTTTTTGTTTTGTTAAATAATTGATCAATGGCGCATCCAAGTGGCTCAAGTGGACACGGCATGGTTAAAAATGCAACCTGTCGTCATCAGTGGAAAACAGTGGAAGAAGTAAAATAGCTCGTTGGTCATGGTCTGTCATGCTCAATCTCCAGTGAGATTTGCGGTGACAAGATCTGTTGTCTGCCTGGCTGCTAGCAGAGTGCTCAGTCAGACGTCTTTACATCGGTCAACCGCTATTCCTTGGCATTTGTCAAGTTTCTTGCTTTTAATAGACTCCATTTATTTTGCAGTGTTCAGACCTCATGTTGCAAGAGAGTGTTGCTGATGACTCGCTCAGCTTCACAGTTCTCGGCTTCAGTGACTACTCCCATAACCATTTGAACGTCAGCTCGAAGACGAATGGGAAACTCCAGCATAGGCTTACTGCAAAATCGATCGATGACAAAGAGAGTTGGACTTATGAGATAAAAAGGCTTATACTGAAACACCATCACAGAAGCATCCCTTTGAAAGCGCAGCAGTCGATACTAAACTCCAAGCCTATGACTTACAGTAAGTCTACTTGCACACATGCTGTCCAAAAAGAGCCTCTGGGCGTGGTTGACTTTTTTAGTTGCTAAGGTCATCTGCGGACGTTTGACGATGATGTCAAGTGACACTTTTGAAATTAGCAGGTGTAGATAGGAAAGTGTTCCAGCAAAATATGATTGGTGTGAGAGTGTATATTTTAGAAAATTCCGACTGTCGGTAACAAACAAAAGCGACGTTTTCATTGAATCAAATCGGTGTTCTTCACGAAAACTACGTAATTCTACCATGTGTAAAAATCCCCTCCCGTTCATGCAATGTATGATGACTTATAAGCTACCGAAGGTAATTAGGCAGCTACATACGAATATTTGTATTAACTTTGCACAGCAGCGTGTCACTTCTTTTTGTCTGAAATGAAACAGTTAAGTCGACTATACGTGGATTTTGTACAAAGTTAAACAGAGCTTCAAGCCTTTGACAATATCTGTGTTGAACTGATTCAAGGTTATTTCTAATATTTTGTCGTCAAGAAACAGAACGGAAAAAAGTCCCGCGCTTCGGGAAGGGATCACAGTCACACGAGGAAGGGAAACATAAACATCCTTTAACACGGCTGGGAAGCACCGTTTCTGCCTCCGTCATAAATATTCAAGAAAAAGTTCGAAAAAGATCAGATTCTTCCAAATCACCGGCAGCTAGAGGTGAGTAGATACTCATATGAAAAGCGTGCATTGTCTTGCCTGTATTGGAGTTACGATTTTGGACTACTTCAGGTTTTATAGGCAGTTGTGATTTTTTGCACAAAAATCTAAAGAGCGTGTTTCGAACGTCTACGGTTTCTTCGTTTGTAATAAACTAAAAGTTTTTACTAAGATAAGAGGTAGCTGATGGTACCCTAAGTGGAAAGCATAAAACAGATTTTTGTTTCTTATTCTGTTGACGAAGTCTCAAATTTAACATCCCCTCAAAACTCGACAGTAATATTTCATTTGCATGTGATAATAAAAATATAATAAAAATCCTTAGCAAATATATTATTCTTTAGGAAACCATAGCAACGAAAGCGCCGGCGAAGAAAAGGTGTCTTTTTCAGTTCCAAGCACGCCATCAATCGCAGTAGACGGGAGTTCAAGGTTTTCATTCCCAACGTTGCCTAGCAACGTTGATGTAACTCGAGTCACAAACAATTTGTATTCGCGAGCAGAAGCTGAAAACGGGTGCGTCGAAAACGACGGAGCTGAGCTTGATAAGGAATGCAATGGACGCGAAATAAAGGCTGCTGTTGTTTACAGGTAAATTATTATCAAACAATTTCTTTCTTGCAGCGGCGCCGTCATTTCGCGATGACGTTTTCAATTAAGTTCCATTTATATATTGTGAAAAGTAGATAGTCTGTAAATGTTTTTTAAAACGGAAGAAGAACGCACCCTTTGTATAAAAAATAATCTCTGAAACTCTTTGAAAGCAGTTTGCGCTTTTTGGACTGGCGTGACTGAGTAGATTTTTCAATCTTGGTTGTCGCGACCACTCAAAGATTCCCCATCTGTATGCTTCGTCATCTGTATGCTTCGTCATCTGTATGCTTCGTCATCTGTATGCTTCGTCATCTGTATGCTTCGTCAGCTCCGGAACTGAAACAGTGAATTTACTTCCGGGCGGTTCTGGAATAGAACGACTGAATCTTTCAGAACGTGGTGACTATAGATTCATGTACAATCAGGGGTGTAGTGGGGTAGGAACGGCGTTCCCACACCTCTTTTTAAGCAATACACCCCTGTGTACAGTCCCAGCTTATAGCTTCTCTCTCCTGCGCTATAATTTCATTTCCTGACCACTAGGGTAGCCGTATTCTTCATTGATATTTTAGATCTGGTTATTTTTTCTTATCATGTCACAAAACGTTTCGACGGATAAATTCTTAGTATAGGGTCAGCCAAGTTTCTATATTTTCCAGCGAAAAACTCAGTATTTTCCATCAACTTACACCGCGTTTGTGTATCTACACCAGGCGTCATAAGAGAAGAACCAGTCAACCAATCACGTTTACGGAGAGGCGAGAAAGTGCTGTACTTCCCGACGTTCCTGACCCGCCTGAAAGCAGTGACGACAACGGGGATGAGTTGTTGAGTTTCCGACTCGGCTGCAGAGAGAGCGTCAGTTGGGACGTGCAGATTGTTGAGGCTGTTTTCAATCGATTCAAGAAAAGTACGCCTGTTACGTCACATGTGCAATCGCACTCGGCGGATGTGAGGTCAGCAACAGAAGCCGCAACAAGCTCGCAAGTAACCCACAATGACAATGGTCCAAAATATGACAATCACCACCTAGCAACCAGTCATTCTTCCTCTCAATTACACGACTTGGCTGTGAGGAGGGATCACGATCAGTACGAAGGCGCGCCAAGTCATGCGTGTAATCATGAAAGACCCAAGTCTTTCAGCTCTTGCCCGCCACCTAGCATTGCCACAGAAGACAAGTCGATTGCTGAGAATAGACCTGTAAGTGTGGTGAGCGTTAACAAGCTCGAGAGTGGAAATGCTAGTGTGGTTTTGCTTCCAAGGCACAAAAATGTTTGTGATAAGGCAACGTCCAGCACTGAGACTTTAACTGTGACAAAAGATGATGACGATGATGAGGACAAGGATGACAGGGAAGATGATGATGATGATGATGATGATGATAACAATGCTCTTGCAACAAACTCTGATGAAGCTGCAACGGAAGACACAAGACCAGTCGTTGTCGATACGAACTGTGATGACTCGACCTTTGAATCGCAAAACATCATAGAAACCTCGAGACGGACAACCAATATTTGTGATGAAAGTAAAACTGGTGCTAGACTTCGATACTTGGAAAGAGTTAAGCGTATGCGGGGCAGGTATCCCAGCAATCCCGGCTTGTACAAAGACACACAAGCTATTCCTAACGGCATAGTTAGAGGTCTTCTGACGAAGCATGACGCTGCCTTCCAGCACAGCTCAGTCAAAAGAAGCTCATCTGTAAGAAAGGCAGGGCGTTACAGGCCTAACGTTACGTTGCAAAGGAATGATAGCGAAAAACACTATCAGAGTAGACCGCGTTCTTTCAACTGTTCGGATTCTAGCGATCAGAAACTGCTGGGCGTTCTACCTTCGTCACTGGTCCCTGCAACGTTCGGTGGCAATGGTGTTGGGTTAAACAAAACAAATGTTGCCCAAAGGCGGGTTTCAGCCTTGGTAAGTCAAATTACCACTTCAGACAACGAACAGTTAGATCAGAATGCTGTTGATCGGTCGATTAACGGAGCTGATGGTGATGACGACGCTGCAGGGAAACTCTGTCGGCAACGCTGTGGGCAAACGGAAGATCCGTGCTTACGTAACAGCGGTGTCAAATCGAATGCTTACCATAGCACTGACGAACGCAGACATGTGACTGGACAACATTCTCAGGAACGTACGCAACCCATCCAACGTTTTGAAAAGACAGAACGAATTGGTCGAGCTGTAGAAAGAGATGGAAGAATTTGCTCAAGTAGAGCTAAGTCACTGCAACGACGACCCGACTCGAGTATGAGAGCGTACTCTTCGCACGGTACAAGCGCAAACAACACTATTGTTACATCAACTAAAGTCAAAGAACTTACACAGAAATTTGATCGTTTGTCGAAGAAAAACGCTTAAAATCTTTATGTGTGTGTTTTTGGGAAACCTAACCACATATTTTCTATCTCTGTTGTTTACTTATTGTTGATATTTCTATTCCGAAAAACATTAACTGTAACCTTTTGTGTTTTAGCTGATCTTTTAACTTCCGAGGTGAAAGGTGAAAGTTGGTGTAGGCAGCAGAGCCAAGTCTAGGGAAGGAAGGCTTATACATAATTCAGATTTTTGCAAAAACGATTATTTGTGTTCCACATGCTTAGCTGCTGTTTTTTTAAACTAATTTGCAGCATTTTCGTGGAATTGAAAAGCAGTGTGGAAGTTATGATCGGAAAGGTAAGTTATGATGAGAAAGGTAGGGTCAATGTTTGGCCACATGTGAGTTTTCTGCCAAGACGAAAGTAATGTTTAATGACTACAAATGACAAGCTTTGCGTGGTGTACGGATGGAAGGACTCATTCGTACCGAAGGGGGGCACAATGACCCGAGCGCCGAATCACTGCGGGGCGCCGAAACGTCCCAACAATGTTGCAAGTACTTTCTTCAGTGCAGTACATTTATCACCAAAACACCTCAGGTTCGAACATGGGGGGGCGCCAAACTTGCTTCTTGCCCCGGGCGCCATCTAACTTCGGCACACCCCTGGAATCATTGCAACATATGCTGAAACAAAGGTACTTTTGAGTACAAAGAGTTTTTGCGTTGCCAATGATTTCTTCAGGCCTTGGCCTGCCTTCATTGGCTGTTTGTCAATAAAATACAAAATACAAATACAAAGAGTTTTACCTAAAATATTCCCACAATGAAATTACACTGCCAATCCAAATCATTAAGAATATGAAGAGGAGTGGTGACAGCATACACCCTTGTCGGAACTGTTGTGATTATCTCCGTCGATACGGACAAAAATGTCGGAGCAGGAATACAGTGACTTGACGGCCAGCAACAGGCGGCCGTCAACACCGTACTCACGCAACACTCCCCAAAGCTTTTATCGAGGAACCCAGTCGTATGCTTTTCGACGCCGGCAAAGAAGGATAAACATCTTTGGCATATTCCCAATATTTAACAAAAACGTTTTGGAGAGTGAAAATCTGGTCTGCTGCGCAACGGCCGGGACGAAAACCGCACTGGGTATCCTCCAACTGAGGTTCAATTATCTCGCGACATCTTTTCTTAAAGCACTTGGCAAGTTGGCATACACTTTTTCAGGGAGTCAAATGCCCTGGTGCTTGTTTGCATGCCCTCCTCTCTCCCTTCTAGTGTATGGAGATGATCACCCCAGTTTGCCAATCTAGTGATGCCTTCCCAGAACGGGAAGCCACCAGATAGCCTACAATCAAGTTAGCCAAAGAAGTCTTCTAGTCAAGGCTTTAAGGATTTTCGGTCGGGTTTCAACACAACTTGCAGACTTCCCAGCCTCCTGCGTTTTGACATTTATGGAGACGTCGGTTGAACTGAAGGCATTTTCCTCTCTCATATGCACCTCCTGTGTGTCTGATTATATGAACGTTACTGGGTTTAAAAAGAGCTTTGCAATATCCATTTTTCTACGGTGCCCTCTTGGTTGTTGAGTACAATTAGATTTTAACCTTTGCTTTCATAGATCTAACAATAGTAGATCTTTTGCCACGATGGCACCGACTGGTTTACTGCAACAAGTAGGAGCAGTTTGTTGATGAAAGCGCATTTTTCGATTGGACCCATCTGTCTGAAGCTCGAACGCGGTCCTTGGTCACGCACGCAACGACCAATGTGCGATGGTTTTGATTTCTCTTGCTCATTTCATGGTTCTAGGCTACGTGTCCCAAATTATATCGTTAGACAGACCAGCCGCGCCATTTGCACAGCAACTTTTACGGAAGCAGGGGATACCACGGGTAAGCATTTTTGTGGACACATTTGGCATTTACGTATGCATTGAGTCTAATGCAGGCGCAGTCAATTCAACTGGAAATGAAATGCCATGTATTGCGTTATCACGTGTTTCACGAACAGGTCAGACGTTAATTTGGTCCCTTCTGGCTCAAACTCCCAACGTAACGTCTTCACATAATTTTAACAAATTTTATTAGATTTCCGTCTGAGAAAAAAAGAACAGC
>JGI24021J15306_10000308_pt1 | contig 33597 bp, 19 predicted proteins | sample Ectturendosymbi1_FD_15306 | JGI IMG/M metagenome (IMG submission 15306)
CCACGTTCGTACCTGAGATCTTTCGGAAGCAAAATTACTGTATTCAAGAATGTAGCCTATATGCGAAATTGTAGGGACTTACTTTTCAGCGCCCGCGCGGTCATTTGGCGTCCCCATAGTGATTCGGAGCCCGGGGAATTGTGCCCCCCTCGTTACGCCCCTGTCTGGCTGAGACGAGTTTAAGTCCGTGGCTGTGAGAATCTGACTGTTACGCAAATAACTGCTGCTGAGGTCCTACAGATTTACACATTACTTAAGCTGCTGTGGCCCAATCCGACTTCACGAATTTTCTTCGATGGCCACTAGTGTCCGATAAATAGGCTGAACACAATGCCCCAGTCCAGAGACTAAGGTAGAGGACATTAATCAGTCCTCGAAAAATCAGCAGTTTATATCATTACGGTGCCAGTAGTTGAGTAAAAAATGTTAATTCATTAAAAAGATTTGTTGGTCTTGTTTAGATCTAGCTTTTTCTGTCCAAATTTGGCTTACTGTTCGTTGTCCAAGGCCTTGTGATAAGGTCCTGACTGTGAGAAACTAAAATCTACGTATGACAATTTAGGATCTGTGTAGGGGAAGGTCGGGTAAGTTGACTCAGCAGCATAGTTGACTCACCGCCAGTATCTACCCGGCCTTGTGAGATAGCGCAAAAGATATTCTATGGTTTCGTTTTTATATTCTATAATGACTGCCACGTAAAGTTGACGTGTCATAAGGGTTGAAAAGTTATGTCAGAAAGTATGTTTTTGATCCAAAAAAGTAAATATTGTTAGATTTAGTTCGTCGGGTTATATCTCCGCTTGTAGGTGCATGTATAAAACAATATTTCTGGCAGGTTATAGCTTAAGCACCACTCCACATTTCATATAATGTTGGTAGCTTGCTTCGCAGCAGAAAATTATTGCTTGAGATTTTTTTGATTTAAAGCACCGAAAGGTTAGTGACACAGTGGTGGTCGTCCTAGTTGACTCAGTGAGACATGATGTAAAACTACCTTATAAAGCAGCATCACATATTTTGAAAAAATGATGGATACCTTTCTTAGTTATGGTTAACGGTGTGTTGAACCTACGGAGAATTTCTTTGGGAATAGTCTACATAATAATTAATCTATGCTAGAAGGGACGTCGTTGGGATCTACCGGATTTGCTGCGAAAGGTGGATGGATAAATGAATAAACCTTCGTTTATTTGCTTTAAAAGTTGCAGTCATTTATGTAGTTTGTCAGTCACGATTGGCTCTTTTTGGCTAATATACAATACTTTTTCTTTACAATGATTTACTCAAAACGAGTGAATGATTTATTCAAAAACCGGAAATGTCAATTGCCGACGTATTATCACACTGAAACAAAGCATGGGCCGAGGCAAAGAGTTGAACTTAACACTGTATAAAATTAAGCTTTCCAGAAAGAAAAACATCGCAGTTTCAAGCTATAAAATACAAAATGAGTCAACTAACCCGACCTTCCCTTGCAGTTCAGATGTAGATGGCAAGCAATTATATACGAGAAGATTCTAGATTGCAAACGCTAGTTTCAAGTCGTGCAACTTAAAATTATCGCGTCTTGAAGTCCTGACATTCTTCGAATTGCTTTGCAAACAAATGTTGACGATGGCAGTTATATTTATTGGAAGCTGCGAACGATGTTTCAGTAAACTGAAACTGGTCCTTTTATACCTCCGGGCCTCAATGGCTAACAATAAGTCAGGGCAGGTTGTATGATCTAGCTTTGATGAGATTAGAAAGGGACGAAAGAGCGAAAGGCTAAAATCATAGACGACTTTGCTTCCATAAAAGCACGCAAAGTATTGTTTAAATTATCATTTTTGTGTCATTTAAAAGGAAAAGTCTGGATATAGTTATGTTTCGATGGAGTTGTGTGTTTTCAAACACAAACGATGCATGGCTTGCATTAAATAATTTACTGTGCAAGTCAAATTAAACGTGTTCCATTTTAAAAGAAATTGTCCTTTTGCGGTTGCAATATGTTGTTTGATTTTTTTTGTAAGATATACCATTTTGATATGCAGCACTATGTAGACCTATAAACTACGATAAGCTATTACAAAAGTAGCCTTAGTGCGTCTTTGACACGATCAAATAATTACAGCCGTCGATCTAATTATGGAAGATTTTCATGGAATAATAACGGATTTGTTCAAACTGATGCAAAAATCTTTTGCTCGCACAAGGTCTTGTATCCGCTTGCTGCTCAACAGACAGTGGAGTTGTACGCTTGCATTCAGGTAGGATTTTACAGTTATGTATTATTAAATGTTGTTTTTTGAAACCTTTTCAAAAATTTGGGGTCCACATGATCATGACGATATCTGTTAAAAACTCACCCACATCAAATTTTGAAATTAATTGATGGCAAGAAAATCTGTAACTCATCCAAAGTAGACGAAAATTGTTTGAAAATCATTTAACGATGAATCTGTCTCAGAGAAAAGGTCCATCTCACTAAAATCGATTTCCAAATGCTGATTGATTCCTTGTTTGTCGCCCTTGTGGAGAGTACTTACTTTATTATCTCAACGAAAAATGCAAATCTGTTTAAAAAGTTTTGAACAAGTATCTCGTAATTAACCACTCACCCAACCCCAAATGGCAACTCTGGAAGAGTCAATATAATCGTGGGTTTCAATCAGGTACTTCGCAAAGTCAGTTTGATCTTCCGGTTCATTTTGACCAAGTTTCTTGTATGCCTGCCTCATAAGTTTCCAACCTGAAAAAAAAATTGAGTAAAGGGAAGAAAGATGAACAACACAAATCAGAACCGTTGCCAGAACGTTTTCAAAATGGGGATTTGCAGTTCTGCGGCAAGGTTTTTCGTTTGTGCGGTGGTGCTTCACATTATAAAACTAACCAAAACTCCACTTATTTATTGTTTTTCACGTTTCAATTTTGGGGGGCTTGGATTTTTGTTTGGGGGGCTAAGCCCACCAAAGCCCCCCGTGGCGACGGGACTGACACAAATATTACGACGTATTTAGCAAACATTACGGGGTCTTTTAGCCGAGCAAAACACGAATGAATCACTCTGCTCTAACTGAACAAAACTTTAACAGCTTTTCAAAGAGCTTTGCAGTGGGCGGCAGGGAGAATTTTATGTTGAGAGGGTCTTCGTAAGGTTCAATACATGCGTACTACCAACATCACAGTTGATTGATTATGCGACGTCATTGGTTATCATTCAACTTCGAAATTCCTTTTATGTACAGTTTCTGAAGAAATTTGAAATGCGGCAACAAACCTGCACTCGCTGTGATCTCATCACAGATATTTTCATGCTATGTCAGTATTATCAGCGCCAAAAGACATGTGTTTCTCCATAAAACAAACCCGCGGTAAAAAAATCGCAGTTTGCGTAAATATAATCAGTACCAATTCTCGAGTACTGCCAGTAAGTTATAAATCATAAAACGTTCTCATCACACCCGTCCGTAAGACTTTGTATTCTTAGACTCAGGTAGCAAAACTATTGTGAGAGTAAAGTTTATTTTCAACTATAACTTTACTAATTTTGCGCTTTACTGCCCACTCGACCATCCCGAGCTTCCTTACTGGACACAGGCTGTACATGAATTTGACACAGGCATGTTTATATCTGTAACAAGATACGCTTGCCTTATCGACAAGGTTAAGCACTCAGAAAAATTTGTAAGATGATGTAATTCATAACAAAAACTAAAAATGCAGCAAAATAGAGGGAACTTTTTGTATCTCGGACGCCCCTGTGAAAAAAATTGGAAAATAGACACCCAGAATCCCTCTTGTTCCGACCACCATAAGTTTAGCTAAGTGTTTTCTTAACAAACCTTTAACTGTAAAAAATGAGCTTTCATTTAGTAACTTGGAGATACTAGCATAAAAAATGTGTATGCATTATCTACCCTGAAACCGATTATATCATTTCAAATGGTTAATTCAAAATGAAAAACATTTTACTAGAGTAAGCCATGGCGTTACGAACCCCCAACATTTTCTGAAAACATGAGATTTTCACAATGTCAAAATTGCTCTTCATACACTTAGTTTTCTATTGGTCATCATAAATGCTTAGTACAAACCGAATTAGGTGTGATTCTTGAGCCACAAAAGAATAGATGAGCAGTTAATTTTCTTCTCCACCAAACAGGTGTTCATTCTTCGAAACTTCTTTTAAAATCAAGTTTCTCAAAAGCTTTGCTGGTTACTGGAATGAGGTCGAAGGTTTATGGTCTATCACTTTGTGATGTTTTGCTGTTATTGCCACATTTGAAATGTTTTGGATAGAAAATTCCATATGACACTCGGGTAAGTTTAAGTGGTTGCTTAACAACTCGTGTCTAAGTCCACTGAGGTTCGCAACATCATCATTTCGTGTTTACAAAAAGATACGTTTCTGTGAAAATTCAACAGATATGCTTTGTCAGCAACATATTGATAATTTCAAAGTTTTTAAAGATTTTTTTGGAGAACATCACAATTAATGTTAATATTCTGGAGCGGCAGACGTCGTCTTTTACAGAAAAAGCAGCGGATATGATAAAGCACAAAAATTTATTTGTCTGAAATCATAGGTTCAAGAAAGATTTTTGTATGAGGCTGACCCGCAACGATTATTTTTAACACGGACTTCTCACAACAGAAGCTTTGGCTGCAACAGCGTTGCAGCAATACTCTCTAAAGTCTAAACTCTATCTACCTGCATAAGCCGAACCACGGCCATCGACGCTGGCAACTATAATGTTTCTGTTGCTAACCATGTAAGTCTGAGAAAAGCTTCTCCACCATTTTTCCTGGATTTCTTGAGATTCCGGTCCGGCGTAGCTGCAATTTTTGAAAAGAGATTTTGATTATCTACGTTGGCACTCTCATTCTTTTGTTCGTTTCACTGGCTGAAAATACGTGGAGCCCCTTCCTGCAGTGTAAATGACATTGCCATTCTTTTAATCAAAAATTCAATGTAGTAAATGAAGTTCCAAACCATTTTGTATGCATCATTTTTACCATTACTCAGTTGAAAAAAGTAAAGAAGGCCTTTTTCGGTATGTTCTCAACTATCGTTTTGGCACGTTAGCTTCTCAATTTGGGGTTATACATAACGTTGTGATGCGGGGAGTGCATTTTTTTATACAACTATGCCCATGGTGCTGTAGCTATAAATACTTTGTCTTCAAATAATTTTTGCAAAAACTGTAAATATTCCATTTGCAGATGTAAACATTCGAGTGAAAACTATTTTTAGTAATTTGGCATTAGCTTTAATAGAATTAGAGGAGCACCAGTTGCACCACGGTTTGATGAAGTTTATAGATGAGACAATTCGTTATATAAAAAGTGCTTTTTTCATGTACAGGACTAACAATAGGACTCCACAANGGTGAAGCAGTCCAATCAATCAGCAAATTATTTTAATAGGGATCGATTTCACGTATTATGCGAATATTCAGATGAAATGATGAATACACGAATACACTAGAGAAAGATTTATAGAGAGCATGCGAATTGTAAGGTCAACAGCTCAAACAAAGTTATAACTGTAGTGCTGGCCTCACGAAAGCAAGACTGATACCACTTATGTTATAGCTATAGCTTCATGCAACATCGTTGTAAGTTAACAAACATAGTGGGTCAAAATAACTTTTTTCCGGTTACCTTGCCCTGACAAGTTAAAAAGAGAGTAAACGCTTTCTTTACCTTCAGATCAACTGAGTAAGAGTGCTACTATGAGATAAAACAGCTACCGTCATTGCTGAGAGAATTTTCAGGAATAAGGGTCAGTGACAATAATTAAAATTCGTTGATGGGATTACGGCAAACGCACGCCCAGCAGTTTACGTGAGCATCTGTCTTTTTGAGCGCGGAAAAGTTGCCTGACAAAACGTCATTGAAATGCGAAATTATTTATGCATTCACATGCACGGAATGCAGCAGTAATATTTTGGAGAAAAACGTATGATTGCGAGTAAACGCTGACTGCCTGCGAAAAACTCTCATGTGAGTCATTACCTTTTAAGTGGCGAAAAAATATATCTTAAAATGCATTGGACCTTTTCACTCCGCGCTGAGTGTTTGATATCTTCAGTCCTCATATCTCTCCCTAAACACCCATGGTTGGCTTTGAAGGAAATGACTCATTCTGGATTATCAATATGAGGTTGTTGTTTGCGTTCGAGAAGGAATACATTTTTGAAGTCATTATACTCATATCTGTTATTACATAAAATAATTTTGAAAGAAATCCCCAAACAAAGTTCATATCAAATATGATATTGACCTTAGATCCATCACAGGCAATACTGTTTTTATTTTCAAATTCTGATTCCTCAAAATATTTGTTCAAAGTAATAATTTTATTCAGTCCACACAACCATGTTTCGGAGAATCTAAATTTCAAATTGTAACCAAGTTTATGTATCGTATACTTGCAAGGGGAAGCTTTACCGAAATTTTAAAAAAAGATCGAAGTAAGTTTTCTTATCATAAATCTTGCCGTGCGTTTTCGGTGGTCTCTGAAAGTTTCGTCGCAGCACAGTTCCAGGTACTTTAAAATAGACACCCGAGAAAGAAGCCAAGTGCGTTGAAACCACGCCTTTGGCAAATAACAGTTGTTTTAGCTATGGTAACATATGTGCAGACGTGCACCGCATTTTAAAAATATTTTTAAAACAATCGCTTGATACGGGCAAAATCCTTTTTATCGGCAATTTGTTCAGTCATTGAGGCTAAAGTACACGCTCATCTGCTCCCCACAGAAAAACGATCACGTGAATACAAACGTAACAAAAAGCGATATCATTACCAAAGTACTTACACATAAATGAGCAAAGGGTATGTTTTGCTTGCATCGAAATCAGCTGGTCGCCATATTTCAAAGTTATATCCTTCAAGACAAAAATACTTTTAACGTGAAGCATAAGTTCTTAGCACAAGCAAGCATAAGTATAATTAAAAAATTTTGATTAAAAAAATTAAAACGTTTTTTTTAAGTTTTGAGACATGCTTGTAACTTAACGTCAGCTGTACTGATTTAATGGTAATCATTACAAGAACTTCGTTCTAAAGGTTTGGTGAAAAAAATATTGCAGGTTTTATCTTGCTCACGGCATGTAATATTTTTCTGGAAATATTTATGAGATGTCCCATGCACCATTCACCAGAAAAATTCAAACTTTCAAAGGCTGTTTCAGCAGATGCTGGGTATACAAATACATGTCTTCACTGATTGGGTTTCTCGTGGACCAGAAATGTCGCAAGATCTTCTCTTGCCAAGGTACCAGGTATTGTTATTTGAGATTTTGTTAGAAGTTGAAACGGTGCTAAAAGGCGATAAGATCACTAAGCCAAGTCAAGCTTTCCACAGCTTGCAAAGCTACCTTTGTCAGAGCAAAATCCTTAAAAATATGTTGAAAAACAGTTGTATTCTTTGCAGCAAGGTTGTAAGGATGTATGCATACTCAACTAAGTCCCACAAATATGAGTAATAATAGCGCATGCGTGACTCAGACACATGTTCCTATACGTTAAAAACGCTTTTATGCGTGAGTACAATGACACATCTACGCGCATTCACAAAACTTCAGAAAAAAACAACAAAATTGCATTTTTCTAATTTTCAGAGTTACACGACGTTAGTATTCTTTCTTATTTATCCGCAAATTCAACTCTAATTCAACATCAAGCTCATGTTTCCTTTCGTAACACTGCACGACTATTTGTTAAATAAAGTCTCGATTGTTAACCTATTCTGCCGTTATCTAGTGGTAGGTCAACAAAAGCAAGCAAAACAAGCCAAGTTTATAATCACAATTTGAATTTTTGGCTCAATCTCTAGACGCTTTACCTCAGCATATTTTGTTGCAGTGATTGCATCCATTCATTATGGCGTGTCTTTTGAAAGGGTAAATTTGTAAGGAAAAAAATTGTAAGTTGTTGATGCATTTAAATATTTACATTTTTAGAAGAGTTATCTTGCCTACAAATCATTCCTTTTATGAAATGTGAAGCTGAGCATAACAGAATCTATTCACCCTGAGATGCGCTAGCTGTTTATTTTCTGTATATTTTCTGTATTTTCTATTTGGTGCTAATCATGACGGTGAACGCAACTTGCTCTTTTCTAGACGTAAGCACGGCGGGCATTCGCAGAAAGTGCCAAACGACATGATTTCTAACTAGACAAAAACGCCTGAAAACCTGCGCATGAAATAGCGTGGACAATAATAAAAACTTTCAAATCATCAGAATGGTTATAAAAAGGCAAAAAAACATGTAGTTCACGTACGCTCATTGTCGGCAATTTGTGACTAACTGCTAAATATCTCAATAAATTCTTTTCAGAGCAGTACATTCTTGGTCCCGTTTTCTAACTGAGGTATGACGACAAGTAACTACTAGCTTCAATCATCCAACATCATCAGATGCAAACATTACTGTTTTATGGTACAGCTGGTGAACACCAAAAGTCAACCACCTGAGTTGCTCACCTTTATCTGGATACTTGGAACTGGGAAATATGCCGAATTCTCTGACAGGCCACTTGACGCTGCTGACCATCGACTGCAATTCTTGGTTGAGTTCGAGTTCAGTAGTGTTTCCCCAACGCCCGTTTTCGTCTATAGCCATCCAAACTGTCAAAGGAATCCGTGGACCTGAAACATCCAAAACGATATCCAGTTTTTGTGAAGTTTATTTGTATAGCAGAAACATTTGTGAAGTACTTTCTACTATCAAAGTTAGAACAACACCGAATTGATAATAAATTTCAACATTTTGATAGAATTTTGAACACGTGCAAGCAAAGGAAGACTTGGCTTTCTGTAATGAGGTTACAGTGAATCCTACAGTGCGTAATTTCATTTAGGTTGGTTAATCAATTAGTCTGCCAGTATCAACTCAACTGTCAAAGCGTTGCTAGAGCAAGATGGTTGACCTCGGAAAACCAGCAAAGGTGCACATTCTTGTTTTATCTCTGTGGCCGACAAGTGCCTAAACGATTTTTAAGTTTTTAATGAGAGAATCGAACTCACGGCACATTAACTGTTTTGTATGTTTATTGGTTTGAGAAACAACACTGAAAGCTGTAAATTAAATAAGCAGTAGCGCAAAAGGTGTTTGCCTTCGCAGTTGACGACAACTTTTCTGCCATCTTCTGCGAAGTCCACCCACACCCAGCCGCATCTGTCAGGATATTCTTGCCAGAATTTACACGTCATGCACTCCGGTTCGGTGGCGTCACGATCTGTTGATTTGACTCTCAGTATTTGTCGCCTTCGTGGCAAATCATATGCGGCTCTGAAATACCTAAACGAACGCAAAAGTGCAGTGTTCAAGAGAAAAATGTATTGCTGCCAGTATGCAACAGAGTTCTAAATGACATGAAAATTTGTTTATGCCATAGTAAGTACTGATGAATACTTGAAATTGATTAAAGCATTGATCTTGGGATCTTTGTTTACATTTTGCAAAGAGCTTGCGGTTGGTTTTAAGTTGCATCAAAGCCATGGACTTTCGCTCGTCTTGGGGATATGATGCAACAGTAAAAGCACTATTGTTCTGATGCAACTAGTAATCCTGACGCAACACTATGCCATGTGAATCTTCAAAGAGTTGCAAGGGCCGGCTTCTCGCGTCAGGCCGGGTTTCGTGTCGGGTTCGGGCTTAAGCTTGTCAAAATGTATCGAGCCGATTTCGGACTGGCAAACAAAACTTTTTTATAACACGCAGAGTAACTATCTTTTTCTTTCGTGACGTACATTTGTTGTGCTCACCGAGGTGACTTCTGTGAGTGAGGTGATTGTGACTTTTTTTTCAGCTAATTCTATTTGCGAGCACAGATGCCTTCTTTTTTTCTCTGCTCGGATTAGTCTCACACTGTTTTTAAGAAAGCGACCGTGGTGAGGAAATTAGCACGCTATAGCGTTGCTTCGAAAAGATCAATCACTTACACGATTCTTGGCTTGTTTAAGAAACGATGGCCTGCCAACCGGATTTTCATGCCTATAGCGCTTTCTTAGATAGTTTCTTTTATGCCTGTAGCAGGTTTTTTAAAGTGTTTTAGGGACCCGATTCGGGTCCATAAAATTGAACATCGGGTCCGTAGAATCAGCGAAAATTATCATCAGGTCCATAGAATCAGAGAAATCGGGTCCTTACAGGTCCATAACGGATACCTAACATTTTGCTTAAAAAAAAACTGGCCTATAGCGTCATCGTGCGTGGACAGTTCGTGATAATTTGTTTTTTTGTTGAGAAACATTACATTCCACAGTATTATCCTTGACTAACAAGCTAAGTTTTTGCTTGTTTAAGCCAATGTTTTGGTCAAGGTGTTTGCTGTTTTCGGTGTGATAAAACCGTGTACCTACAGCTACACCCGTAAACTACGTTTTGTGATACCCCGCAGTTGCGCATGTGTTGACTCACTCGGTAAATCTGGCTTTTGTGCCTAAATCGGGCTTCAAAAATAAATGTCGGGCTTGGGCCGGGTTTGTGATTTCGGGTTCGAGCCGGATTCAGGCTTCAAAATGAGGCTCGTTTGCAACTCTGGAATCTCGCGCTCATTCAATGCTGGACTTCAGTAAATGCAGCTTTGCTATGTCTATAGTTTATACAATAAAAATACCAGATTTGTTAAAGGTTAGAATAGAAACCGGCACAGGAAGTTTCCTAGTCAACATTATCTAATTTTTTCACTTTTAGTATCAAAGGGAGGTGTCGCGTTTCATTTGATTCAATGAATCTATACCTGCCTCCAGATATTTTGATATAACTTCTAACTGTTAGTTGCACTGCCTCAAAGGATGCTGTATGAAGGGAAATTTTATTTCACGCAACATCAGTCTACCCTGACTGCATTGTTGCATTTGAGAACTCAAAAGTAATCAGTAGGGCAATCAATTTTTTGATCTGAAAGCTTAAAAGTTTGACTTTATAATTTACAAATTTTGACTTTATGTTGACCAATAAATTTTCTGTGTTTGCAACTGCAAAATAATTCAGCCTTAGGTGTTGAAGTTAATCCAGAAGTGTATTCATGCACTCTAAGCTTCGAAATTAAAAATTATTTGGTTGTTTAACTTTGGGGATGATGTATTGATAAGTACATTAATAACTACAATAGAGTCAAACCTGAGAACATCATAAAGCTAAAATACTATATGCATAATGGACTGAGCATTTACCAAAACAAGTACCGTAAGACCACATTCATCGCCTACCATGCTTATCCTACGTAATATTCAATCGCCCAGTAGTGGGCAAAACAACATTATTACGTCAGAAATTGCAATAAACCCACAATTATTACGGAATTGCAAATAAACTTGCAAAAGCACATCAATATCTGTTGTTGTAGTTTCAATAAAGTATCGACATTTAAGAGAAAAAACTGTGCTGCAAAAAAAGTTTGACCTAACGATAAATTTTGACCTAGTGATATATTTTGACTAATAACTTGGGATTCCCTCATGATATGAGCGTGAAATCTGGTTTGTGGACGTTTCATAAATTCTAGAAACGGCAAAAAATTTTTGACTTTATTGACTTTTGGTTGCCCTAGTAATCAGCATTTTCCATTATTTGGGAAATATTGGTTAACCACAAACCGTATAACTTTAAAAAAGTGCTACTGGAACTTACAAATATTCGTTGATTTTATCATAATATGTGAGACCAACAATATCATAGCTGGTATTTGTCATCCACTCTATATTTCTTTGTCCTTCCTGGACCAAAGCAACTTGCCAGAATCCATCAGTATTTTCAGCATTGTTTCGAGCGTAGATAGTGTAGTAATCAGCTTTTCTGGACCCAGATTTCCACTTGGGATAGAAAGGACCATACTGCCAAAACAAGTGCAAGCACATATGATGGTAGTGAAGCAGAGACGGGGTGTATACTCGCTATTTGTATCCTTTCGGGAGTGCCACGAGTCGTATACTGCACCCAGCTCCACTTGCTTACGCAGCGGGCCGTGAGGCTATTTTCGTAGTGAATGCTGTACTTGGTGAATCAATGGCNGCACAACACGTGAACCGTTTCCTTGCACCGTTCCTTCAACGCCGAGTACGAGGCTGGACAAGCAGCAAGTACCTTTTACAGGTCTTCGGTGATATCCGACCGGCAATCGAATCCAGCCTACCATGTTTGGTCGCGTGTTATCAACCTACTGTAACACTTGCCGGTCAAAAGCATTTATTCTATTTGAAAAAAACTGTTTGCCCATCGAAATATTATCAGAAAAAGCTTTGGGTTCTTTCCCAGTATATTTCGGACAGTTATATCAAATTACAATATTGAGTACCATTGTTTTAAAAACAAACAATCTCTAATAATGTTGAGAATCTTGCAGTTGATATTAGAGAGATTTTTATGCAGGGTTTGTATAGTTTTCGATGGCTAATTCTTAGTGCTATAAAAAGTGAAGTTTGGTCAACTTTGTCATGTCGTCTCTTTAAAAAAAACATGCGTGTTCTTTCATTCTCCACGTCTCTCACGTTTCCGATCCATCCTCCTTGTACATTCTCCATGTTGGCTTCAGTCTATAAAATACACCTTTCAACTTGAAGAAAAGGCAATTGAAGTTGCAAAACGAATGAATATTTTCAAACAAAAGAGCTTTGAGGTAGAAAAATACCCATTTTTTAAAATCTAACATTGTTGCAAGGAAAGAAGTGTTCAGCTAAAACAGCATGGTCCAATTACTATTTTTGACCTACGGACTATTTTTACAAAAACGTGACAACTCGTGGGCCACTTCCAACAAAATGATGTATAAAGCAACGGATTCACCAGATTAAAACTAAAAAGGGAAAATAGGTGAGTTACGTGTGTCACTGAAATTGTTACACGATAGCAATAAACAATTTATTACAAATCTCTATCAGTGCAATGCCTGTGGTTGAAGCTTCCCTGACACTATTATTCCTTTTAACAATACCAATATGTTGGTGGCAGCATGTCAGAGACTATGATCCGGTGTTTCGTCTGCCATTCGATTTCTGTTTTTGGCTTTGACTTGCGTCATGGTAGAAAATGTGCTCTCACACCCGTATGTACTCCCAGATGCCGAGCGCGTTTTTGTGCGAAATCTTTCAGTTTGGGAAACCTATGTTTGCTGACTAATTTCTAGAAGCTCTCTGCAGTCTTAGGCTAATGCCGTTAATAGTCTGCATCAGAGGTCGGCAACCTTAGGCCCGCGGACCGGATACGGACCGCCAAGCAAAATCATCTGGCCCGCAGCCCTTTTACAAATTGTAACTGCATGGCCTGCCGAGGGGTAGGATATATTTTATGAACCCTCCCTCCTTGCAACTTCTTGTATTGCATACTTATGAGGAACTACTTATGAGAAACCGCACTGTATTATAGATGTACTGTGTGAGATGTACTGTGTTTCATACTTTTGGGCTTTCGATATGAACTGTGAAATTCACGACTTAGTCTGATTAAAAGTCTATAAATTCCCGTATGTTATCAACATCATAAACAGCAAAATGAACAAAATTAGTGGTGGAAAATCAGTACGACCCGCCATACCTTGCAGACTTTGTTTTTGGCCGCGACTAGGGAAAGGTTGCCGACCCCTGGTATACATTATTACAAACAGATGTTATGCTTGTTCTAATTAAAATGTCTACTGTAACATACACAAAACAATTAACACTGAGTAAGCTCGCGGGCCATAAAAATTCTGTCCGCCGGCCAAATTTGTCCCGCGGGCCTGCAGTTGGAACACGCTGAGCTAAACAAATGAATAAACTGCATTTTACGTGGGAGCAGTTGAAGGCAAAACCAGATTCTTTTTGATGGCAGATTTGCGCGATGCTCTGGTTTTGAAGACGATTGATCCAAGTAACTAAACATGCAGTTGCGTTCTTCCATGTAAAGCGAGAAAAGTAGTAATCAGATCTGCATAGAAGGGCGACCTTCATCGTTTTTGCGACAAACATATGTCTGGAGAAAACGCTGGACAATCTCATAAAAAATAACTTTAATTGAGTTATAAACGGCGCATGTTTAATTTTGTTTTGTTTTTTTTTGATATCAAAACGGAAAACTGCATGAGATTACAGCAGCTATCATCAAGATGAAAAACTGCGTTTAAGACAGCCAAGACTATTTCTATCAGTGAAAAATTATTTGAATGTAAACTCTCTTTGCGGTATTTGAAATAGGTTTTCCCGTAAACAATCACGTTTTACTCATTGCTTCACTTTGTAGGTACGTGCTGTCATTTCGTGGTTTGCATGCGTGCTTTGGGGATTATTTTCGCAATTTTTAACCTAACTTGGAAACATTCTCGAGTATCAAAAACATTTGTGCCCATGAAAAACAATTGAAAGTTTTTAAACACCAATTTACCCTTCGAACTCATTCGGTGCAACCAGTTCGAACATTTCGAATGCCGGTGATGGAGCCGTAAGGTCAACCGCAAGGTCAACGACCCACATCTTTACGTTTTCAACTGTGGTTCCTGCTTTTGGATAAGCGATCTCTACTGTCTTAGGATATTGACTGTGGCCGTACCTGCACACAAACATCGCCCGTGGTTAGGATACTTCATGTGTTTTAACGCTTCTCACTGCAAGATAACATTTCTCTGGTAGATAGTGGACTTAAAACAACATATTTTGCGTGAATTAAAACATGTTTTTAAATCACATGCATGTTTACTTAATTAATAAGTAATTATGTACGTTTTTGCTTTCAAGTCAACTCAAAATATGTTCTATACAGCCTACGTGCTGCATTACAAGAATTCATATGTCTGNATGGGGCTCGATTTTTTGCAAATTACGCTTTGGCAGTGTTTCTTTGTTTATTTAAAAATGCCAACGGTGGCAGGAGAGGTCCTGAAACGATCATTAACTGATTTCACAACAGTAGAAGAGACTAAGAGAGAAAGACGATATAAAAAAACAAGTCGCAAAAAAAGCAATTGACAAACAAAACAACGACCTAAAGAAGCAATACTTATAACGTAGGCACGCACACGAAAAGTAGAAAAACAGAGTTGGTAATGTCCATCTAAAAAGGTGGCATATGACAAAGTGGTGTTTGACAAAAACAAACAAGTCAGCTTAAACATGAGCGCTGGTTTGTCTCTGGGTAAATGTGGATGCCCGAATAATAATATATTGGTTATTAGCTTTTGGAAAGACTTAAATGGCTTGCACAAGATGACACCTTCACCTGCAGGAATTTTTTTGTATCCCTGACAGTACGAGTTGGCGTGTGGCGTACAGCAACACACTGTCACATTCTATTGTAGCGGCCATCGATATTGAGTCTACTGTGGCCCAAACGAAGCATGTACAAGATTACAGTTGCATGAGTGTAACAACCGTACAAATACCAGACGTTACTTGATAGTTAAGGAACAAGTTAGATCAGCCATGTCCAACCTGCGGTCCTGTCGAAGGTTTTGTGCAGCCCAGTGAGCTTTTTATTATCGTGCATGTACAATACAATGACAGCCTGTCTTGATTATGATAATCTTGAATTCGACATTTTCGATGCAGTGGTCTTTAGTGTCTTGTGATCATGTACTACGCACGGGTAGATTTTCACGTGTCCATTGACACCTCGGTGCAAAACTAATTTAAAGTTTTCTGATTTCTACTCATGTGTTCCTCTGTACTAAACCGGTTTCTAAATATACGCTTGTTGTTCCATTAGCACTACTAGACTTGCCTATGGCGTCACAGTTTGGGAGTTATTAAAAGTAACATACAGTCGTTATCATTGCAGTTAGTATTCAAATGCTCTCAATAGCTTTAAACTGAAGTTTAATTTGCTAAAATAAATGTAAGTCACTCAATGTGCAGCCCTCACGAAGATTGTGACATAATATTTGACCTAGCAAGGCATTTCAGCTGGACATAGCTGAGCTAGAATCGTTAGTTAGAGTAAAATTGACCAGAACTCGAAGCAAGGAAACAAGTGAGAAGTGAGCTTCAAAGTTTGAACGTTTGTAAAAAATGAATTGGAAAGAGATTGAGCGTTGCATAAGGGTGGCTGAACATTGTTGGAAAGACGTTTGACAAATTTAGGAGCAAACATCTGAAAGGAGAGAAGGACACAAGGTCCAAGAAGTGTGTTGGGAGATGCCAAGAATGTGAAGCTGAAGACTGAGATGTAGCGTGAGACCTAAATCATTCTAGAAATTCTCATGTGATATGGTCCTGAGGCAACCAAGAATAACTTTGCAACAATAGTTTTAATACTTTCGTGAAGATTAAAAGGACCGTCAAGTATGTACGCGATGAAGTAGTAAAAGGGAATGCCTTGGGAGGTAAGAAGTGTTCAACTCTCTTTAAATTGACGCATCAGTAATTGACATTGCTCTACTCTACTGTATGATAGAACGTTGAGAAGTGCAAACGCCATTTCAGAGACTGTCAAGAGACAAGTTCCAGATGTTTTTGGGAAACTTTTTACGTGAACATAATGTAGAATGAAGAGGTGGATTGGTTGCAGCGGTAAAAACTGGCGTTTTTGCAGCGTTGAAAGTAATACTCGGCAAATCAGACCATAACTCCAGCTGACTCAGGTCATTAGGTAAGATGTTACGCAAAGCATTAGGACTTTTAGAAGAGCATGTTAGTATACTATCGCCCACAAATATGAAAATGGAAAACTCAATAGAAACAATGTCATGAAAATACACCAAAAAAGGTAAAGGACCAGGGGCAAAACTCAAGAACACCACCCGTAATGAGCAGCCACTGTTTATAGAAAAAATAAGTCTATGAGTGACTTCTAGTAAACTAGATGTTGTGGAATGACATTTGCAAAATCCAGAATTGCGATCGACAAACAGGCTTTAATTGAATCAAGCAACATCTAAACGTGTTGAATAACTTTTCAAAAAATTCTGACACAGAAGAATAGAAACAGGTCAGTAATTTTGACATCGTTTAGAGATCCTGATTTGTAAAATTGTTTTCCAAGCTTGGGGAAAGTGGGGTTGCTACGATAAAATTGAAAAGGAGACTATCTAAACGCGTTGGCCAAAATTGCGCGCAATTTTTCAGATGATTAAGAAGGATGTCCAATCTTTTGGATTTATTACGGTGTGAGAGGTTAGTACAGGGGTCGGGAACCATTTTGGCTAAGGGAGCCATGAAACCTACATATTTTTGATTGTATTTCCTTGAGAGCCATATAAGATTTTTTAACACTTAATGTAACTAACTTAGTAACTAACGTGTGCATTTTTAAGCAAAACCAACAATTTTAAACAATGGTAAATGTCTGAATTTTCTCTTTAATAACATGCTTCTTACTGTTAATGCGTCTTCTGGTGCTACATGGTATTGCTGATCGCTTTGTAGTCTGGTAGATGGAAAATTACAGAAAAAGTTTCATTCATAACAATCCTATTAAGAAAATATCAAGCGAGCCAGATGCCGTCATCAAAAGAGCCACATCTGGCTCACGAGCCATAGGTTTCCGACCACTGGGTTAGCATATGACGGACGTCAAGCTGCTCAGTGGAAAGAGGAGGACTGTGAAACATAGCAAAAAATGAAAATCTGGAAGTAATTTGAAGTCTGCATCAGGTACGATGTAAAATACTCGTTGAAGAGCTTGGCGTTTGATGCCATATAACAGAAACATCATCGCCACAAGTCAAGAAACGGAATAAATGTTTACCAAGTAGATTTTTAACTGTTTTCCAAACGTCTGCTCGAGATTTTGATATGGTATCAAGTGTACCGAGAATTTTTTACATTCCGATTTCTTTTTTAATTTTGTTACTATGCGATGGTTGTAAGGAAGCCAGTGGTTATCGTCACAGATCTTACCCCATTTTGTCAAACAATCTACGCCTTCTACGAATCATTTTTAAAAGTTTTATTGATTTATATCTATAGTTTTTAGTGGCTGTAGAAAGTAGTCTTGCTATATCACATGCTTTGATTGGAATGCCATTACGAGCACCTTGGCTGTCATTATCGGCAATATTAAACAAAGCATATCTGCTGTTGTAGATCCAGCTATGGTAATTTTCCTCTTTCCCAGTGTAGATCAAGCAAAATTTCATTCAGTATTGCAGAATCCGCTCTAGAATATCACCGCAGCATTGGATTAAAGAAGAAGTAGATACTGACAGTGGAACGTTCAGCTTTGTACAGTTATCAAGGTTACCTAATGGTGGTAAAACACCACAGTTCAAGATTAAGAAGGTATTGCCACTGAGAAACCAGTCGAGAATATTCACTTTTCCTATGGGCGATTGTCGCCATTTTATAACTTGATGGAAGTTAAACATGTTGAAATGACGAAATAATGTGATTTGTTAATGAAAAGGTTTATTGGGAGGGTCAACAGCAAAAGGAACAATGAACGAAGGGTCACATAGGACGTCATTGATAGCATTAGCACAACAGTCACAAAAGTGAAGAACATCTGCAGCAACATTGCTTCGTGGTTGATAACACATTGCAAGCAGCAAACAACTGAATTTAAAATCGAACTACATAATTTCAATACCAGGTTGTTCGAGATCTAACCTGCAAGTTCAAAATTTTGCGGTCTCAAGCACAAGTGAAAAGTACAAAGCAATGGATTACCATGGATATTTAATTAGGTTTACTCCAGTGTTGTTTGTCTGAAGAAAAGCAATTTTTTCAGATCCGGGACTCCAATAAAGGACATGTTCTTCAAACATCATCTCTTCTGCAGTAGGTCATAAAAACGTTAATGGCATAAAAAACGAATTGAAACTTGTAAATTGCCTACTTCAGCACAGTAAGAGAAAAATCCTAAACCATCATCAAGGTTACCCATTTTTTTAATTTTTATTTTCTAATTAATATTGTTTTATGTACTATTCGCTACTATTTGACTGTTCGTTGTAATTGTCCCGCTGTTTCTACATTTATCGTGATATTTCAACATGTAATGGTTATGCCACAGATTCTCAGATGTCGTGGAGTCTGTGTGCTGTTGATGAAAGTCATTTCCACCTTGGAACTTCGTGCCAATTAAAAAAACGTATATTTGGTTGGTCGGTGTTACACTATTGTCGAAATACGTTCCAATGGACAACCTAGTCAACAGTGTTCTGGCGTCTTTATTTCAGCTTCAATTAAAATGTTTAGTGCTTGCCTCAATAACCTCAAATTAGTTCCTTCACTGCATTACACTGATTTTATGACTGAAGTAATAATGTTGCTAAACAATGGGATAAAGTGTTTCTTTTAATATTAGATATTACAATCCTTTCTGCGATTTCCTAACCTTTCAGCCCCTTGCATTGTCAGTGCCCTTAACCGGTTACTTTGAAGCTTTTAGCCGTGTAACGTGTAAACATATGTTTTGACAAAACGCAACCAAATATAACGTTATAAAAGGGTAATCGTAAATACAATGAGATACGTAAAGTTTTTATGTGAATGTTTTCCACTTTTTACAGTAGTCGCGCTTGTGCACAGATGCAATAGTATGTTGCTCTTCTTGCAAACAACAGTAACAAAATCAAAACGACCCACTTAAAGAAAAGCCGAGCTCAATATTACCGTTAGTTTGGTGGAACATTTTACAAACTGAGCGGATAAAGTCTAATATTTCAAAGCTTTCACAGGCGCAACGATAATAATATGTACGTCATCGCCTTTGTTGTCAGGTGTTCTGACAAGAATCTTTCACGCTGTTGCTGCACACCAGTGCTGTTGCTGCTGCTCATACAAAATGTTACAAAAATGTAATACTGTAGTTTTTTTAATATTTAATTTTAATTGCTATTCATATAGCTTTTGTGCAGTGATAGCATATCTCGGTAATGTTTTTCCTGAAAAAATTAAGTCAATATCTTTACTTTTTAAATACACAGTATCCAGTTTCGTGATTTTTCACTTTTCGCCCGAGAATTAATTGTCCGTATGGAATGAACCCCAACATTTCGTACTTTTTCTTGAGGGAGTATGCCGAGGACAACGTGTACAGGAATAACCGCAAGACAGTTCACGAATTTGCGGCTTAGATCACTCGGTTTATCAGGAAAATCGGAAATGAGATGTGCCGTGGATTGAAAACTTCACGGTCAGAATCAATGCTCGCGATCAGAATCAGTGAATGGAAACGGACGTCATATCGAACACTTCATTCACTTCGACACGGAGGGCGAGAAGTCAAAAATCACGAAATTGAAGCCTGCGGCGAGAATAAAAATAATAGCCTCATTCTTTCAAGAAGAAAACTCCCCGAGATGTGCTATAACTAGGAGAAGGCGTAAAATGTATTCAAAATCAAAGACTTAATAAGGATGCACAAGTGTTACATTTTTTGAGAGGCTGTACATAGCTGTACAAGAATCACATTATTTAGAAAGGGCAGAATAATTTGCCCACCGTTTGTGGGTTTGTTCGACTTTTCATTTTGTACCACGTGTATATTTTGCAATATATTCATTACAATTGGCAAAGCAAACAAAAGCATGTTTTATTTTTTGCCCACTGTCCATATTTTCCTCAAAACTAAAAAGCACTTGATATCCCTAGGCAACACCACAATCAGCGCCTTATAACGTCAATTTCCAACCGGAATCTCGCGTCCACAATAGTTTCGAAGCAACAAAATTGCGCCCAGCATGGATTACAAATTTGAGGCAGGATATTTGTTCGTTTTCATCAATGTTTTAAAGTTTGACTACATTTAGTTAGATTTTTGCAACTTTTTGGCTGCCGGACCTTTTGGCTAATCATTGATTACCCTGCCTACTCCACACAACCTACGGAAATCAATACATGTTGTCTAGGATCCTTCACAGAGTAGATATGAACAGGTGAAGCCTGTTAAGCCGCTATTTTACTGGAATTTTACTTTATTACTTGAAACAATGCAAGTGGTCCAATACTAAGGCATTTATGTTTTTTCAAGTCGGCTCTTGATCTGTCGAGATCTAAAATAGGCAACTATGTTTGAGAAAGCACTGCAAACGCAATTTGAAATTCTAAAAAAATCACTCAATTACCTTCATACATCCAGGAGGGAATACCGTAATAAATCAAGTTTTTTTGTCCATTTGTTGGGCTAACTTCCATAATAACAGGAGAGGTTGCCGCCAGATCCGGGATCATGTAAACGTTATAGTTATGAACATATGCCTGCATATCAATATCATGTTTAAAAAGTTTACAGTGTAAGTCTATAATGTTCTTTGATACCTTGGTCTCCAAAATTGTTTTTATGTTCGACCAAAATTCTTAACGATAGTGTGGTTTTTATACTTAACCAGTTTGTGTCCTGTTGGGGACCAAGTGATGTATTGGATCAACGTGTCATTTGGAAATCCAGACAGGTTAATTTCTGTTTTGTTGGACACGTCCCAGAATGCATAACCAGCTGTATATGAATTCCTCCAAACCTATACCACAAAATACACGTAATCTTTGATTCATATGTCAACTTCATTTCAGATTGACAGCGTTGTTCTCACAAAACATAAGAACAATATCACAACTGCAAAGATTAGTTTTTGATGAAACTTGCTTGGATGCAAAAGCAAACTTATAAAAACGACTACATCAGGCAACGCTGTAAGAAAATTCAAATGCCTCACTTGTTGATAGCTGTGGCGACACAGTACATATTTTCCGTCTTTTGACATTGAGTAATGGTCACAAGCATATGTTTCGTAAAATGAAACAGGAACGATTATTTCAATATCCATGTGTGGATTGTCTATCCTTCTTCTTACAAATTCGTTCTTGTCATTTTTTTGGACAAAATCCAGATCATCTATGCAAAATATACACTGTTAAATTGCTTTCAAAATAGCTGAGTTGGAAAACGAGAAAGCAAAAACTTAACCAATGACGAAGTGCTGTTTTGCTTTGTCGTGGCAGCGAAAAGAACGTATTCTGTCATGTGGAAAAAAGACCGGCGTTGGTTAGATCAGGTTCAAATATTGAACAAACACATCACGACTACTGTTTAACTCAATTACTGCAAATAACTATGATAGAGTACATTGCATCAGCAAGAAATTCCCACATGATTTGCTTTATTTACAAAACCCGTTACGACATTTTAAACACCAAGCACAATGCGACTATTGTGCTGTCTTTTTGACAAAACAAAAACATTCTTCGCTAAAATTATCGTTTCTTGAATATCTAAAATAAACTCGTTTTAAGTTTGGCCTTCAGATAACCGTTTACTTATAGTTCAGGGATTTGCCTGTTGGTTGTGTTGCAAACAAAGTTAACAGCGAAGAATAACGTACATGGTGCAGCATGCTTTACGTAAAACGCTGTGTGAACATGTGACCGGTTTATGCCCAGCCGGATGGCTCAACGAGCAGTCCATTACAAAGCACTGATTCCAGACCTTACGTACTTGTCCATATAGTTGGGCCACTGGCCGCAACAACAGCAGTGGTTTGCCGAAGTGTTGTCTTTTAACCCTTAGATCCACAAACAACAACGACCACAGACTTTTGACCATAGGCATAACTGCAGACGAGGGGTCACCAAGCCAACGTCGTTAGGAATAGGGGTACACGAGCATAAAAAGGTTCACCGCTTTATAGAAAATGCTTCAACGAATCTATTATATACATCTTCATTCATTCATTTATTTTCACTACCACTTCTAATCTGGGGAGTTGTGGGAGAACAGCCCTAAAGGATTTCAAAAAATATCAAGGTTTTCAACAACCTCTGATAGTTCTGATGACTCAACACTAAGACGAGCCCAAGCCAAATCAGAGATGTAATCACACCGCCTGGTTCTTGGTCGACCTCTGGGCCGCTTTCCTGTGAGTGTAGCCAGCAGTACTGTCTTTCCTCGCCAATCTTTTCTGCGGTATTCTAATCACATGCCCGAACCAACGTATCTGAGATCGCTATTAGGAGCAGTGGCTCGACACTCAAAGCTTTACTAATTTAACAACTGCGCACTTTGTCATAAAGCATCACCCTATGAACTGTTTGCAAAAATCCCATCTCTGCCTCTTGTACTTGAGATAGCAATCTTTCAGTCATTAAGATTCATGACCATAGTGAAGATCGGAACAAAGACCGATTTGAAAACTGTCAGCTTTGCTATGTTTGAAAGCTCCCGTTTTGTGGCCACATAGAGCGGTAAAGCTCACGCAGAATCGCGTTTGCTTTACCAATCCGTGTATCAATCTTTTTTCTGCTTTCCGTCACTCGTGACTGTTACAACAAGGTATTTGAACTTCTCCACCTGCTGCAGCGTATTCCCACTTAGGTGCAGTGCGAACTGTGGCTTGTGTTTCTGGAAAGACATAACACCCCGTTCTTTTGAGTGCTAATTTTTATCCCCGCTTCACCGCACGCAGCTGAAAACCAATCAAGTGCATGTTAAAGAGCCTGTTTAGAGGATGTAAGTGGCAATAAATGTTCCGAAAAGAGCAAACTGTTGATCCTGCTGCTCCGAATAGTGGTACCCTCGTCGACTCGGTTGTGAATCTCTATCCACTTCATATCGACTATGAAGGTGAGTGCTAAGAGCATATACCCGAGTCGGAGTTCAACACCCACAGTGAACGGTTGTGATTTAACTCTGCCGACAAAAGGGCACACTTCTGATCAGGAATATGATGAGTTGACGGCCAGTAGAAAGGGGTGGTCAACACCGTATTCCCGCAACACTCTCCAAAACTTTCCTTTAGGGTCCTATGATTTCTCAAAAATTTTGTCTGTAGCGTTCCGTCCAGAAAGTAAAATGCAGTGGATTTCCTCTAGCTTTGGTTTAATTATGTCGAAGTATCTTTTTTCAAGGAATTGGGATAAACTTTTCCAGGGTGGTGTCTAAGAAGACAAATGCCCCGGTAGTTAGCGCCTTCTCTCCTCTTCACTCCTGTTTCCCTTTTAGTGTATCACACCAGTGTGCTAAACGTTTGGTGCCTTTCTAGAACGCCATACTGCTTGACACGCACGACTTAACCAAAGAACTCCTCTGTTCAAGGCTTTTAACATTTCACGTCGGATTTCATCACGCCCTGCAGCCTCCCCAACCTACAGTGTCATGGCCACCAGCAACACTCGGTCACAGTGATCATATTTTCCTCCCACAAATGTGCCTCCTGTGTGTCCAATAGTGTGAGAGTTACTAATTTTGAAATAATTTTGAAAACTCTCTCCATCTGCCAAGGATGTCCCCATCATTGCTTAGTAAGGCACCATTTTGATTTATGAATGATCTAGCAATAGTAGACCTTTTTGTCGCAGAAACATGGAATATTTGCCAAAACACGTTTTTGACAAGGTACACCAACAAAGTGTTCCTTTTTTGCCATCACTATCTGTTAAGAAACATCTGTATAACTATTTATACAACTGGATATTCTTCATTTGCAACACCAAAGGTAGAAATGATTATTGAAGAAGTACAAAATTAACATCAGCCGTGAGTGAAAGCATCACTAAACAAGATTTCAAAGGCGTAGCGAAAGGAAACAACATAAGCACGACTTAACTAAAATTTGGTTAAGATATCATAATAAAATCAGAGTAATAATAAAATCAATAGTTTTTCCGAAAATTCACAGACTAATTTAAATAAGTAACAGTTTGATACTACGTCCAAAAACACCAATAAAATCTAATATAATTTCAATCTAATAAACCTGCGGCCCGCGTGAACATTCAATATGGCCCGCATAAGAATTTTCGTTACCCAACTTAGAACAAAACATCGCGTCAAAACAAAATTCAGTGACAAGCAGACACGCAAACAGTAAGTCAAGAGAAGCCTCTCACGCTTCTTGACATAGTTTTCTCTCCTTATTTTCCTTTGGAAAGTAAAGGTAGAATTTCAAGATAAAAATAACTTTGTCGCCCGCCAACGATATTTCACAATTCATGCGGCCCGTGTTAGTATAGGTTCGCAATCTCTGTAATAAGCCTATATATATGCCAATGAGCGTCAGTATGTTAGTTCTATCTTTCAAAAACAAAACAATGGTGAACTGGCACTAATTGATGAGCCAAATGACCTGAAATTTTAAGACAAATTTAGTATTAAGTTTTTCTCGATAAGAAAAGGCATTTCTAACAGCTAAACTTTCACTCATCTAAAATGAATTACTGCTTGCATTTTCAAACACTTCAGTCGTTTTGACCTACATCAGTCACGTAATTGCAATTTGTGAACACATAAGACAAAAACGAGATTTTTAACTAGTCAGAAAAAACATTTCAAGTGTTACCATCCTCAGTTGTGCTATCCCACTGTGGATGGATGCTCTTGTAGCTGAAGCGTTTTCTCCAAATGTCGTCAAATTGAAAGGTTGGCCTGGCGTCTTTGGATACATTACCTGAAATTCAAATTAAGTAAACAGGGTTAAAACATTAACTTACTTCACCGAAATCAAAGAAGATATTTATTACCTCTCATAACAAATTCATGTCCCCGACGTGAAGTCTGGTAAATTTGCAGCGAAGGATGTACACCTCAACATGAAATCAGCAAACATAAAAGATATGTACACATTTTTTTGATAAGTTTGAATACATTTTCACGAAAACCTTTTGGTGTGTTATTTAATGTACACCTAGTGTTGCATTGTACCAAACGAAAACAAGCGGGAAATGTTCGATCAAAACCAAAATATGACTTATTTCAAGCACTATAGGTAGAGGGCTTTGCGCTGAAAAATTTACAAAAAGGACAATAAATACACATATATCTTGGTGCCTCATGAAAACGTAGGAGAAAGGCGTTCCCATTAAAATGATGTTGGGGACCAAGTTATTTTGCTTTCCCCGAAAAGCGCCATAAGATTCAGCTTCAGTAAATTCTTTCATAAAACCACTTTTATATCAGCTACAGGTAACTAAAATTGGGAATGCTTTGAGAAACGGAAAGGAAATTTTTATCTATTTTAATTTATTTGTTTATGAGCAGACACGAAGTCCATAGTATGAACACACACACTCTGCAAAACGCATGGTCGATAAAAATAGACAAAACAGAACGTAGTGCAAGGCACTGAAGCCGGCGGAATCACAGGGTTACAGACACTTTTTGCAACTGCATTGAAATAAACCATAAAAAAGAAAAATCTAACCCAAGAAAAAAAAACGAAGTAAAACTATGATAATATGAAAGATTTACAAACCGTTTTCTCGACTAACAATGTAAAAACGTTACGCTTATTACAAAACACAAACCATCCTACGCACTCTAATGCGGATTAAAAAGTGGATGGATTGTTGTGTTTGACGCTACAGAAAAAAAACCTGCAGACTGCTCCTATACCAAATAAAGTTGAGAACTATTAAGACATTCCAACACTTCTAATTCTTCGTTGTGAAAGCATTCCTTTCGACGGATAGTGGTTACAGATTTATGTGTGAATTTCAAATCGATCGTGTTAAAGTGCACACTTTTGATGACAATTTTTTGGAGAAACACAAAAAGGTGTGGTCTGGTCATTAGAGTGTAAAAATACCAGACCTGAATGCAGTCAAAAATATGTCGACTTCTTGGATGCAAATCACGAACGCAAAGTCGCCTCCAAAAAGTGTTGAAATTTTCTACAGACAAGAAAAATTACTAATATCGAAGTCGTTATTAGCAGTGAGACCCGAACTACAATTTTGACAATGAGTTTTCTCCGCCATATTTTTGCAACGTGCTATTGGCTGTTTCCTCTGGCTTACCAGTGTTGCTTTTCAAATCCTCTCTATTGCTAGTGTGCGTTTTAAAGTAAGGTTTTTGTGCACCTGGATGCATTTTTCGACTGACCATATATCAAGAGACCTTACTGAAACATTTCATGTTAGTCTAATTTTCAGGTCTTTGGCTGTAGTTGTATTAATACAAAATGTTACAAAACGTTGCAGAGGACGTAAGGTACGTAAGCCTTCATAAAGCGTGCACTGCGCAACATTAGCTCGTGCAAGAATTCACAGTATATGGTGGACAGTTACCACTTCGTCTTGCAACGAAGTCAAAATATGTATGTGGTTTTTCAAGCAGATAAACAAACAATTATCGGATGGCAATGTTTCTTTTTGGGCAAAGGCAAAACTCCGCAAAAACAATAAAATTGAGCAAAGCAACATTTCCCTAATGACATAAATAATGACAAGAAAAATATGGTTTCACCTAGCAAACAAACAATCATAAAATTAAAATGCTTGAAAACCGACAGAAGTCTATTTTTAAATCCAGCTGTTGTTCCATATTACTCTTGGTTTGATGTTTTATTGATGACCAATACAAGCCAAACGAACCTTTAATAACCTTAATATCTAACAATCTCGGACACAGGCAAGACAATATCACCATTGTATGAAAGAAAAGATTCTGCGCAACATGCGCTAGCCAAACATTTAGCCAAAATTTAAAGTATAAGAAAGTTCATTAAGTGACATAAAATATTCTGGTGTCATCAGTCAAAAACAAAGTTGCGCATCGCACCTTGTAGAGGTAGCTCACTGCAGATGNATTTGCGGAACATTATGAAGAACACAATAAAAATATGCCGTAATTAAAAGTCTGTCTTTTACTAGGTGCCATCTTTCAGGCGTTAAAACAACATGTTGTTTAGATGCTATCGTTGAAAACTGACAACTCTCGCAAAGCACTTGTCTTCATCAGTTCAAAATTTTTGCATCCAACATTAAATAGTTTTTATAGCATCAGTTTTCAACAAAACGCAGAACTTACGTGGTATGAAAAGAGCGCACAGCAAGACGATGGCCGCAACAACACCGACAACCACTGTCACTCCAACGATAACGTAGGCTGTCTTCATCACAAGAAGTAAGCAAATAAAATGTGTGATGGACCATTTGAAAAGCAAACAATTTTCGAAAAAAATTAGGACAGGTTAACCTTCAATTAAAACACCTTCCAAAACGAAAGATTTGTTAGTTTCCTTGACAATTTTTATTTTAAGGTAGACGATCTGTAAGCACAGAAGAATGATTTTAAGAGCTGCAATCATTAAGCCGCTTTTAAAAATTCGTGTACCCCTTGGAAGCACTTTTGCATACCCTGGTTACNCGTACCCCCATTTGAGAATTACTGGTCTAGAGCATAACATCCCAGCTTAATCTAGACTCATTTTTTCTTTTATTTTTTTGCAAAGCAGTGTGGGCGCCTACCAATTGCTGGAATTGGCTTGATTTCCAAGTGCATCAACAATGTTCGAGTTGCATTACTTATACTGTAAACACTTTTGTGTTACCAATGAAGTAATAGTTTTTAGATGTTCGTGCGTTTCAAATCTTACGTCAACACAAAACATGTTTTTTGCATTTGCAACTGTGAAGAGAATGACTGCATAGTGGCAACACACTACTGTATGATTCTAAATCGTTTCAAGCTCAAACTGGTCGCAAGCTGTTCAATTGCAAATCGTTTTGCTTGCATTTGTTTGTTCAGTGTATACTAGAGTTTGTAAATAAACTTTCAACAACATATATGCTTTGTCTCGGCCCTTTAGAGACAGGAGATTTTGGAATACTCCAAATTAACACACTTTGGTAGTACTCATCACCTAAATAACTTTTAACCCAATTTGTTTTCAACAATTTATACTGGCAACAAGTTGAGGATTTCTATAAAAAGTGATTTTATTACATCACTTTTCAGCAAAATTTTTGGATGTTTTCAGCAAAAAGAGTTCAACATACTTGAAACGAATTTCACTCTGTCTCGAAAATCTCAATCTTTGGCCAAGCGCCCCCTAAAATTTGTAAGTACATGAGAAACAATGGTGGAACAGCCAATGATTTCATTGAAATCTCCATGGATGTTTTCTACAACAATTAAACGTGAATTCGTTACATCGTACAGCATGCAGGTGAGGCGTATTTAGCATAGAAAAAAGAAGAAAAATCTTGTTATTTTTTTATTTACATTGAGCCAATTACAAAAAAAACTATTTATGGATTGATTTGTTTACTTACATCGTAAATAAACACAGAAAGATCTATTTACTTATTTATTTGCATTGAGCTAAATCACAAAAATATTTTGGTTTATTTATTTACATTGCTGCACAATGGGTATGGTTAAAACTCAGGTAAAATTGATGACTTACGAGCCAGTGCGTTCCGCACCAGCATATACTCGCAATATGAAACGTGTAGCAGTCACTGAATTAATATATTTTTAATTCGTCATCATTGTCACGACTTTACAAGAAATGAAGCTAAATGTATATCCTTCATTTCCCCGGCAAGACCTTAAGTTTTGAGTTATCGCTGCGCAGGGCTACTATGATATATTTTATTAAACATATTTTCCTTCTGCAATGACGTTTATCTGAGATTTTTCTGATATGCCTAAGCACTGGCGCAGCCACAATGAGGGCGAAGAGGCCATGCTTCCCCCGAAACAAACTTGCTTAGAAAATACACGGAAGGAAACAGTCGGACTCAAGAAGATGTCAGTAACTGACGACTTCATTGACTGGCCCCACCCGAACAAAATTCTTGGCTGCGCTGCTGTGCCTCAGTCCATCACTGTTTTGCTTGAAAACCTGTTTACTGTAGTTTAAGACAGTCTTTTGCGAAACTCCCCGTCCAAAAACTAAGTCTCCACAGTATGCTACTTCTAGTCTTCGACAAAAACTTTGCACAGATTTGCCTAAAAATTCACCTTTCTAACATGTTAAACTTGCATCCCATTAAATTTTGCGTTATCTGTTTCTGAACACAAGACAACCAAAGTTATAGCAAACCCAGTTACATTTCTGCACAAAACAAATCATGGACTCTCCTGTGGTCCTCACATGTGCAGCTGTTAAGCTCTCATTGGTTCGAGACAATAATGACCTTTCTTACTGTGTGTTACACAGGGTTAAACGTCGGAAACGGGCATTTAACAATCTTTCGTAATCTCCAGAAACAAAGTGCTGAAGTAATTTTATCAAAGCAAAAAGTTATATACAGTATCAAAATCAATAATATCACGCCAAACTCTGTTTCAGCATCAAATGTCCTATCCGTAACATCACACATGAAAAACTCTTCACACAAAACCCGATAAACGCCATTTTTATTTTTGAAACCTCCCCAAATGCGAAACCTAACGATGAAAAGTGTGGGGACATAGCATATTACGTCCCGAAAGCTTTGACAAACACATGGGCGACAGCCACAAACCCTTTTTGATAACGCACATAATATTTACATTTTTGTCCTGTGCTCTTTTGGTTCATATAGTTACTAAAGCCTTTCTCAAGCTTAAAAACGTTTGACTTTGTCAAACGGCCTAATCGAGATTTTTCATGCTGTGGTAACATCAAATCTCACGAAAGGTTCGTAACTACTGCAGGCAAATGTCACCACAGATGACTTCAACTATCAATTTCCAAACTTGCCAAAGCATCAACGTCTAGCGAAGAAAACGAGCAGCGTTGTCAGCTATCCTACGAGTACCAACCTATACGCATTACGCATATGGCCCTGGAAAGAACCGTTGTGGTTAACACCTTGCTGCAATAACAAGTCTATGCTTTGAACTTTCGACAAGTGCACGCCTAGCCGGGTATTTGTTTGAACTGATGTTACGAAAGTTATGGCGACGCCTGCTAAAAGACACTAGCTCCACTTTCAAAAATCAAATGAGTAATGGTTTGCTGAATAGCCTAAAAGATCCAAGTCTGGTGAATATGACGATATAGTATACAGTTGGAACAGGATCTGCCGAGCACTCATACTAGTTAAAGTTGCCAGAGGTGCAAGAGTTGAACTTACAGTAAGCGCAGAGAACTCCGACGTGTACAGTGTGGATGGCCGCAACCACGTTTTTGACAAAAGACAGCTTGACTTCTGCAAACCTACTGCGTTTCTGGAAAAAGTAGAGCGTTTGCAACAAAATTACTTAAATCAAATAGTATCTTATCCTGCAAATTTGCTTCATGCATTTCGAATGTTCAGTTCATGCGGGTTATTACTGAGCTGAAGACCACATTTTTATATTTTAAACTTCAATTGTTTTGAGAAATTCATTCACTTTTGTGATCATGGTCAGCTAAATGATCAACTGTGTAAATATTTTACAGAATTGAATTCAATCCAAACCTACCACGAAGACTTGAAGAAAATCAGAAATTATTTAACTAATATTAATTCTGCCCTGTGGCCAAACTCCTTAACATGCATTGACCATATGATGTTAAATTGTACATAAAGCACGTTTTAAAAAATATATTCATTACATCCTAACCCATTCCACGACAGTGCACACACGTTCAATGTATCATGTTGTTAATGTTTTATGTAAATGTTATACCATTTTAACAGTAATCTTACTTCAGCGTGTTGCTAACAGTTAGCCTCGCAAACATGTCGTCCAGATAATTTTCAAACCATCTTTGCCTGATACAGAAACAGCCTTTCAAATGCAAACGTGCTCAGCTTTATTTAAACTTTGTTTTTTACTGTGTTATTATCAATTCTTAAATTTCGTGCATCATTGTATTTGAAATACTGCGAGTTGCTGCGTTCTTATATTAGGGCCCTGCATTACACCCGTGCTATATGAGACACACAAATGTGCGCACACGCCATTTCATCACGTTGTGTCTTGCCAATCATATTTCTCAGTACTGTACAATGCATGAACCTATTAAAAGGTGTAGGGTTGAAACGCTCTACGCACTGGAAAACCTATTTGTTGATCTGAAAATCAAATTTATTTTCCAATTCGTTACTTTACCATCAACATTCCATACCTAAACTTTTTCTCCAATCAGCCCATTTCAATGTGATATACTGCTTCGCTGAATACAGTTATAACATGTAGAAAAGCGAAAAACTACTCAGTTTTCTGCATAAAATGTTCATACAGTGAAAACCTAACAGTATCAGTTTGCAACTAGGTCTTACACTTATATTGTCTAAATGCATTTGCAGTTCATAACATCATCTCCTTGTCATCACCTCACCAAAATGCATCACCAGTCACCACCACTATCAATCTGAACTATCAGCACTTACAAAATGCTTAGCATGATTAGTACCAACATTCGCATGATTTCAAAACTACTTAGTCGCAGGAAACTTAAAACCAACCTGCAAAAATTAAATGCAATCAGTTTTTATGTTATGTGTTCTCATTTAATACAAAACTGATTCACTAACCTGGTAATCGTTGTCGCATATCGAAACAGAAATGCAATGTATTCAAATGATGAAATACAAAATTTAGAACTTAAATAAGTGAATGACAAAGAAGCCTCGCTTTGTTTATTGTTTCAATTTGGCATTTAATTTTCTGTTTGCAAGTGATGAAAACGTAAGCTTTTGAAATTTTTTAGCTTTTGAATCGAAAGAAATCAGGAACGAGTGTGTTGTGCAGTTATGCGCATATTTCCACCTGACTTAGAATATGATCATGTGATTCTTTTGCGAACATTGCGCTCTTGCTTCCGTTCGCGAAGCTGTATCTCTTGATTTTCAGTTGACGTTGCCCGTACGTTTGTTTGTGCTGCATGCAGACTTAGACGCGAGAAAACGAGCTTTTTGTGGTTGCTGCTCTGAGGAAGATCAGTTGCAAAACTCAATGAAAAGCCAAGAAGAATTATTATAATTGGGCTGTTTAATTATACTGTGGTCAACGCCTGCGGATAACTGGAAAAGCTTATGGCTCTTCAACCAAATTAGAGCTTCCTGCCATTTCAAGCTAGCAGCGAACATCCGGACCACACACCTTATTAGTTTCTTACAAATACACAAGTTACTTATCTAACTTACAATACAACCACTACGCTTCTCAAAAATACTTGAAAAAATCTTTAGTGTCCCATATTATTCTACAGCAGCGACAACGATTCCCCAAGTGAGTTCCGCGGAACCCTAGGGTTCCATAGACAAATCTAAAGGTTTCCACGAGCTATACTTTCCAGTTTTAAGCAAAAACTGCTGACATGTCCTTAAATCCTTTGGGCGGGTGGCAGCCGCTATATCGTTTGACAGTGATTACTGTTTTTATAGTAATCACTGGTTTGATCTACCGGTCGCTTTCCTTTTTTCCTGTTTTGATCATTGGTGATGCGTAGTGTCATCACAATAAGCTGTATTTCGTTTTCCAGGCTGTGACTGTGGCGCTCCGAAGTTTGACTAACAAGTAGTACGGTGCAGACATTTGGTTGTGCTGAAAAGTCGCAGAAAAGGAGGACTACTGTATCTTAACTAAATCGAATCGTTGAAAGCCTTGCTAGACATGAGTGGCAGCATTTTGGGTGAAAAAATGTTTATTTGGCAGCATAGGCACAGCCAGTGGGGGCAAAGGGATCATGCCCCCCAAATTGTCATACAATATAGTCATTTTGTGCTTTGAGAGGCGTTTTTATGAACAAAATAGTGTTATTCGCCCACAATCAACATTTTGCCCCCCCCCAATTTTTTGCACCAGCCCAAATTTTTGGGCGGTCTGCGCTACTGCTTGGCAGTTCTGGAGGGATTCCTTGTCCACATAAAATAACCTTGCACTGTTCCGCGGACAAAAAAGTTTGTCTTTTCAGCGCCAAAGGAAGCTCAACGATGTTGATGAAGAGATGCTCGTCCACTTTTCAATCGTTATCCGCTGGTTGTATACAGGGTGTTTCACAATTGTTGAAACAAAGCGATTGGGCACAAATCCAGGATTTTAAATGATACC